>Ga0307508_10002696_pt1 | contig 18582 bp, 20 predicted proteins | sample 9_EM_MG_FD_203089 | JGI IMG/M metagenome (GOLD analysis project Ga0307508, IMG submission 203089) | Populus trichocarpa ectomycorrhiza microbial communities from riparian zone in the Pacific Northwest, United States - 9_EM | ecosystem: Host-associated > Plants > Roots > Unclassified | place... | reverse complement strand
CTCCGACGAGCGATTCGCCGACCAGCATGCGATCAATTTTTGCCATGTCTTCCATCTCCTGTGTTCAGTTCTTGAGGGTCTTCACGACACTGGCCAAATCAACCAGCGCGACCCAGTGCGTATCACGATCCGTGCCATCCGCCGGGGCCTCACGCCCGGTGAAGTGCAGCGCACTCACCGTACCGCGGCACGCGGCGCGACGAGGCCCGCGATGAACAGCGCCGCCACGGTGAAATCGGCGCTGGTCCCCGGGTTCAGGCCGGCCGCCTTGAGTTCGAGATCCCAGGCCACGAAGTCGGGATCGGTGTCCAGCTGCACCCCGGCCGAGGCCAGGGCCTGCCAGCGCTGCGCCGCGCCCATGACACTGTGTGCCAGCGCCGCGCCGTGTTTCCGAACAATGTGTGAATCGGGCCGGCTGGCCAGGAACGCGAGGTAGACCCGCTGCACGGCCTCCGTGACGACAACAGTCACAGGCCCGCGCCGGCCCATCGGGAGGCTGGACAACGCAGCGGCCAGCGGCGGCAGGCCGAGCTCGAAAAGCTCGGCATACCCGTCGCGGTATTGCCGCGCGATGCGGTCGCGCTCGGCAGCCAGCGCCATCGCGGCGCGCAGGGCTATGCTCGGCACACTGTGAACATCCTCGGCCGGCGCCGAGCCCAGGCCGCCCGGCCGGGCCTGCGCGATGGCGCGGTAGGCGGCGCGGGCGTCGTCCACATCCAGATCGGCCAGCACGTCCTCGACTGCGGCGCGCAACGCGACCGGCTCATCGGCCTCGGGATGCAGCTCGACGGCACGCGCGATCGGGGCACACAACAGCACGATGCCGAGGTTGGTGTTGCAGCCGGCCACGTCCCAGGTCGCCGCGACGGCGGCTTCGATGCGGTCACCCACGCGCGCGCCCGGCCGGAACATCGGCCCGACAGACGCCCGCGCGCTCGCGCTGAACAGCGCCGCTTCCATGCCGTGGCCGGCCGACAGGCGACTGACGTTGCCCGGTTTGCGCACCGCGACATCGAGTTCGCAGGCGTCGAGGTAGCTGGCTTGCGCACGTCCAACCGCCGTGCGTGGTGCGCCCCCGAGCCCGGATGTCACGCGCGCAGCCCCGCACGCGCGGCGGCGAGCTTGCGATCAAGCAGGTCGTCGACGATGACTTGCGCGATGTTGAAGCCGGTCACGCGCTGCAAACCTCGCCATGCGGCGACGCCGTTGACCTCGAGCACCTGGATGCCGTGGCTGGACGGAATCATGTCGACGCCGGCGTAGTCCATCGCGAGCGCGGCCGCGGCGCGCTCGGCCAGCGCTGCCAGCGCCGGGGTCAGCTCGGCGGGCTCGCAGCGCGCGCCCTGCGCGACGTTGTGGATCCATCCGGCGCTGACACGACACATCGCGGTCACGGCGTGCCCGCCGACGACGAGCACGCGCCAGTCGAAGCCGGGGTCGCTGGCGGCCGGCACGAAGCGCTGCAGGTAGGCGAGTGAGCCGTACATCGGGCCGAGGTCGGGGATCGGGTGGTGCACGCCCGCGACGTCGCCGACGAGTTGGAGCCCCTTGCCCTGCGAGCCGAACAAGGGCTTGAGCACCAGCGCATGCCCGGCCGCGCCCTCGCGCATCGCGATGCGCCGGGCCTCGGCCACCGACTCGGTCGCCCAGGTCGGCGGGGTCGGGACGCCGGCGGCGTGCAGCAGCAGGCTGGTCATCGACTTGTCGACACTGCGCTCGATCGCGCGCGCGTCGTTGTAGACCGGCACGCCGAGTTCGCGCAGCGCGTGCAGCACGCCGAGCCGCTTCGTCACCTGCTCGAAGCTGCCGCCGGCAATGCCGCGCACCAGCGCAGCATCCGGCAGCTCGCGGCCGAAGCCGGGGATCACCAGGCCGTGCCAGGACTGCGTCGTGTCGACGTGGCAATCGGCCAGGTCGACGCAGCGCCCGCTGGCGCCGCGCGCGCGCAGCGCCGCCTGCAGCTGGCGCGTGTGCCAGCCGGTCTCGTCGGTCATGATCGCGATGTGGAGCCCCTCGCCCGATGGGTACATCGGTCGATCCCCAGGGGCCATGAGGGACCTGTTCGTGGCCCTTGGGATGCGGGCCGGCTTGGGAGCGGCCCGGCGCTCGGCCCGCGGATGCGTTGCCGCAGGGCACTTCATCACGCCTCCTGCAGCCACAGCCCTTGCAGCAGCGCCATGTTCAAGGCTCCGGCATGCCAGGTGTTGCCGCTGTCGAGGTTGCTGACCCACACCTCGGCCGGCGCGAACAGCGCGCCGTCGATCTTGTAGAAGTCGTACTCGACCTCCTTGAAGATGTCGGCGAACGAGCGCCCGTAGTCGCGCGAGTTGCGCGACGGCAGCTGCAGCGCGAGCTGGCGTGCCGCTGCGTCGTCGCCGCGCACTGTCAGGTGCACGCGGCCGCCGTACAGGATCGCGTCGTTGGTGCGGCCCATCGCGATCACGCCGTCCGGACTCGGCGCCGGCAGCGGCGCGGTCGCCACGCCCTCGACGATGTTGGCGAGCGCGTAGCCGAGCTCGTGCGCCTTGTGCAGCGCAACCTCGAGCACGCGCGCCACCACCTGGGTCGTGCCGGCGAGGCTGGTCGTCGGGGTCAGGATCAGTGTCAGGGCCTCGGGGTGCAGATTGCAATCGCGCAGCAGCTTGTCGATCACGACCTTGGGCGGCGCCCGATCGACCTCGAGCACCAGCACACCGGCGTCGGCCCGGTCGCGATAGCCGAGTTCGGCGAACAAGGCCTCCTTGCCCGCGAGCGCGCGCGCCGGGCCCGAGCCGAGCGAGAAGAATTTCTTGCCGCCGGTTTCTTCCTTGCTCGCCGCCAGGCTCCAGCCCGCGTACTGGCTGGCCAGGCAGGCGAGCATGGGCTGCGAGCTGCGCACCTCGAGCCAGGTCGGCCAGGCTTCGGGGCCGCCGCTGCGCAGGCCGACCCGACCGAGCCCGCCCATGCAGATCTCGCCGATCAGCAGCCCGGCCGCGACACTGCCGCGTGCCGCGATCCCGGCATCGACGATGCAGGCACCAGTGGCGTCGCGAGCCACGTTCAGCGCGAACGCATCGGCGCTGGCCAGCAAGCGTTCGACCAGCGGGCGCGCCAGGCCGTTGACGCTCAGCGGCGAGCTCGCCAGGGGGGGTTGGGCATCGGTCATGACGTTGTCTCCAGGGTGTGCATCAAGGCCTCGCGCGCCGCACCGAGCGAGGCCCTGACCTGCTCGGCAGTGTCGCCGGTCGCGCTCAGGCTGCAGATCGGATCCCCGGCGGCAAACCGTGCGCCGGCGACCGGCAGGTCGTGCACATCGGTCCGGTCCGCGAGATGCTGCGCGCCGAAGGGGGCCAGCGTCAATGAGCGCCGCGCGTAGACGATCTCGTTGCCCGCGACCCGCCGGGGCGCGAATGCGTCCGGTGGCGGCAGCTCGGCCTGCAGGCAGGCGCGCAGCTGCGCGTCGATCAGGCCGCGCTGCGCGTACAGCGACAGGCTGGCGGGCGGCCGCGGATTCACTTCGAGCACGCCGATGGCATCGCCATCGCGCATGAAATCGAGGCTGCACCAACCGCGCAAGCCGAACACCGCGCTCAGCTCGCGCACCACATCACCGACGCGGCGCGTGAGGTCGTCGGTCACCGCGACCGGCCCGATGCAGCCGCGATACACGTGCGGGCGTGCGCCGAACGGTTTCACAATGAGTTCGTTGATGCCCAGCAGCGTCGCCAGGCGGCCGTTCGCGATGAAGGTGGCCGACATCGGCACGCCGGGCATCGCGCGCTGGAAGTACAGCGAGGCGCAGGCAGCGGCGGTGTCACCCGCGGCGGCGGCATCGCGGATGTGCCAGCCGCCGCAGCCGCGCGCGTCCTTCAGCAGCCAGCCCTCGGCATCGGCCGGGGCGTCGGCGCGCACCGGTGGGTGCGCAATGCCGTGCGCCTCAAGCGCGCCGAAGAACTCGGCGGGATCGCGCACGCGGCGCACCGCGTCGGCCGGCGTGCCAATCAGCGGCAGCAGCAACGCGCCGGCGTCGAGCAACTCGGGCCGCCCTTCGAAGCCACTGCCGGGGATCCAGCCGATCACGGTGTCGCCGCCCTGTCGCGCCAACTTCTGCAGCGCATCGAGCACGCGTTCTGCATCGATCTGCAGTGAGCCGGGGGCGCCGATCGAATGCCAGCGCTGCGATGCGCGCCGCGTATCGGCATCGCCGAACAGGTCGAGCGCGACGACGCTGTAGCCGTCGTGCGCCGCCGCCTCGGCCAGCATGCGCGCGGAGGCGGCCGCGACGGCCAGCACAGGCATGCGCGGCGACCGGCTCAGACGTCGCCGGGCCGCCAAGGGCCACGCAGGGGCCTCTTTGTGGCCCTGGCGGCTGAACGCCCCCTCGGGGGGCAGGACCGAAGTGACGTCGGGGTGATGGTCATGCCGGCTTGGCCGCGGCCTGCTCGGCGAGGTGCGCGCGCGCCGTGGCGAACGCTTCCAAGAAGCTCAGCACCACGGCTTGCTCGGCCTGGTACATGCTCACCAGCAGGCGATGCTGGGTCTGGTACTTGACGTTGCCCACCGCCAGCGCGCCGATGCCAACGGCACCGGCGACACCCGCGAGCGGCTTCGCATCGTCCATCACACCGACCCCGGCGATGCCTTCGGGCGGCACCGCGTTCACGTCGGCCGCGACCTTCAGGCCCTTCGCGAACGCGAGATCCTCGGGCGACACGACCTGCACCCCCGCCGCGGCGCAGGCGAGCACGACATCGGCCTGCGCGAGCGCGTCGCGCAGCGCGGCACGGTCGGCGCCCGACACGCCTTGCAGGCTGACCCCGAAGCGCGCACCGGTGTCGAGAGCAGCCCTCTGTGCCACGTCGAAGCCGCTGTGGCTGGCGATCCGCACCACCGCACCGGCCTGCGCCGCGAGCACCGCGGCGATGCGCCCGACCGGGCCGGTGCCGCCGAGCACCAGCACCGTCTGCCCGCTCAGGGCCAGGCCGTGATGACGCTGCAATGCGGCCTCGACACACGCGACCATCGCCGCGGCAGTGGTGTAGGCGCCGCTCGGATCGGCCATCAGCGAGACGACAAAGGGCTTGAACATCGCACGCTTCGCGCGCTCCAGCATGTCGGCCGCGAGCAGCGCATCGCGCCCGCCGATGAAGATGCCGGTGCGGGCCACGCCCTTCGGGCCGCGCGAGAAGATTGCATCCTGCGTCAGCGCGGTGACCCCATCGACACCGACGTCGGTGTACGGCGTGATGATCTGGTAGCCGGCATCGGCTGCCATGTTGACGTCGAACGGGCTGGCCTGATGCCCCGGGGTGAACAAGTGGAGGATGTAGGGGCGTTCCATGGATTGGATTGTGGGCGTGGACGAGACGACGAGTGGACGATAGCTCGGTCAATACGCGCGCCGGATCGCGCGGAGGTCGGCGATCTCCGCGCCGCGGTTGCGCGGCGTGACGATGTGCCACGCGAGGCCGGGTTCGACCAGGCCGGCCGCGCGCGCGGCGCTTTCGAGCGCCTCGGCATGCGCCTGCGACTCGACCATGGCAAACCCGGTCGGGCCCCACGAACTCTGGCCGATCGCGGCCTGGTGCGCGCTCCCGGCGATCCAATCCATCAACCGGCCGACCGCGGCGCTGGTGTAGGCACGACCGTTCTGGGCCGGCGCGAAGTATTCACCGAGCAGCTGCTGCACACGCGACACGCCGAGCGCGAAGTTGCCGAATTCGGCACTGGCGGCCCCTGGCAGCACGCGCATCAGGACCTCGTGGCAGATCTCGGCGGCGCGCGCGGCCGGCATCGCGCCGAGCGCGGCCAGCGCGCCCTTCTCGTCGCTGCCGGCCAGGCCACGCTCGCGCTCGTCCTGCACGACGACGATGCGCCAGTCCTCGGGCAGCGCGATTCGTGAGAGCAAGGGCGCGGGCCGCCCGTCCGCGCTCGGCCCGCCGTCGACCAGCAGGCCGCCCAGGTCGAAACCGTGGATGCCGATGCCGGAACGCTGGCCGCGCCCCAGCCAGTGCGCCAGCGTCGCGGTGCTCACGTCCATCCGGTGCCACTGGGCGAACGCACGTGCGATCGCCAACGCGAGCTGGGTCCCGGAGCCGAAGCCGCCGTGCGCCGGCAACACGCGCAGCAGCCGCAGGTGCAGCGTGTCGAAGCGGCCGCTGCGCGCGCGCAGCGTGTGCAGGTACGCGCTCGCACGCTCCATCTGCGCGCCGCCCTCGGGCGTGTCGGCGGTGACGCGATCGGCGAACGCGGCGCTCAATTCGACCTCGGTCTCGAAGCCGTCGATGACCACACCGAGGCTGCCGAAGCGGCGCCCCAGCGACGCGGAAGGATCCAGAAAACCCAGGTGCAAGCGCCCCGGCGCCCGCAGCGTGACCTTGTTGTTGAGATCGATGTGCATCCGAGGCGGAACGGCGAGAACAGCAAGGCCCATGGTCGTGAGGCGCCGCCCTGTGAAACGGCATCTGCGCGAGAACCCAAGAGCAATCTCCGTTCCTGGGCCGCAGACGCCGGCCAGCCCGGGCGGGGCCAGGCGTCGGCCCGCCTCACTGTATCGCCTGAGGGACAGTGTGTCATGCGGGGGTCTGCCGCGGCGCGTGGCCGGAGAGCGACAGCCCTTGAGCCCGCGCTCGAATCCACTGAGCGCTAGGATCGGCATTCCTCTTTCAACTGGAGACTGAGATGACCGGTTGGCGCAAACAGACTGCAGACGAGGTATTTTCCTCCGAGGAAATCACCGCACGCTTGTCCGAAGAATTGCCGAAGTGGTATCTCGAAGACGGCTGGATCCGCCGCAAGTACAAGACCAGCGGCTGGAAAGCGACCCTGATGGTGGTGAACACCGTGGGTCATCTCGCGGAAGCGGCCTGGCACCATCCGGACCTCACGGTGTCTTATGCCTTCGTCACGGTCAAGCTGATGAACCACGCCGCCAAGGGCATCACCGAGAAGGACTTCGAGCTCGCGAAGAAGATCGAAGAGGTCGTGATGTGGCAGCCCGGCGCCGTGGAGGGATCGCCGCTGCAAGGCACGCCCGACGACCCGCGCTTCAAGTACCTGAAGTACGACTGAGCCTCAGCGCAGACCGCCGCGGCGGTCTGCGCCGAAAGTCCGCAAATTGTCTCTCAGGGTGAGCCGTTTGCGGCCGATACCAGGGGGTACCGACACTCGACCGTCGGCCCGTGCACGTTTTCGTGGCCTCCCTGGAGAAGACCTCTGACATGAACACCCTGAGAACAATGCTGCGTCACTTCACGATCCACACGCGCATGCGCGGCGCGGTCCTGCTGGTGCTCGCTCTGTTCCTGCTCGTCGGTGCCACCGCGCTGATCGGCGGCTCGCGCCTGAAAACCTTGAACCGCGACCTCGTGACGCGCTCGATGGAGCAGCAGCACACCGTCGGCGAGTTGCGCGGCGCGCTCGGCGACGTGCGGCGCTGGGAAAAGGACATGATCATCGACTACGAGAACGGCGTGGCCGTTCTGAAGGCGCGCGAAAGCTGGGCCGCGGCGATCGCGCGGGCGCGCAAAGGCTTCGAGACGCTGCTGGCGGGCGAACGGAACAAGGACGACTCGATCAGCCGCAAGGCGCTCGAACGCCTCGACGCGTACGCCAAGGCCTCTGAGCCGGTGCTGCAGCAGATCCAGAACGGCGCATTCGACACCGCCAAGGTCGCCGACCGCATGCTCGGCAAGGCCAAGGAACACATCGTCGCGGTGGAACAGGCGGTCGACGCGGCCGCGAAGGTGATCGATGCCGAGGCCTCGGCGTCGCAGCGTGGATTCGACGAGGCGATGCTGCTGACGCTCTATGGCTTCGCCGCGGTGCTCGGCATGGCGGTGGTCCTCATCGTGCCGCTGACCTTGCTGAACGCCGCGTCGATCGTCGAACCGATCCGCGCCGCCAAGCGGGCTGCCCAGATCATCGCCGAGGGCGATCTCACGCAACCGATCGACGTGCAGGGCCGCGATGAACTCGCGGAGATGCTGCGCTCGCTTGCGCAGATGCAGGATTCGCTGCGCTCGCTCGTCGGCCAGGTCCGCAGCAGCAGCGACAGCATCGGCACCGCGAGCGCGGAGATCGCCACCGGCAACCAGGACCTGAGCTCACGCACCGAACAGACCTCCTCGAACCTGCAGCAGACGGCGTCGTCGATGGAGCAGCTCACCGGCACGGTCAGGCAGTCCGCCGATTCGGCCCGCCAGGCGAGCCAGCTCGCGTCGTCCGCGGCCGAGGTCGCGGCACGCGGCGGAGCCGTCGTCTCGCAGGTGGTCGCGACGATGGAGGACATCAATGCCTCGTCGAAGAAGATCGCCGACATCATCGGCGTGATCGACGGGATCGCGTTCCAGACCAACATCCTCGCGCTGAATGCCGCGGTGGAGGCGGCCCGTGCCGGCGAACAGGGCCGCGGCTTCGCGGTCGTCGCCGCGGAAGTGCGCAGCCTGGCGCAGCGCAGCGCCGAAGCGGCGAAACAGATCAAGGGCTTGATCGGCGCCAGCGTCGACAAGGTCGAAGGCGGTTCACGCCTGGTCGCCGACGCCGGTCAGACCATGAAGGAGATCGTCGGCTCGGTGCAGCGGGTCTCCGACATCATCGGCGAGATCACGGCAGCGGCATCGGAGCAAAGCGACGGCATCGGCCAGGTCAATGGCGCGGTCACCCAGCTCGATCAGATGACGCAGCAGAACGCGGCGCTGGTCGAGGAGTCGGCGGCCGCCGCAGAGAGCCTCAAGGAACAAGCCGTCAGGCTGGCCGAGGTGGTCGGCATGTTCAAGGTGGCCAGTACCTGAGCCGGTCACAGCACGGTCGCGGCCTCCGCCTCGCTCCCACACGGTCGCGTCCGCCGGCTTTGGCCGCGCACACCGCAGCATCCGCGTTGCGCAGCAGCGATTCGGGATCCGCGCTGGCGGCCGGAAACAATGCGATGCCGATCGATGCACCCACGTGCAGTCGGTGCGACTCGATCTCCATCGAATCACCCGCGTTGACATGCATCAAACCACCGGCGCGCGTTTACCCGATAGTGCGGCACACTCTCCCCGAACCGAGGAACCGCGATGCACCAAGGCCCTTACGCCCTGCTCGACGCCTGGTGGCGTGCCGCCAATTACCTGTCGGTCGGCCAGATTTACCTGATGGACAACCCCTTGCTGCGCGAGCCGCTCACGCTCGCGCACATCAAGCCGCGCCTGCTCGGGCACTGGGGCACGACGCCGGGGCTGAACTTCATCTACGCCCACATGAACCGCGCGATCAAGGCGCGTGCGCTCGACGCGATCTTCATCGCCGGCCCGGGCCACGGCGGGCCGGGCGTGGTGGCGAACACCTACCTCGAAGGCACGTACAGCGAGGTCTACCCGCGCATCGCGCGCAACGAGGAAGGCCTGAAGCGCCTGTTCACGCAGTTCTCGTTTCCGGGCGGCATCCCGAGCCACGTCGCGCCGGAGACGCCGGGCTCGATCCACGAAGGCGGCGAGCTCGGCTACTCGCTGCTGCATGCCTACGGCGCGGTGTTCGACAACCCGGACCTGCTGGCCTGCTGCGTGGTCGGCGACGGCGAGGCCGAGACCGGCGCGCTCGCCGCGAGCTGGCACTCGAACAAGTTCGTGAATCCGGCGCGTGACGGCGTGGTGTTGCCGATCCTGCACCTGAACGGCTACAAGATCGCCGGGCCGACGGTGCTGGCACGCATCGGCGACGACGAACTCGCGCAGCTGCTGCGCGGCTATGGCCACGAGCCGCACTTCGTCGTCGGCGACGACCCCGCCACCATGCACGCGCTGATGGCCACGACGCTCGACCAGGTGCTCGACGACATCCGCGCGATCCAGGCGCGTGCCCGCGCCGATGGCTTCACGCAGCGCCCGCGCTGGCCGATGATCGTGCTGCGCTCGCCCAAGGGCTGGACCGGGCCCGGTGTGGTCGATGGCATTCAGATCGAAGGCACATTCCGCGCGCATCAGGTGCCGCTGACCGACTTCAGCACCAAGCCCGCCCACGTCGCGCTGCTCGAGGCCTGGATGCGAAGCTATCGGCCCGACGAACTGTTCGACGAGCACGGCGGGCTGCGCGCCGAGATCGCCGCGCTCGCGCCCGTCGGCACGCGCCGCATGAGTGCGAACCCGCATACCAACGGCGGGCTGCTGCTGAAGGATCTGGAGCTGCCCAGCTTCGCCGACTATGCGGTCGACGTGCAGGCACCCGGCGCCGCCACCGCGCAGTCCACGCGGGTGGCCGGCGCGTTCCTGCGCGATGTGATGCGCCTGAACGCCGCGGCGTGCAACTTTCGCGTGATGGGCCCGGACGAGACCACCTCGAATCGCTTGGGCGACCTGTTCGAGGTGACCAACCGGATGTCAGCCGCCGAGATCCTGCCGGGCGACGATCACCTCGCGCCGGATGGCCGCGTGATGGAGGTGCTCAGCGAGCACCTCTGCCAGGGCTGGCTCGAGGGCTACCTGCTGACCGGACGGCACGGCTTCTTCTCGTGCTACGAGGCCTTCATCCACATCATCGATTCGATGTTCAACCAGCACGCGAAGTGGCTGAAGGTCGCGCGCGGCATCCCATGGCGGCGGCCGATCGCGTCGCTGAACTACCTGCTGACCAGCCACGTCTGGCAACAGGACCACAACGGCTTCAGCCACCAGGACCCGGGCTTCATCGACCACGTCGTCAACAAGAAGGCCGAGGTCGTGCGCGTCTACCTGCCGCCCGATGCGAACACCTTGCTGTCGGTCGTCGACCACTGCCTGCGCAGCCGCGACTACGTCAACGTGATCGTCGCCGGCAAGGCGCCGGCGCCGCAATGGCTGGACCACGATGCCGCGGTGCGCCATTGCAGCGCTGGTCTGGGCATCTGGGACTGGGCCAGCAACGACGACGGCGTGGCGCCGGATGTCGTGATGGCCTGCGCGGGCGACGTGCCGACACTGGAAACGCTCGCCGCGGCGCAGCTGCTGCGTCAGCAATTGCCCGAGCTGAAGCTGCGTGTCGTCAACGTCGTCGACCTGATGGCCCTGCAGTCTCCGTCGGCGCATCCGCATGCGATGTCGGACGCGGCCTTCGACTCGATCTTCACGGCCGACAAGCCGGTGATCTTCGCGTTCCACGGCTACCCGTGGCTGATCCACCGGCTGATCTACCGGCGCACGAATCACGCCAACTTCCATGTCCACGGCTACCAGGAAGAAGGCACGACGACGACACCGTTCGACATGACGGTGCTGAACCGGCTCGACCGCTTCAATCTTGCGGCCGACGCGATCGCGCGCGTGCCGCGCATGCTGGACCGCGCCGGTCACGTGCAGCAGCACCTGCGCGACCGGCTGCTCGAGCACCGCGCCTTTGTGCAGCGCCACGGCGTCGACATGCCAGAGATCGCTAACTGGCGCTGGTCATGAGGCCAGGCGCAGTGACCGGCGACGCCGGACGAATCACTGCAACGTCGGGGCGGGCGCGAGGCAGCGCTGCACGAAGGCCGACAGCGCCGCCACATCCGGGATGTGCACGTCGCGCCGGCCTTTCGATGCGAAATCGATGACCTTGTCGCGCGCGAGCCGCGACAGCGCACGGCTCACGGTTTCCAGCGTCATGCCCAGGTAGTTGCCGATCTCGGCGCGGGTCATGCGCAGCGCGATCTGGTCGGTGCGCAGGCCGCGCTTCGCGAGCGACTCGACCCAATGGCGCAGGAACTCGGCAACGCGGGCATCGGCCGGCAAGGTGCACACCGACATCAGGGAATCGCGGTCACGCACGATCTCGCGGCTCATCGCTTCGTGCAGCACCGTCAGCAGCTCGCGGCTGCCGGCACAGGCCGTGAGCAGCGTGTCGTAGCGGATCATCCAGACCTCGCCGGTGTCCATCGCGACCGCGTCGCACGAGTAGGTGCCGCCGGCGATGCCGTCGAAGCCGAGCCAGTCGCCGCGGAACTTCAGCCCCACCACCTGTTCACGCCCGTCGGGCGACAAGGTGACGATCTTGAAGAAGCCGGAGTTCAGGATGTAGAGACTGCCGAAGCGTTCGCCGGCCTGATACAGCCGCTCGCCGGCATGCACGAGACGACGCTGCGGCGCGAGCTGGCTGCTGAGCAGCTTCAGTGTGTCGGCGATGTGCTGGCTGGCGCGCCGATTGGCGGCGGCGTCGAGCCGCGGCGCGAATGCCGTGTCGACCGCGATGGCATCGAGTGCATGAGCGACGGTGGCGTTCTGGGTGACGGGATTCAGCATGGTTCGGCTCCTGGACTTGATGAAACGAATCCTAAAAAGCCTCGAACAACGGACTAACAACCGCCGGCGTCGCTGCGTAACGCTGTGTGAATGCCGTGTGTCCGGTGCGTATCGGTCTCTGCTTTGCGAGCCGCTTTGACGCGCATCAAGGTGCAGCAGACCGGCGACGCTAGTCTTCGCTGACCGCACAGGAGTTTCCGTCCCGCCGTGCACGAATCCCGACCATGGTTCCGACCTTGAAGCCTCGTTGTCTGACCGACTTCGCGACCATGTCTGCGCAAGACATGGCGCTGCTGTTGAGCTGCGCGCGCCAGTTGCAGGCCAGCACCCGGGCGGGTTCGATGCCCGCGGCGCTGCGCGGCAAGAACTTCGGCCTGCTGTGCGACGCGGCCGACGACCGCGATGCCGCGCTGTTCCAGCGTGCCGCCTCGGCGCTCGGAGCGCAGGTCGCGCACCTGCGCCCGAACCTGTCGGAGCTCAGCACGGCGCAGGAAGTGCAGCACACCGCACGTGTGCTGGGCCGGCTCTACGACGCCGTGGACTGCGTCGGCATGGCGCCCGACCTGGTGCGCCGGATCAGTGCCGACGCCGGCATTCCGGTCTTCGACGGCATCGCATCGCCGCGCCATCCGATCGCCCCGTTGGCCGGACTGCTGGACACCGGCACCGACGACGACAGGCGCTGCCTGGTGATCCAGGCGCTGCTGTTGAACGCACTCGCCTGACGCCGGCGACGGGGATTGATCTGCGACAAGGTCGGCGGCACGCCAGCGTGCGAAGCTCGGCGTGCCGAATGGAGGATCTGTCATGCAGCACGTCACCACCCGAATCATTCGCGAAGAGCACACGGCGCTCGCGGCCATGCTGCGCTCGATCCCGCTGCTGCTCGAGCAGCACCGTCGACAGGCGACGCAGCCCGACTTCGCGGCCTTGCGCGCGATGCTGTTCTATGTCGACGAGTTCCCCGAACAGCGCCACCACCGCAAGGAATCCGAACTGCTGTTTCCCAAGCTGCGTGCCCGCACGCCGCTGTCGCGTACGCTGCTCGACAAGCTGGACGAGGACCATGCGCGCGGCGAGCACATGATCCGCGAGCTCGAGCACGCGCTGCTGGCGTTCGAGATGCTCGGCGACTCGCGCCGCGTCGCGTTCGAGCAGGCCGCGCAGCGTTACGTCGACTTCTATCTCGCCCACATGGCACTCGAGGAGCGCGAGATCCTGCCGCTGGCCGAACGTGTGCTGACCGAACGCGACTGGGCCGAGCTGGACGAAGCGTTCTCGGCCAACCAAGATCCGCTTACCGGCCACGCGCCCGAGGCCGACTACCGGGCGCTGTTCACGCGCATCGTCGGCATCGTACCGGCGCCGATCGGACTGGGTGCGCCGGCAGCGCCCGAGAGCAAGCGTGCGCCCTTCTCCACGCAGCTGCGGGAGGTGACATGAGTTCGCTCAACGTCGGCAACCTTGACCGCGCGCTGCGGATCCTGTTCGGCCTCGCGCTGATCGGACTTGCCGCCTCCGGCACGATCGGCCCGTGGGGCTACGTCGGCCTGGTACCGCTGCTCACGGGCGTGGCGGCGCGCTGCCCCTTGTACAGCGTGCTCGGCATCGCGACCACCTCGCGCTGAGAAGCTCGACCAAGTCGTCCGCGTCAGCCTGCGCACCAGGCCGCGACACGCTGCCAGATTCCGTGGGTCAATGCCCACCCGGAGACGGCGATCAGGCCGAGCCCCGCGACCCGAAAGCCCAGCGTTGCGATTTGTCCCGGCGCCAGCGCTGCACCGCGCCGCGCCTGCCAGCGGGCCCAGGCCCATGGCGCAGCCAGCAAGCCCGGCATCGAGCCCACCGCGAACGCCGCCATCACCAGCGCGCCGCCCGTCGCGCTGCTCGCCAGCGCCGCCAACAGCAGGGCCGCCTGCAGCGCCGCGCATGGCCAGGCGACCCATGCCAGCCCTGCCACGCTGGCGCGCAGCGAGCGCGTGCGGCGGCCTACGAAACGCACCGGCACCGCACTGCTGCGCCGCCGCATCCACACCGGCTGTCGACCCGCAATGAACCACCACAGGCCGAGCGCGAGGAACGCCAGGTGCAGCAAGGTCCACAGCGGCCGCAGCGCCGGCGAGGCCTGGCTCCAGGCGCCGAGGACCGCGACACTGCTGGCCACGACGGCGCCGGCGGCCGTGTAGCCGATCAGGCGCCCGGCGTGAAAACCGGTCGCGCTGCGGCCGCAGCCCTGCGTCAGCGCGGCGCAGGGCGCGCCGCACATCACCGCGCAATGCGGCGTCGCCGCGACGCCCATCGCGAGCCCGGCGAGAACCAGAGGCCACTGCATTCGTTCAGCGATCCGGGCCAGGGACCGAGGCCTCAAGCAGTTGCGTGATCGCCCCCGACGTCGCGATCGCACCCCAGAAGATCAGGAACGTGACCGAGTACACCGCACTGACCGACCAGCGCAGCGGCTCGACGCCGAACCACTGCAGCGCGGACGGATCGACGACCACGAACACCAGCGCCTCCAGCACACCGGCCATCAGAAAGGCCGGCCACAGGATCAGCAGCGCACGCTCGCGGAACGGCCGCGGCGCGCCCGTCGCCTGCAGCGCGAGTTCAGCGCCGCGGGGTGACAACATGGTTGCGCGCCTGCATCGCAGGCGTGTTCGAGTCGGCCTCGGCGGCGCCGGTAGCGGCCACCGGCCGGTCGCGGCCCTGGATCGCGAAGCCCAGCGTGACGAAGCTCGCGACGACGACCAGTGCCGGTGCGCCGAACGCCAGCCACACGATGCGGATGCGCCACCACGGTTGCACCGGCCCCATCTTTTCCGAGTTCATGTTCGGCCTCCTGTTTCTCTCTTCAACGTGGCACGACGAAGGTCGAGCGCTCGCTCACCTTGGCGGCCGCCGCGCCGAGCGGCACCACCTCGAACCGTATCGGATGCGCGCCGACGCCGAGCGCCTGCGCGGCGGTCGGCGGCACGCGCACCGCGACCGTGACCCAGCGCGCCTGAGCGGGCTCGACGTCGACCTCGCTCGCATTCGCCAGCACCGCGCCGGGGATGCCCTGCAGCTCGATGCGGTAGCGCTGTTTCTGCTCGGTCGCGTTCATCAGCTGCAGCCGATACAGGTTCTCGATCTGGCCGTCGTCGACGAGGCGCGCCAGCGTCATGCGGTCGCGCACGACATCGACCTTGAAGGTGTGGCGCAGCCCCAGGCTGGTCAGGAAGGCCGCGGCGATCGCGAGCAGCACAGCGCCGTAGATCAGCACGCGCGGCCGCAGCACGCGCTTGAACATCTGGGTTCGCGAGAGGTGCTGGATCAGGCCGTTCTCGGTGGCGTAGCGGATCAGGCCCCGCGGGTACTTCATCTTGTCCATCACCCCGTCGCAGGCGTCGATGCAGGCGCTGCAGGCGATGCATTCGTATTGCAGGCCGTCCCGGATGTCGATGCCGACCGGGCACACATGGACGCACAGGCCGCAGTCGATGCAGTCGCCCAGCCCGGCCGCCTTCAGGTCGGCACCGCGGGCGCGCGTGCCGCGCGGGTCGCCGCGCTCGGCGTCGTAGCTGACGATCAAGGTGTCGCGGTCGAACATCGCGCTCTGGAAGCGCGCGTACGGGCACATGTACTTGCAGACCTGCTCGCGCAGGAAACCCGCGTTGCCGTAGGTCGCGAAGCCGTAGAAGTTGACCCAGAACCACTCCCACGGGCCGAAGTCGAGCGTGAAGGCCTCGGCCCACAGCGTCTTGATCGGCGTGAAGTAGCCGACGAAGGTGAAGCCGGTCCACAGCCCGATCGCCAGCCATACGGCGTGTTTCGCACTCTTGCGCCAGGCCTTGTCCGCGGTCCACGGGCCGGCATCGCGCTTCATGCGTGCGCCGCGCTCGCCCTCGATGCGGTGCTCCACCCACAGGAAGATCTCGGTGTAGACCGTCTGCGGGCAGGCGTAGCCGCACCACAGCCGCCCGCCCACCGCGGTGAAGAAGAACAGACCGTAGGCCGAGAGCACGAGGAGGCCCGTCAGGTAGATGAAGTCCTGCGGGTACAGCACCAGGTCGAAGATGTAGAAGCGGCGCGAGGTGAGTTCGAACAGCACGGCCTGGCGCCCGTTCCACACCAGCCACGGCAGGCCGTAGAACAGGATCTGCGTGAACCACACCAGCGCCCAGCGCCAGCGCGTGAACCAGCCGTGCACCGAGCGCGGGTAGATCTTCTTCTGCTTCTCGTAGAGCGAGACGAGTTCCGGTTCGACCGCGACCGGCGTGATCGGAATGATCACACGCGCCCGCGCGGCTTGCGACGTCGTCATCGCGATCTCGTCACGGCGCGACGGACGCCACCGAGTTCGACAGGCCCCAGACGTAGGCCGTCAGCACATGGATCTGCTCGGGCGCGAGCCGCTCGCCGTGCGCCGGCATCACGTTGGTCTTGCCCTTCGTGGCCATCGCGACGATGGCGTCCTCGCCCCAGCCGTGCAGCCAGACCTTGTCGGTCAGGTTCGGCGCGCCCATCGCCGGGTTGCCCTTGCCGTTCGCACCGTGACAGGCCGCGCAGACCGCGAACTTGGGGCGGCCGAATTCCGCCGCGATGCTGTTGTGCGCGCTGCCCGACAGGCTCAGAACGTACTGGGCGACGTTGCGCACGTCTTCGGGGCTGCCGACCGCGGAAGCGATCGGCGGCATCAGCCCCAAGCGCCCCTGCGTGATCGTCTCCTTGATGCGCTCGGGCGAGCCGCCCCAGAGCCAGTCGGTGTCGGTCAGGTTCGGGAAGCCTTTGCTGCCCTTTGCGTCCGCGCCGTGGCAGGCCGCGCAGTTGTTCGCGAACAGGCGCTCGCCGACGGCCATCGCCTGGCGGTTGCGTGCGAGCTCGGGCACCGGCGTCGCGGCGAAGCCGGCGAACAGCGGTGCCGCCACCGCGCGCGCCTTGGCCTGCTCGTCCTTGTATTGCGCGGCGCTGCTCCACTTCAGCGAGCCGGCAGAGCTGCCGAGGCCGGGGTACAGGACCAGGTAGACGGCCGCGAAGACGATCGTCAGCACGAACAGCCACATCCACCAGCGCGGCAGCGGGTTGTTGAGCTCGCGCAGGTCTTCGTCCCAAAGGTGGCCGGTGGTGTTGTCGCCGGCCATCACGCGCCGGCGTGCGGCGATGATCAGCAGCGCGAGGCACGCGATCAGGCCGATCACGGTCACGGCGGCGATGTAGATCGACCAGCCGTTGTGGAAGAAGTCACTCATCGCGCGCTCCCGGGTGTGCGTGGTCGGCTTCGCCGACGAAGGGCAGTTGCGCGGCCGACTCGTACGCGTCGCGCCGGCCCGGCCAGTAGGTCCAGGCCATCAGCCCGAGAAAGAAGCTGAAGCTGAGCAGCGTGACGAGGTCGCGGATGTCGTTCAGGTCCATGTGCGGTTCTCCTTGGCGGTGAGGCGCGCCGGCGTCACTTGACGCGCGTGCCCAGCGATTGCAGGTAAGCGATCAGCGCGTCCTCTTCGGACTTGCCCTTGACGGCCTCGGCGCTGGCGGCGATGTCGGCGTCGGTGTAGGGCACGCCGAGGCGCTTCATCGCCGTCAGACGAGGCGGCACGCTGGCCGGGTCGATGGCCTTTTGCATCAGCCACGGGTAGGCCGGCATGTTCGACTCGGGTACCAGGTCGCGTGGGCTCTCGAGGTGCAGGCGATGCCATTCGTCGCTGTACTTGCCGCCGACGCGGTGCAGGTCCGGGCCGGTGCGCTTGCTGCCCCACTGGAACGGGTGGTCGTAGACGAACTCGCCTGCCGTCGAGTAGTGGCCGTAGCGCAGCGTCTCGGCATTGAGCGGTCGGATCATCTGCGAGTGGCAGCCGTAGCAGCCCTCGCGCAGGTAGATGTCGCGCCCGACGAGCTCGAGCGCCTCATACGGCTTGAGGCCCTCGACCGGCTGCGTGGTCGAGCGCTGGAAGAACAGCGGCACGATCTCGACCAGGCCACCGACCGCGACGACCACCAGGATCAGCACGATCATCAGGAAGTTGCTGGTCTCGATGCGCTCGTGACCGCTGACAGGGATATCTTGAGACATGGAGTTCTTCTCCTCAGGCCAGGGCCAAACGCGGGATCGGTGACGGCAGGGCGCGACCGCTGCGGACCGTCATCACGACGTTCCACGCCATCACGAGCATGCCGCCCAGGTACAGCAGGCCGCCGATCAGCCGCACCATGTAGAACGGCCAGGTCGCCTTGACGCTCTCGACGAAGGTGTAGACCAGCGTGCCGTCGGCGTTGAGCGCGCGCCACATCAGGCCCTGCATCACGCCGGCGATCCACATCGCGGCGATGTAGAGCACGATGCCCAGCGTCGCGATCCAGAAGTGCAGGTTGATGGCCGGCACGCTGTACATCTCCTTGC
>Ga0307508_10002695_pt1 | contig 18587 bp, 13 predicted proteins | sample 9_EM_MG_FD_203089 | JGI IMG/M metagenome (GOLD analysis project Ga0307508, IMG submission 203089) | Populus trichocarpa ectomycorrhiza microbial communities from riparian zone in the Pacific Northwest, United States - 9_EM | ecosystem: Host-associated > Plants > Roots > Unclassified | place... | reverse complement strand
TGTTTGCATAGCCAATTACATAATATTGGCTAGGATAATCATAAAGATGATGTGAATTGACTTTCATAGTTGATGTGTACAAGATAAAATGAAGAGCTAATTGAACTCTCATGATTATTGTCTACCAGATAAAATGAAGAGTTAGTTGGACTCTTGGATGGAAGATTGGTATAGAGTGTAACCCATAACTCCTAATTTAGAAAAGAAGAGGAGAAGTGAATTCTTAAATGAACAAGCTCTTGTAATTTGTAAAAGCAGAAAGCTCTTAGTGGTACTATATTATTTAGGTGGTGATTGTCATAACTCAATTCTAGGTTATTCTCTAAAATTCACTTTTTTCAATATAAAAAAAATTTAAATAAAGGCTGGCAACGCGGAGAAAACAAGTCAGGGAATACAACTGCAATTTTGGAGGAAATTCAAGGCCTAATTGTGCCCTATTAGGCCAAAAAATAGAGAAACAATGCAAATTCAAGGTCAAATTAAATGATTATTGGATGAATTTGCATAAAAATTAAATTCAAGGACATAATTAAATTTTTAATAGGTCAATTTGATTATGGGCCAAATTGAATTTTAATTATGTTTAAGAATTAATTTGGGTCCAATTGAAGGATTTAATTCAGTGCAAGGAATTAATTATACTTTAAACGGATCAAATTAATTTTATTTGGGGATTAATTGGTAAAAAATTAAGTTTTGGAGCCCAATTTGGGCTTAATTGAGAAGATTGAAATTTTAAGAGACCAAATTTAATTTTTACCAAGTTAATTGATTGCAATCAGGGGCAAAATCAAAAGAAAATTGAAGTTTTGGGGTTAATTAAAGGTCAAATTGAAGAAATTCACAGCCAATGACCAATCTGTAAAAAGTGTCACACTTTGGGGGTTTAATTGACAAAAACCGGGGGTGAAATTGAAGAAATTGAAAGTTTAATGGTCAATTAGGGATTAAATTGCATAAATATGAGACCAAGGACCAAAGTGCAAAAGGCGCATAAATCTGGGGTTCAAATACAAGTTCGGTAGGGGCTACATTACACTAAATCAAAAGTATATGGTCAATTAGGGGTACAATTAAATCAAATTTAAAGGTGGAGGACTGAATTGAACTTTGGTCAAAAACACAACTCTAGTACTGTTCATTATCCTTTTATTATTTTGCTGAAAAAGCTACTTGGGTGATACTTTGCAGGTGCGTTTAATGACTCATATGTCCATCAAAATTGACAACACATGAACCAAAATGGTCACCTGACATCCCTCTATCCCCGAGTATGGTTCTTTCAGACATATTAACATCACAGTGGCCCCAGTGTCGGCCTAAAGAGGCCAAGTCAGGCAGCCTTGAACCATCAGATTTGACAGTTCATGGTGCCTACTTTGAACCAATAGTTAGGATCCTTACCAACCGAATCAATGGTTGGAATGTTTTTCCTGTGCAGAAAAGATTACCCTCTTCCACCTCCTATAAATAGGGGTGGATTTCATGGCCTAAGCTGGAAGAAAATTGGGTCCAAAGTCGACCAAAAATCAGCCTTCCTCCCCAGAATTTTTCCTTTTTTATCGTCTGTCTCTTCACTCTCTCTCTCTACACCGTGATCTCAGCCACGCCACCTCAGCACCGTCATGATCAGGAGCGGCCCGACCTTCTCATCCAACCCATCCCACCGCAGTGAACAGCAACGACACCGTTCCCCCTCTCTCTTCTAAAGTTTTTGTTTCTTCTCTCTCCTTCACCCCACAACTAGCGCCGACCACTCACCCCAAAAACAATGCCCCCTCAACCACCAGTCAGACCCTCTCTTCGCAGTCAAAGCTTCAACACCGGGTATGATAGGTCCCAATCAGGCTATGAATATTATAGTGCAGATAGTATTCTGCTTAAGGTGAGGATTAACCGCAAGAGTTTTATTTGGAAAATAAGCTTCCCTTTACTGCTTTTGAAAGGGTTTAAATACAAGAAAGAAAATAACAACCACTCCTAATTCTGAGGTCATATCTCTAAGAATTAGGACACTATCACATTATTGAAAATCAAATAATAACTACTAGACCTATTCCTAAGCAAGCATGCTTTGTGGACACGACCAACAACTTAGACCAAGTCTTTAGCGAACAGAACTTCTCCCTGCATGTTTCCTGCACATGGAAGTTGCATTTACGTGGCAGCTCTTAGTCCCAATATCTTTGGCAAACAGAACCTTCTCCCCGTATGTTTCCTGCATATGGAAATTGCATTTACGTGACAGCTTTTAGTCCAAATACTTTGGGTTTTTCACGACCACTCTTACAGATCTTCTTGGTTTATCAATACTCCCCTCTGTGACACAAACCTTGTCCTCAAGGTTTAAATTGATGAACTTGTCCCGTAAGTCTTGAGTGTTTTCCTAAGTAGCATCATCGAGTGGGAGTCGTTTTCATTGGACTAAACTTTCCTCAATAAATTTGGATCCTCGTTTTACCCAACGGGTATCTAATATACACTCTAGCTCCATAAGCAATTCCTCATCATCTGCCACCGGAGGTAAGTCAGTATGAACAGTAATTTGTTCTCCCATCTTTTTTTTTTAAAGAGACACATGAAAGACTGGGTTTCTAATTTTTTTTAAAGAGACACACTGGAGGTGAATGCGAGAGTTGTGGGGAAGCTCGAGTTTGTAAACAATGTTTCCAAAAAAAATTTCAACTGGATATGGCCCATAGAATCTACTTGCAAGCTTTTGATAGGCTCTTTTGAATACAGACTGCTGGCGGTAGGCTCTTTTGAATACCAAATCACCGACCTGGAATTCAATGTCTCGACGTTTGGAATCGGCCTGTTGCTTCATTCGATTATTCGCTGCATGTAATTGCTCTTAAGCTATTGTAGCATATCATCTCTAGAAGCCAAGTTTTTGTCGACTTCATGAACTGGACAGAAACCTTCATGGTACTGAGGTATTGTGGGTGGCGGCCTTCCATAAAGAGCTTGGAAGGGAGTCATTCCTGTAGAGGCATGATAGGTAGTATTATACCAAAACTCAGCCCATGGAAGAAATGAATGCCACTTATAGGGTTACTGGTATGCAAAGCAGTGAAGATATTGCTCAATGCAATGATTGACGACTTCTGTTTGCCCATCGGTTTGCGGATGGTAAGCGGAGCTCATCTTCAATTGTGTGCCAGACATTTTGAAGAATTCTCACCAAAAATGACTGATAAACACTGGATCCCGATCGCTGATAATAGACTGAGGCATGCCATGAAGTTTGACTATGCCAGCAATGAATGTTTCAGCCACCAGTTTGGCTGTATACGGGTGTGAAAGGGCCAAGAAATGCACCGATTTACTCAACTTGTCCACAAATAACAAGAATTGAAGGTTTTCCAGATGAAGGGGGAAGACCATTAATGAAATGCATGGTGATGTCATCCCAAACTTGACATGGGATTGGAAGAGGCTGCAAAAGTCCTGCTGGAGACAGAATGTCATTTTTAGTACGTTGGTAGACTTCACATGAGGCCACGTAAGTCTTCACCGTGTGGAACATGGACGGCCAGTAGAATTATTGTGCTAGTCTTTTGTATGTACGTAAGACACCTGAATGTCCACCACCCACTGGAAGAATCATGGAATTCATGTAGAAGTTGTGCAATTATGTTGGAGTGAGGAGGCACCACCACACGATTCTTGTAGCAGACCAACCCGTTATGCTAGCTGTAAGGAACACTAGGATTTGCAGTTGCTTTGTCGCTGATTATCATCATGTAGGGATTGGTGCGGGCTTCTGTTTTGATTGTATCCCATAACGAAGTGTGAGAAACAAACAAAGTATTCAACCTAAGACTACCCATTACCCGTGACAAGGCATCAGCTGCATTGTTATCACGACCTGGTTTATAGGTGATCTCATAATCATAGCCAAGCAGGTTTGTCACCCATTTTTGTTGCTTAGGTGTTACTATGCGTTGTTCCAACAAGAATTTGAGGTTGCGCTGGTCAGTTTGGATGTAGAACTTCCTTCCTAGTAAAAATGGTCTCCACGTTTGAATTGCATGAATGATGGTTAACATTTCTTTGGCATACACAGACCAGGATTGTTTGGTAGTACCTAAAGCGGCTCATGAATGAGATAGGCTGCCCTTGTTGACTCAAAACTACCCCTATGTCGTTGCCAGAAGCGTCTGATTCAATGGTAAATGGTTCGTTGAAATTCAGCATCGCAAGTGTTGGTGTAGTAGTCAAGGCTGTTTTGAGCTCTTGAAACGCACTTTCAGTTGCATCTGGCCAACCAAACTTGCCCATTTTGAGAAGATTGGTGAGAGGTCAGGCAATAAGGCTGTAGTTGTGAACAAATTTCCGATAATAACCTGTAAGTCCTAAAAAACCACGTAACTCGAACACATTAGTAGGCCGAGGCCAATTCAGCATATTTGTAATTTTGTTTTGATCCACCTTGACTCCCTGGGGAGTCACAATATGCCCCAAATATTCCAATTCTTGCAAACCGAAGGCACATTTGCTGAATTTGACAAAAAACTGATGTTGTCGTAATACTTCAAAAGCATTTTTAACATGTTCAAGATGCATGATCCAATTAGGGCTATAAATTAAAATGTCATAAAAAGACTAGTATAAATTTACGAAGGTAAAGGCGAAAGATGGAATTCATAATGGCTTGAAAAGTAGATGGAGCATTACAAAGACCAAATGGCATAACCAAGTATTCATAATTACCGTTATGAGTACGAAAGGCAGTTTTAGGAATATCTGTTGGATGTACTCGTACCTGGTGGTATCCTGCTCGTAAATCAAGTTTGGTGAAATAAGTAGCTCCATGAAGCTCATCGAGCATGTCATCAATTGTAGGGATAGGAAATCTATCTTTGATGATTACAGCATTAAGTGCTTTATAGTCAGTGCAAAACCTCCACGAACCATCTTTTTTTTTTTACCAACAAAACAAGAGATGAAAAGCGACTAGTACTAGATTTTATTAGCCCCAATTTTAAGATGTCATCAACTTGTTTTTCAATTTCAGCTTTTTAAAAATAGGCATACTTATAGGGTCGCACATTAATGGGCGTTGTTCCCTCTTGTAAAATGATGTGATGATCTACTTCTCTTGTCGGGGGAAGTTGTGTTGGCTCCTGGAATTAATCTTCAAATTCCTCAAATAGTTGTTTTATTTCCGGATTGACACTCTGTGATGTTGGACTAGCTGAAGATTGAAGGCAAATGGCAAACATAGAACTCCTTTGTTGCAAGTCCTTGGCAATAGCTTTCATAGATGTGGACTGAATTGATGTATCCATCCCCTGTAATTTATGAGTTTGGTTGCGCCACTGGAACTCCATTGTTAATTGCTTCCAGTTACATACCACAGTGCCTAATTGTTCCAGCCAATGGACTCCTAAGACAAATCCAACCCAACTAATGGTAAAGCATACAGAGTGAGGACAAAAGGAATACCTTGGAGTGCAATATGGACATTTTCAAATCTTCCTTGACATTTTAATGGCCCTTCATTTGCCACCCTGACATTGAAGGAGTCCGTTGGGACTACTGGTAGTTGTAGCATATTAGCCACCTTTTCACTGATACAATTATGAGTAGACCCGCTATCAATGAGAACAACCATCTTATAAGGTCCAATTTTTGCTAACACCCGCATAGTTTTATATGTTGTCTATCCAGAGAGTGCATGAAGTGATATTTCAAGTTGGAATTCCATCGAGCTTTCGATGTTGTCTTCATCTGGATATTCACAGCAGCCTTCTAACAGTAGGAGCTGTGGCCCCTTGCACCTATGACCATGTGTGAATTTCTCTTCACAGTTAAAACATAGGCCCTGTGCTCGTCTCTTCTGCATTTCATCCCAGGAGAGCCTTTTCATAGGCGGAGCTATTTTGAATCTTGTTGGTGGATGGTAGTCTACAGTAGTTCGATGGATTGATCGTGTATTTCTCCTTTGGTGGTTCAACTGCTCATCTCGCATTCATGCAAGGTTGCTAGCTTTTTTTAATGCCTTTGGTTTGAACATTCTTATGCCATCCGTTATTTCAGGTTTGAGGCTGCCCATGAATGTTCCTACTAAAGCTTTATGTGGCCATCCGTGCACCCGAATACCCAGTTGTTCAAACTCCTTCTGATACTCACGTAAAAATCCTTCCTGTTTTACCTATGACATCAAAGTCCTCACATTCAATAGGACCAAACCTTGCCCACAGTTCTTCTTGAAAAATGTCCCATGTCACCTCCCTGCCTTCTTCTTTATAAGATCGTCTCAACCACTACCACCATTGATTAGCTTCGCCTTGTAGGTGGAAAGAAGCTAGAGGCACCTTTTGAGCTTCAGTGGTGCCTTGAAATTCAAAGAATTGATCCACCCTTGTGAACCATTCAGTAGGGTCATCTCTAGAAAATCGAGGGAACTCCAAACTAGCTAATTTCGAAGAAAACAATGGTCATCCTCCTTCTGAAATTTCTCTCGATTCCTCTCTTATGGAATGAGAACGTCCATTAGGAGAGCTGGTAGTAGGGTCAGAAGGGTTGCTAGCTGATGCAGTTTGATTGGATAATAGGACTTAAGAGAGCTTGCTAAGTACATCTTCTATGTGGAGCAACTTGTCAGTAAAACCAACCTCCATGCAACTAAAACTGTTTTGGAGTCCACCCAGACCAGCTTCTAAACTCTCAATCCTCTCCTTATTTGTTCCCATGGCTCTGATACCAATGATAGGTCCCAATCAGGCTATGAATATTATAGTGTAGATAGTATTCTACTTAGGGTGAGAATTAACCGCAAGAGTTTTATTTGGAAAATAAGCTTCCCTTTACTGCTTTTGAAAGGGTTTAAATACAAGAAAGAAAATAACAACCACTCCTAATTCTGAGATCATATCTCTAAGAATTAGGACACTATCACATTATTGAAAATCAAATAATAACTACTAGACCTATTCCTAAGCAAGCATGCTTTGTGGACATGACCAACAACTTAGACCAAGTCTTTGGCGAACATAACTTCTCCCTGCATGTTTCCTGCACATGGAAGTTGCATTTATGTGGCAGCTCTTAGTCTCAATATCTTTGGCAAACAGAACCTTCTCCCTACATGTTTCTTGCAAATGAAAATTGCATTTACGTGACAGCTCTTAGTCCAAATACTTTGGGTTTTTCACGGCCACTCTTACAAATCTTCTTGGTTTATCAGGGTAACTTTCCCCTTCTCTTCCTTCTTCTTGTCCCCTTCCTCGTCTTCGTCACCCTACGTGCAAAACAAGAATTCATTCTGCACGCGAGGTGCAAAATAATTCACCCTATAATTGGACCGGGCCAGTTCTGGCCTAGACCAAATGGCTTGGCCGTGTCCAACCCAACCTCCCATAAAAAGAAAGAAGACCTCTTGGGCTGATATTGGCCCTCTTTTTTGGGTCTGAGCTCGGCCCAGTTATCTGGGCCAGCCCAGCAACATGTTTTAATAATATTTAATTAATATATATTATATTATAATATTAAAAAAAACGAAAATTTTCCAAAAAAATTTAAAAATCCTTTGAAAAAATTTGTGATTTTCTCGCATATGTTTCCACCAATTTTGCATAATATCAGGTTCGTATACTTACACTGTAAGATACAGATTTGGTATTAAAATACCTAGTTTTCTCTGGAACTTTTCTAAAAAATTTCAAAAATTAAAAAAAATCTCAAAACTTTTAAATTAATTTCTTATTTAAAAAAAATATATAAAAAATTTGTTTCCATGCATACGGCTAAAATCCTAAAATTTTCCAAGCATATTTTCATAAAAAAAATGCATTTTTCTCATGTTTTGAAAATCCAAGAAAAAATAGATATCGTAACCAGTTTATGATTATCCATTATGGTTTGACCAAAATATCAAAAATCCTTTCACCAATTTTTTTTAGGGTCTAGATGTAGATTTTAATATTTGTGGGGTGTAAAATTACACGATAAAGTACACCCTTAGGTATTAAAGATATAAGGTGTAAAAATACGATGTTAAAATTCAGACTTTAAAACGGTTAGGATTTAACCCAATAAGGTAGAGACTTTCTCACGAAGAGAGATCTACCTTGAACCTTAGAAAAGACCAACGAATAGAAATCCGACTCAGAAAAAACAACCAAACAATAATGCAGCTTACCTTAGGTAGGGTGCACTGGGGGTTCATGTGTCTTCTCCTTGCACAAACAGTCCCTTTCCCAGACTCTCACAAACCATAGATTCCTAGTGACCATAATACTAGGTGGCGACTCCTGAACATTAATCATAATTTTATGATTAAATTCAAAAACTCTTCCCAACACACCACACCTCATCAAGAGGCACGATAAAAGGCTCCGTCGTTGCCGAACGACGCGGCGTGACCCCGCGACAGTAATCGTCATACTTCAAATATTGAAAATATTTTCATTAAAAAAGGGATGTTCAATGTAGATGAAAATGAGTGAGAGATTTATTGGATATATATATATATATATGAATGGTAAATATTCCATGTGTTGTTACTGAGAAAAGTAGAAATTGATCCATCACGACTACTACCACAAGTTCCAATAGAGGTAAAAGAAGATTTGACTTTGCAAGTGAAGCTAGTGAGGATCTTAGATCAAAACTAGAAGGAGCTGAGGAATAAGAAAGTCCCGTTAGCAAAAGTTCTTTGGAGAAACTCACAATTTAAAGAAGAAACATGGGGGAAAGAGTCAAAAATAAGGAGAAAGCATCCTAAATTGTTCTCTGCCGCATGTACGTCTTTCAAAATTTCAAAGATGAAATTTATGAAGAGAGAAGAATGTAAACCCCCCAAAAATGAATCCATGAATTTAAGTAATTGAAGAACCCATTAGTGAGGCATGGAATTTTAACTTAAAGTGTGAAGATAAACATAAGTCAAAAGTGAAAAATTAAGTGTATAAGGATGAAATTAGAGCCTAATGTGAGAGAAATAAAGAATTAGAGAACTAAATTAAAAAGACATGAATAAGTGAGGGGGGAAAAAGAGAAAACCCATCGACCCTAGAAAAAAAAAGGGATTGACGACAGAAAAGAAAGAGGAAAATAAAGGGAGCCATTTCTTCTCTTTAACACTTTCTCTCAAAGAACATGCTGAGAGAACACATACAAACCAATCCTTAAGAGTCTTTAGGGGGTTGAAGTGAAGATTTAGCATAAAAAACAAAACAAATTGTAGGGAGAATAGGAGAGGAAGCTAGCGGCAACAGAAAAAAGATAAAGAAAGACCAAAAAGTTTAAGGGAGAAGGAGCTTTAGGAAGCAAAAACACAACTAGCAATAAACCTAACACCTTCCTAAATCAATTTCTAACACTTTTAGGTAAGTTTTATACAAAGATACAAAATCTTAAATTAGGGTTCTTAAAGGGATTTTTAGGGTAAATGAAAATTGAGGATAAAGTGTGTAATAGAGGTGAAGGGGACATGATGATGTTTTTTTTAAAAAAATAAAGAAAAACATGAATACCAAGGCCTTGAAACCTTCAGCCAAACATGAAAAATGAAGAGGGAAAAACTTTTTGATATTGATTTGTGTGTGCATGTTAAAAGAACAAGTGTTTATGACCATGCAAGAAATTATATATGCTAAAATCTAAACATCTAAATAAATTCATGTAGTACATGCTCTAGTGAAATTTAATTATAAGTGTTTAAAATCTCATTAATGATTATTTATGTGAAAATGACATGTTTTTTATACAATGGTGATAAAAAGAGTGAGAGAAATGCATGAAAATGATTGGTTGTGTGTTAGACCTATAAACCAGAAATCTAGATAGTGTTACTAGCTAAATTGTGGCAAAAAATTGAACTAGTTAAAGATAAAATTTGAGATATTTTCCTTCATGAAAGTTGTAGTTAAGAGTGTTAACTTTCTAATAGGACTGCATTTGCCCAAATTAGATTTACAAAACGCTAGATATAGATAAAAACCTGAAGGCAGGTCAGGTTGGAAATTACTGGACATAATTTACATCAAACCTTCAACTGAAATTTGAGATTAGCAAATAAGAAAATTTAGGGTATATGTCTTTATGGAGAATGTGGTTAATGATGTTAGCTTTTGTAGGAAATAAACCTTACCCCATTTGGAGTTATAGAACTCCAAATATGGATAAAACACTAGAGAAATGTCAGGTTGTATGTTACATAACAGATTCACGTGCCATTGTATTTCGACGAATTTAAGTGTTTAAATGACAGAAGTGAGTTTTATCATCCTCACTAAAGTTGTATATTTATGTCTTAGCTTACTAAAGAAATAAACCCCATTTGAAACTGAGTTCTACAACTCTAGTGAGGAGTGAAACACTAAACAATGTTTTGATGTATTGTTATGAATTGTTAAACACAATGAGTCTTAGTATGAAGTTTATAAAAGAAGTGTTGTACAAAGAATGAGTATGTGAATTGTAAAGAATGTACTAACAAAAAATATTTGTATGGATCAAGGGGAACATCGGGGATAGGATCTTCTGTCAGTGGAGCTCACTCGACCAGAAAAAAAGGTAAGTAAAGTCTTACTTACAACTTATGACGTCAATATAAGTTTTTGATTGTAATTATAAATGTTGTGTATGAAAAGAATACAAATTAATGGTAAATAGTGGTGTGAAACTAATGTGGTTAAGTTGCTTACAAAATGTACACAAGTCAATGTTGTGATTGTTTCCGAAGTTTTCGGAAACCAATGTTATTGAGTTGCTTTTGCAATGTATGAAAGCCAATGTTATCGTTTTCAAAGTTTTCGGCAACTAATGTGATTGAGTTGCTCTCGCAATTTACAAAAACCAATGTTGTTATTGTTTCCAAAGTTTTTTCAGAAACTAATGTGTTTGGATTGCTTTTTTAATGTATAAAAGCCAATGTTGTGATCATTTTCAAAGTTTTTAACTCAAAAGGAAACAAGGCCTTCAGAATCTTCTGTCAAAATTTCAACTCGATCCAATAGTCGGATTAAAAGATATGCTTGATTTACCAAACTACATCTCAGAATCTTCTGTCAAAATTTCAATTCGATCCAATAGTCAAATTAAAAGATATGTTTGATTTACCAAACTACGTCTTGGACTCTTTTTAAATATCTCAAACCTAAAAACTTTAACCAATAATAAAATAATGCAATAAACATTATTATATCAAGAATATTAAAATAGTTACCCACATCAATCCCCTTACTTCCAAAAAACTTGTCCTCGAGTTAACTCTAAAAAATTGAATGCTTCCACTCCAAATGAGCCAATATATTTACTAAGTAGCATGACCTTACCTTTGAACTTCAAATTTTAATTTATAATGTGTGCATATTAAAGAATAATCCATATTTAATGTTATATTTTCATTCCTATAAAGTCCACATGTAGTTCCTTCACAGATTCTTTTACTACAAACTTGACCCCATCATCATCTATAACTTCTAATACTTCAACGTTTGAATAAAAAAAAACTTCAAGATAATATTTTATAATATCTTTAGAAAACTTATTAGAAATTAACATGTCCTTGTTTGCAAGATCTTCATCCATACCTGAAAGATCTTAGTTTTCATTGTTTTCTCTAACTTAATATCAAAAGACTAAAATTGTTTGTTAGCACCCTCTTTGATCATGTTATCTTCAATATGATTAGATAACTTTGAAATTTTAGTTTCACCAAACTCCTCCACACATAAGTGATTATCAAGTGGAATTTCATGAAAAGGTCTAAGGTAAGGTCGACATCGAGGTATATCTTCAAACACATTCCTTCCTCTTTGTGATTCTTATTTGCATCTCTCATTAGCCAAATTGGATTTGGATCTATTATGGCTTGATCCTAGCGATCAAACCTTTATTCTCAACGATCTAGTTTCTACTTCTCAATCCACACAATACCCTAAAAGGTCTCCACTTTTGCATTGTGAAATGGGTTACTACCATCTCCATTCATCAAATAGGTCAGCCTACTCTGAAACAAATTGACATGGCATATAGTGAGGATAGAAGCTAAAGCCCTAAACATTGTAGATGAATAAAGAAAATCTCTGATATTTTATTAAAAATATGAATAGTTTGAATGTTCTCATAAAAATAAACTAGATAATTTTATTTATGCTAGTACTAGACCTGGAGTCCTTGAAAGAAAAGAATTCCTAATTAAAACTTACCTAATTAATAAAATCTACATCTATTAAATAGTAAAATATTAATTAAATTAAAAGTTTTAATCTAAATAAAAAATATAATCCAAATACAATAAGGTAAATAAAAACAATCATGTATAGTAACTTCTAGGCTTTCCTGATCTCTAATCATCATGAAATTTTAACTCAATAGAAAACATGACTTTTAGAATCTTCTGTTAACATTTCAGTTCAGTTCAACAATCATATTAAAAGTTATGCTTGATTTACCAAATTACATCTTGAGCTTTTAAACTCTTTAAAATCTAAAAACCTTAACAATTAATAAAATAATGCAAAAAACTTTTTTAAGCCAAGAAAGTTCCCCATGTCAGCACTCCCACTAGCTAAATTGCAAATTCATCCGCCCAACACGACCATGGTCAACCAAATGATCAAATTCACTAGTCCTCTTAGGTTAACTACAATTGATAAATTGACCTACAAAATGCCCCTCCTAGACATCCACTGGGAACACCTCAGATGATGGACACCGTCACCCAAATCATAATAAATGAAAGGACCAACAGAAGCAGTGGCATGAATTAAACAGCTCCTAACAAGCCTCAAATCAACCAATCCCCTTTCTTGCTAGCCATTTTTTACAAGCAAAGCTTTGCATGATTCAAACATTTACATTTTGATTGCATGCAATAAGCCAAGAGAGATTTGACCACAGATGGTAGAGATCTCACTGAACAATTTGTACGACACATTGGAAAATGCTTCTAGAAAATTTCCCACTTTTAATTTATGCAGTCATTTGAATGTTTCTATGCAGTCAGGCGGTGCATATAGTTTCAGTCCCCGAGACACGCCATAGATAGCAACTATGTCCCTTCAAGTCAGTTGAGAATTAAACATTATTCACTTTGCGTAATAACCAAGTACTTTCCTACACAAGATGGTCCTAGTTTATGAGGTGATGAACATACTTCTGGACTGTCAGTGTTGAAACGATCATGCTCAAACCAATGATGACAGACTAAAATGGATCCCAAAAAGGAAGTTAGGTTCAATTATGAAAGGTTACACAAAACAAAGGCCTGGAAACCTGGCTTTCTGAGATGAAACCAATGCATTTGGACATAAAAGATGGTTATCACTGGAATCACCCCAATGATTTTCACTGAAGTCCAATGGAATGGGAATATGAGAGGAAATGGCTTTCTGAGATGAAACCAATGCATTTGGACATAAAAGATGGTTATCACTGGAATCACCCCAATGATTTTAACTGAAGTCCAATGGAATGGGAATATGAGAGGAAATGAAGGTATAGAACTCTTGGATTTCCAAAACAAAAGGAAGTAAAGTTCTAGGAATTTATAATATTAGTAAGAACCAAAATAATGTGCTCATCAGAATAGTTCAACATGCAATTGATTCAAAAGTTGAAAAATATCTAATGCCAGTTTTTCCCTTCAGAGTTCCAGGACTTTATTTTTTCAACTAAATGCTCTCAGTGTGAAGAACGGAACACTCTCAGGACAACCAAAACATATACTTGGGTATGTTTAGCAGAGTTTATTAAAATTAAAAGAAGATGTATAATTTGATTGTTTGCTAATATATTGAAGAATCATATCCACAATATATCTTGCCACAACATGATAATGGGAGAACGAATGCGATGGCCAGAAAACAAGCAAACAGAAACAAATACATTCCACACCTATCCTTTGTACTCCAAAACAACTTTAGTGCTAATATTATAGCATCTCTTGTGAACCATATGTTACAGTCTACTTATTGGCTTGCTAAGCACCAAAGTTTATCCTTAGTCAGCAGGCATAAGATAGCGGGATTCTTATTATTCAATGGTAAAAAAAAAAGATGATAAGCACCTTGAAAATCAGAAAAGAGTTTGTAAAGAAAGATAAAGATGGAAATCTTTAGCACAGAATGTCTGAACATCTAGCTATCCTAGTTAATGATTCCAGTTCATGTATTGAACAGTGTAAAACGCTCCAGTATAACAAAGCGAAGACAAAGACAATGATCTTCTTAATTAATCTCTGATTAACCCAAGTTTGTAAGGAGTTTCTGTTTAATAATAATTTTACCAGGAAGAAAATGTAGACATACATTAAAACATAGAAAATATAGAAGAGGCTGGGTAACATTTTGATATAATAGTATCATTTGTACCTAACGTTGGATTCTAGTACATACTTTGGGATCTAATATCAACCATGTTGTAGTTGGACCCTCTCTGAGACCAAAAATCTACAAACCAATAAAAGCCTTACAAAATCAACCGGTATGGTTCTAGGCAGCCAAGGAAAGGCCCAACTGCAAACAACGATCCACTAGAAATAACATGATTTCCATTGTCAACTGATTTTGTTAAGATTAACCACTAGTTCTGGTTTAAAGTACTGTGCTATGGCAAGCACGTTGATTTCCCCCAGCTCAGATGGTTATGAAACGCATATTAAAGAAGAAGAAGAGCATCAAATGGAAATAACATATTAAAAGACTAATGTCTTAAACTTGATAAGTCACTGTGTTATTCAGCAAGGCAATTGATAATTCAGAACTGCACCGTGTATATCTCTAAAAAGATAAAAAATTGTAATTCATATTGAGCAGGAACTATACATACTGAAGCAGAAATCCTCCATTGATTGTCTCCGCAAGTACTCATCAAACAGTTGCTTTGCGCTGGAAACCAATTCCAGGATCATCAGAGGAAGGGAAAACCAGGAAGCCAGTGACCATAGCATCATGTGGGCCACGGCGGCACCTCTGCTCCATTTCCTGTACCTTATCAGAATCCCCAGAGAATAAAGCCTCCACAGAACCATCCCTTCTGTTCCTCACCCAACCTTTTAACCCCAATTGCGTAGCATTTTCCACTGTCCAGTTCCTATAAAAGACCCCCTGTACCCTCCCCTTAACCACTACCCTCACCTACATATCCAGAAAATCCATTACTCAAAAACCTCCAATTTCCACATTGAATCAGGCAATTTAGAGAAAACCTTTATTCACACATGCTTAACAATCAAAATCCATTATTCAATTAACAAAAAAAGTTGGACTTTTATTCTGTTCGACTCATAAATGACTAATACTTTCCGTTTTCTTTTTCTTTTTCAACCAATTACTCGAAAACATGTAATATCTATCTACATTGAACTTGCTCAATTTAGATAGACAGACCCTTAACTAAAAAAGAGTAACAATCGAAACCCATATTTAACTCATAAAAAAGCCTACTTTATTATTTTCTTGTTCCAATTTCCATTGAAACAGCCTCGAAATATACAGAAAGACAGAGAGAAAGTAGAGACGTTACCGTTTTGGTAGAGGGTGATTGAGGAGGAGGGTCAGGAGAGGATTGATTAGTCGTGGTCATGTAGGAGAAAGGAGATCGAAGAGGAGGAGAACGAGATTGGAACAGAAAGCAAAGAGAAGGATGAGAAAGAAGAGAAGGAGAGCAAAGCGAAAGAAAAGAATGAAGAGAATAAGAGCTACAAGAAGTGAGAACGGGGAATCCAGGATAAGCACTAACATTCTTATGGTGGTAGTAATTGTTTTTGTTTTTGTTGTCGATCCATTTTTTATCGTGAAATTTGATTCCGGATGTTACGAAGAAGAATCTGGTGGGTCTTTGTTGGCTGATGAACAGTGGCCTGAGAGTAGTAGTTGTAGTAGTTGATGGCATTGCTGATGCCATTGGCTATTCGGTTGACTTGACTCTGTTGCTTGCATTTATAGGGAAGATTAGCTTGTTCAGTGTTTTTTAACATGAATAAAATATTCAGATATTATTAATAATTAGACAAAAAAAAAATTAAATTGTTCAGATGTATTTAACATGACGTGATTAATTTGATAAGTTTAAAAATAATTTGAATAATCAATAAAAATATAATTTGAATCACAAAACTTCAAGACATATTTTTTAATATATATATATATATATATTAAAATAACAACATATTAAATCAATCTAGTCCAATCAGGGTTAACTTGTTAAATTCACGATCCGAATCATGAGATCATGATAACTTTATATAAAATGAATCAAAATAAATTATGAAACTCAAGTCTCAATCAACTTGGTGTTAATATTGGAATTGAAAATAATTAATTTAAAAAAAATGACCTGAGTTAACCTGTCAAACCCGTGACTTAACTTGTCAAACTCGTGACTTAAGTCATAAGACCAGGATAATCTCATAGAATTTAAATAGAAAAAATATGTGTTAACCTGCCAAACCCATGATCAAAATCATAAGACTGTAATAACCTATTAAAAAATAAATCAAAACAAATTATGAAGCCTGATTTTTAATAAACTTATTGCTGAAAGATGATATTGAAAAAAAAATCAATCCAAAAATAGAACATAATAATAATAAAAAAAAAAAGACAAGAGTTTACCTAGATTAACTTGCAAAACTCGTGACTCGAGTCATAAGACCAAGATAACCTTATAAAAAGCAAATCAAAACAAATCATGAAATCTAATTCATAATCATCCCAATATTAAATGATAAAATTAAAAATAAAACTATCAATTATAAAAAAATAAAAAAAAAAAGGTTTTATATCATCATTTTACACTTGAAGTGTCAATAACTCCATAACTAAAGCATGTTTTATAATAACAAGTCTGATACTATAAGATACCTTTAATTTATGGTAAATGTTCATCTTAAATGCAGGCCTATCCCATAAATCAAGAAATTAATTGATGAGTTTAACTACTGAAATTGAGAAGACAAAGAGAGGGCTAAGCTTAGAAAAGAGATGTTAGTTCAATCCAAACTGGAACACCATTCCGTTATTGGATCATAAGTGGAGCTGTAGAACTTGGATTTAGGTCTGCTCTATATGGATAGAAAGCTAAGACATAGGCCTAAAACTTTCATGAGGAGTCCAAGATTCAAAAAGGCCATTTTCAAGTTCAAATTGTAGCAACAACGGAGAAGTCTGAATCTGTCCTACAACCCAGACACTGTTCAGTGTTGAGCCATATCTCGAGTTTTAGAAGTCCAAATGCACTGATTCTTTTTTTTTTTGGAAAGCTGAGACAATTTCCTAGAACTTTCATGAGGATAATCTGTTCAAATTCTAACGTTAGCAATGATGTTTTGTTCAGACAAGAAGATAAAGATTGTCACCAAGTCAAGATGTGGCCACCCACTCAACAATTAGTCATCAAATCAATAGTTCCAAATTTTGGCCTATAAAAGAAGGCATTTGCCATGTATTTAGGCATCTTGGTTTTCAGATCAAGATCATGTTTTTGCTCTCTCTTTATATTTTTGTAATGCTTAAGTTTTGTTTATATTAATCTCTTGTTATGCTTTTCATTTCCTTTCTTTTATCTTATTTATGTTCTTATCTTATTTATTTATGTTTCTCTCTTTCATTATGTTTAGCTAAGTTTATTATGTCAAGGTAAAAAAGTTACACTAATGGTGTAAGAATAAGTATAGTATAAATTCAACATGGACTTTAATGTTTGATACTAACATATTTTGTATTTGTTATCTTGTTCACTTTTAATACTTTTCTTGTTAAATGGTTAATCTAGATTTATATTGTATAACCCTTGATACAACAAATACTTGGCACTTTCATAGCTCAACCGTATGGAATAACCGACACTTGTGCTATGAAAGGAACTTGATTTGTTGTTAACATAAGTTATAATCATGAATACCTGACAACATTTACAAGTATTAGCATTAATCGAATAAGATAACTAATGTAATCATGTGAACAATTTATAATCCGGTTGGACCCTCCTTTGTGTGTGGTTTCTAGTTGAGTAGTAAAAAGAGTTTATACTATACTTGTTTGAAATATCATTAATGGATCCTCTAACCTTGACAATTGTTTTATATTTGTTTAAATCCTTACATCAATATCACATCTCAAAGCTCTCTTCAACTCTTTTTCTGTTATTATTTATTTCTTTATTTGTAGTTTATATAGTTAACCTCCATGTGGTTCGATGACACGATCAAAGAGTTGATGTCTTATCCCAAGTTCATGAGTGTCAAAGTAATAAATAACCCGGCAAGATCGGGATCGAACCACAAGGAGGTGAACTATATAAATTATAAATAATAATAATAATAACAACAACAACAACAATGATGATGATGATGATGATGGAGATGAGTTAAAGAGGTCTTTGATATGTAAGATTAATGTGAAGATTAAACAATGATAAAAACAAATGTCAAGGTTAGAGGATCCACTAATAGTATTAGAGATAAGTAAAGTATAAACTTTTTATAAACTATCAACATGATCATATTAATCATCTTATTTACATATCACCATACTTATAAATTTTATCAGGTATTCATGATGCTAACTTATGTTGACAACAAATCAAATTCCTCTCATAACAACGATGTCGGCCGAAGACTATGA
>Ga0307508_10002694_pt1 | contig 18590 bp, 12 predicted proteins | sample 9_EM_MG_FD_203089 | JGI IMG/M metagenome (GOLD analysis project Ga0307508, IMG submission 203089) | Populus trichocarpa ectomycorrhiza microbial communities from riparian zone in the Pacific Northwest, United States - 9_EM | ecosystem: Host-associated > Plants > Roots > Unclassified | place... | reverse complement strand
GCCCGGGGAGCGCCCGGGGGCGGTGGCAAAGCCGACCCGCACCTGCAGGGCGCCCGCGTACATAATATCCGCGACTATGGCGCCAAAGGCGATGGCAAAACCAACGATACGGCGGCGGTACAAGCCGCCATCAATGCCTGTACGGCCGATAAAGGCGGAACGGTACTGGTGCCGGCGGGCGATTTTATCATCGGCACCGTAGAGCTGAAAAGCCATGTTACGCTGCACCTGGCCCCGCAGGGAAAGCTGCTGGGCAGCACGCGGCGCGAGGATTACCAGGCGGGAAAGGGCGTACCGCCGGGCAATGGCAACCTGGTACTGCTCTATGCCGCCAACGCGGATAATATCAGTATCGAAGGCAGGGGAACTATTGACGGCAACGGCGCTGCTTTTTACAACGGCCTGGGCGACGGCACCAGCCCCGGCGGTACGGGCAAAGGCAATACCGACCGCCCGCACCTGCTGATTTTTTACCATTGTACCGGCCTGCTGCTGCGCGACACCTTTTTTACCCGCAGCGCCTATCACTGCATCCGCATCCTGCAATGCCGCCAGGTGCATATCGACGGCGTACGCATTTATAACCGGATCAATAAGAACAACGACGGGTTTCATATCAACAGCAGCGAATACGTGCATATCTCCAATGCCGACGTACAGTGCCAGGACGATGCCTGCGCCTTGTTTGGCAGCAATAAATTTGTGACCGTTACCAATTGCACGTTCAGCACGCGCTGGTCTATCTTCCGCTTCGGCAGCGGCAACTCGCAAAACATCACCATCTCCAACTGTCTTATTTACGATACCTATGGCTGCCCCATCAAGATCAGCTCGGGCAGGGCGCAGATAGAGAACCTGTGCTTCTCCAATATTGTGATGAAGAACGTTACCGGCCCCATCAGCATTGCATTTGGCAGGCCCAACCGCGGCAACGGAAGTTCGGGCGCCGCAACCGGCGCACCCTCTTTTTTGCGGAATGTTTCTTTCAACGGTATCCGGGCCACGGTGGTGCCGCAGCCGGTCAACCATCCCGACATACCATTCGATGTAAAGGTGAATAACGGCGAGCAATATTCGTGCATTACATTGAATGGTATGGACGATGCCTTCCTGGAAGACATCAGCTTTACCGATGTGCATGTTACCTATGCCGGCGGGGGCACGGCGGCGATGGCCGCCAAGCCCGTACCGCCCGTCAATGCCGAATACTTCGGTGTATGGGCCGGGGAGCCTTACGGACCGCCGGCCTATGGCCTGTATGCCCGCAATGTAAAAGGCCTGCGCCTGCAAAATGTGCGGTTCGATTACCAGCAGCCCGATGCAAGACCGGCGATGGTATTCGACAACGTACAGGACGCGCTGGTGAATGGCTTCAGCGCACAGGGAAGCCCCGATACCGCCCTGCTGCGTTTTGTGAATACCAAAGACGTATTGCTCACCGCCACCCGTGTGCTCACACCGGCGCCCGCCTTCCTGGCCATAGCAGGGGCGCCCAGCGACGGTATTATCATTGACGGCGGCGATTTGAGAAAGGCGGCCAGGACAACGCTGCTCGAAGACGGGGCGCAGGAGAAATCGGTGCTGGTAAGAACATAATAACACCATGACATGAAAAATGTAGTATTCATAGTAACATTACTTTTCACTGCCGGCGCCTGTTGCTGCCAGCAAACCTTCACCGTCGAAAAAATAAGCCCGCAGGCCAATATCCGCTCCGACCAGCGGCCCATTCCCATCGGTTTTTATGATAAGGGCGTCAACAAAACCTTTGTTACCTGGATGGGCGCCAATAGCCAGGCCATCGTAAAGGAGCTGGACCATGCCACCCATACCTGGAGCGCAGACAAAGTGGTGGGGCATCCCACTTTTATCGACAAGCACAATTATCCCGGTATGCTGAAGGGCGCCGATAACCGGCTGTATATTTTTTACGGCTGCCATAATTCTACCATGCGCATGGCCGTTTCGCCCAAACCGCTTAGTATAGACGGCAGCTGGCAGGATGGGTTCATCGATATAGCCGAAAGGGCTTCTTATCCCGCACCGGTGATTACGTCCGATGGCAGGTTCTATGTATTTTACCGCGATACCCGCAAAGACAGCGGGCACGACGACGACCGGCCCTACCAGTTTGTAAAATCGACCGATAACGGGAAGACATGGACGCGGCAGATGGTGATTGATCCGCACCCGCGCACGACGGACAATATGTGTGAAGTATACAACGGCAAGGTGAGCTACCAGCCGGCCATGAACGGGCAACCTGCCAAAATTCATATTGCCTGGACCATTGCAGGCGAGAAACTGGGCAAGCATGCCCATGCCACTTATGGAAGGAACGTGTATTATGCCTGGCTGAACCCCGCCAATGATCATATGTACAATATCAGCGGAAAAGATCTTGGTCCCACTATTGAAAAAGAGGAGCTGGACAGTTTTTGCCTGGTGCTCGATACGGGTATTCCCGATACCGGTCATATGGCCGGTCTGCAGGTATCGGTGCATTACCGCGACAATGGCTTTCCCCTTATTTATTTTGATAACCAGCGCGCCGGCGGTCCCGGTTCCGCTACCTGGAATGGCGCTGCGTGGGTGTTTTCGCAAATAGGCAATCGCAACGCTGACGACCGGGAGCTGCGCGACCCGAGGGAGCTGGAAAAAACGGGACCGGAAGCCTTCAGGGTATATAAACCCGCGGGCAATACCATCAAAGTATTTCAAACGGCCGATGCCGGTAAGACATGGACGCTGGAAACAACTATTGCTGCAGATACGGAGATTGACAGGGTGTATGTAATCGCCAACGGCCGGAAAGAGGCAAAGCTGCTGATAACGCAGGCCGGCGACCGCGATATCAACACACCTAAGCGGGATGTTTTTATTGCAGCGGAACTTCCACCATTAAAATGATGGCGTCGTTGGAGAGAGCTTCCAGCTCCGCTTCCGGCAGCTCCCACAACCCCAGGCCGTCGCCGGCATGGAGCAGGCGGTACTGGACTTCGAAAGCACCCTGTAAGACAAATGCAAACAAACCGTTTTGCGGGTTTGAGATCTTGTATACGGCCTCTTCACGGCCGGCAAATTTGCCGATGAAGCCTTGTGTAAACGCTTCCACCAGCCTGTTTTTATTATCATCGACAGAAAATGAAAATAAGCGATGCCCGGTCTCCCGCGCATCGCTTTGTGTTTTAATCCATAACTGGATATACCTCACCGGCGTATCCTCATAGGGATTGGTGACGGTAAAGGAGGTTCCCTTGCACAAGGCCAGGCGCTGCGCCTGTCCCGCTTCCACTACCCCTTCCTCATTATGGCTGGTTTTCCAAAATACGGCGCCCACTACCGGGACCAGGATGATGTGCGAATCTTCTTCCACCTCCATGGCGATGCTGCAGCCTTCGGCCAGCACATCTTCATTCAGCACATATAGGGCGCCGAAAGGCGTTTTATGTTCGTTATAGTATCGTCCGAAATTGAAGGTATTATAGCTCCTGAACCATTCCAGCTCATTCAATCCCCGTTCATCGGCCAGGAATATTTTACCTTTTGACTGCGGCACCATAACTATACCGGTTTTTGTAAAGAATAAATACCCAAAAAAGGCTGCATTGCAAACGTCTCCGTCAATAGCTCGGCTCCTGCCTGCTTCTCGCCTGCCACCGATACCAGCAGCTTATCGCCTATCGTATCGTGCCATACCAGCTGTTCCGACATAAAGTTGACGGCTACCTGGTGTTTCGATTTGTCGCGGATATCGGAGCTGACGATCTCAAAGCGGTAACTTTTAAACGGCAGGAACAGCTTACCGGTGCTGCTTACAATATCGGGCACTACGCCATTCAGCTGCCGCAGGTAACCCACGATGGATGCGCTTACCAGGAAATGCAGTTTTTCGGCATTGGGCGACTGCGCCAGCATGTCGGCAAACGACGTGTATTTTTTCTCCTGGTTGTATGCCTGCGCCTGCAGCAGGAACTCGGCATAGCTGTCGTTGAACACATACTTCTCCCACAGCTGCTTTGCATCGGCATCGATTATCTTGCGGTACAGCAAACGGATGGCGCCCTTATTCATGATTACGCGCTTACATTAATGGTATGCGTTAGTACATAACCTGCCGATACGCTGCCGGTCACGCTGGAAAGCTCATTGGCCAGCGAATCGCTGAATACCATGTCGGCAGTGTTGGCCGTGTCCTGCGTACCGTGGGCTTTATAATCTGATGCCGTTGTATACACAGTATTGCAGATATCGGTCGGAAAGGCTATCTGTGTGATGAGCAGCGACGTGCCGGCCGCATTATAAATATGCGCGTGGATATGCGGGGCGCGGGGCGAATACCAACCGGGGAAGATACTGGTGAAAGTAACCAGCCCGTTTGAATCGGTCACCTGCCGGCCGCGCAAAAAATGCGATGCGGTATAATCGATGGTAGCATAGCCGCCGCCGGGCGTATCGGTGTACTCGGAGTAATAACCAACCGCCGTGCAATGCCAGATATCTACCAGCGCTCCCGACAGCGCCGCGCAGCTGTTGTTGAGATTTTTTATCGTGATCTTAATAGTCAGGGCCACGCCTGCCTGCCCATCCACAATATTGCTTCTTACATACGATGAAGGCGTTATGGTGGGATAAGGGCCACCCGTTTCGGACGACGTAGCGGTACAAGAGCTGCTGCCCGAGCTGCCGCCGGAAGTAGTGCTGCTGCTATCTGAACCGGAACTTTTTTTGCAGGCATTAGAGAGGGGTACGATAGCGGCAACGCCCAATGCTGCCAAACCGTTTCTTAAAAAAAATTTTCTTTCCATAATGACCTTTTTTAGTGAAGAATCTAATCCATCGTAAACATATAGCCAGATCAAATCACCTGTTGCATGTTAATCGATGAAGCGGGGAATTGTACCGACGAACTTTGGGCTTTATGAGGTGTACGGTAAGCGGGCCTGAAAGGTTTGTTAAAAGAAACAAAAAGATTATAAGAAAAAAATTCTACCTTTCCTTAGCGCCTGGCGGGACTTGTAGATGGTTAACTACAACGATGCAATGGGCAGGCGCTCACAACTAACTGCGATTGTTTACGCACCACCACGATATGGAATGGCGCCGTTTTAAAGACGGCGATATTAAAGCGCTGGAAGGCATCTACCGCCTGCATGCCGATTCACTTATCAATTACGGTCTTCGCATTACACCTGATATCGACCTCATCAAAGACAGCATACAGGATCTTTTTATCGAGCTGTGGAAGGGACGGCAGCACCTGGCGGATACCGACCAGCCGAAATTTTATTTGTTCAGGGCGTTGCGCAATAAGCTGTCGCGGGCCTTGTCGCAGCAGTCTTTTGTAAGCGAGGGCGAAATGCAATTATCGTCGAATGATTTGCTGACGGAGTATGTGGAGCTGGAGATAGCGGCGCGCGAGCAGGAGCTGCAGGACAGGCGGACGTTGCAGCAGCAGCTGGATAAGCTGCCAGGGCGGCAGCAGGAAGTTATTTACCTGCGGTTTTATCATAATTTCCCGTACGAAGTCATTGCGGCTACGATGAGTATGAATTACCAGTCGGTGCTTAACCTGGTGCAGCGGGCGCTGAAAAACTTGCGGGCGGCGTATGCGGGGAAGCCGGTTAAATAGTAATACAGGTTATATATAATTGTAGTCATGGAGCGCCTTCGGCGCTCTTTTTTTTACCACAGAGGTGCGCAGAGGTTGGTTCACAGAGGGCACAAAGGCGTTTGCGTGGAAGGAGGTTGTTCGCGGCCAGGAGCGGTAGAAAGAAGTTGTTCGCAGCCGGGGCGAATGCGTCGAACCTATTGCGTAGCAAAAGCTCTGTGGTACTCTGTGAACCAACCTCTGCGCACCTCTGTGGTAAAACCGGGCGGAGCCCGCAAACCCATTTGAGATACTAACACCCAGGTAAAAAAATATTTGTTAAAAAGTGAGTATATAAATGCGAAAACCGCCATTACTATATAATGGCAAGCCTATTTATATGAAATACAAAGAGGAAAAAATACATGAGCTGTTGCTGGATAACCGGTTTGTAGACTGGCTGGTCAACCCGCAATCGCCCTATGCAGAATACTGGCACCAGTGGATAGAGAGCGCGCCGGAGCACGCCTCGCTGGTAGAAGAGGCCAAGACTTTTTTGCTGGACATGCGCCGGGCAGAAACGGCGCGGGAGCAGGCGCCCAACCCGGCCGCCATCGGCCAGCTATGGAGCCATATCCGCATTTCGATTGACGATGACGCCGTTCCTGTTATACCGGTACGCCCCCGCCGCTGGTTTTGGATAGCCGCCGCTACGCTGACAGGCGTGGCCCTGCTGGCAGGCATGTTGTTTATCAGCCAGTCGGCCCACCAGCTCCCTGCCCTTGCAGCGGCGCCAAAAGACGCGCAGCCCGCAGCCGAGCTGGTCCGCTACAATGGCAGCGACAAAAACGAGCTGTTCTTTTTGCCCGACGGGTCTAAAATAACACTGGCCAAAGACGCCCGCATTTCCTATAACCGCCTGATGAACGGCCAGAAAAGAGAAGTAACACTCGAAGGAGAAGCCTTCTTTGAAGTGACCAAAAATCCGCAGAAACCTTTTTATATCTATACCCGCAATATGGTTATCAAAGTACTGGGCACCAGCTTTAGGGTCACCGCTTCGGCGAGCCATGAATCGGTAGCCGTACAAACCGGTCGTGTGTCGGTATACCTGAAAGGGCAGGACCTGGAGCAGTCCGCCGCACGTATCCTTTCGCCCCGGCAGGTATGCACGTATTCGGCCCCCTCGCACGAACTGATCACCGGCCTGTACACCAGCCCATCTAAAATAGAGCTGGACACTGATAACCAACGCACCTACAATTTTGAAGACGCACCGCTGGATACAGTGTTTGCCGCCCTGGAACGTATGTATGCCTTACCTGTGCATTATGACCGGCAGGTTTTTAATAACTGCTTTTTGACGATATCGCTGGGCAATGAGCCCCTGGAGGAGAAACTGGAAGTAATCACCAAAACGGTGGGCGCTTCATTCAGCATCAGCGATTATGGTATCAATATAGAAGGAAAAGGCTGTAAGTAACAACACACACATAACCAAAACCAACTCAACACACATGCAACGCAAAACACCCATCCCATAATGCCAACAAAAAACGGGTGGCTGCCCTGGAACGGCTGCCACCCGCTGTAGACCTTTTCACTTCTGCTGGAAACATACGTGAGAAGGAGTTTTTACATTAATCTCTTAACTGCAAAACTTCTTAAAGTTATGAAGAAAAGCCGACTGCACACTCGGGTCTTCTCTTTTGCCATGAAAATTGCCCTGATTAACTGCTTTCTGACACTGGCCACCACGGCGGTACTGTTTGCAAAGGATGTAAACGGTCAGGGCATCTTGGACAAAAAAATCTCCGTCGCCATTAAGAATGAGTCTTTTAAGTCCGTGCTTCGCAAGCTGAGCAACGAAGCCGGTATCCGCTTCTCTTACACGCGCAACACGCTGCCCGAAAACGAGAAAGTAACGCTGCAGGCCAATGAAGAATCACTGGCCACCGTTCTCCGCAACCTGTTTATGCCGTATCACATCAGCTTCGAAGCCATCGGCAGCCAGGTGATATTGAAACGCGAAGGGCAGCGCAGCCTGGTCATCAGCCAGGGCGCCGGCGGACTCACCATTACCGAAAAGGACGACCGGCCTATCAAAGGCACTATCAAAGACCAGGCGGGCGATCCCGTATCGGCCGCCAGCATCGTAGTGAAAAGCACCAAAAAAGGAACCAGCAGCGATGCCCGCGGTTATTTTGAGCTGGATGCCAATGATGGCGATGTGCTGGTCATCAGCGCCGTTGGATATGAAGTGCAGCAAATCACGGTGGGCGCACAAAGCGATTATACCGTGCTGCTCAGCAAATCCGATAAAGCCCTGGACGAAGTAGTAGTAACCGCGCTGGGCATTAAACGCGAAGCTAAGTCCATCGGTTATGCCGCACAAAAAGTATCGGTCAACGATATTACCAAAGCAGGAGCGCCCGATTTGGCGACAGGCCTGATGGGCAAGTCGGCCGGTTTGAACATCACTGCCACCAACGGCATACAGGGCGGATCTACGAAGATCGTTATCCGCGGCAATAACAGCATATCGGGCAATAACCAGCCCCTGCTCGTTATTGACGGCATACAGGTACAAAACGAACCCATCGGCGGCATGGCCTCTACGGCAGCCGGCAAAGATGTGGTGAGCCCGAAAGACTGGGGCTCGGTCATGAACTTTATCAACAGCGATGAAGTGGAAGACGTAACCGTATTGAAAGGCGCTACCGCATCAGCACTATATGGCGCCCGCGGTTCCAACGGCGTCATTTTAATCACTACCAAGAAAGGCACCAAAAGATCCGGCCTGGGCCTCGATTATAATTTTTCTACGTTTACCACCACGCCCTACCAATACCAGGACGTGCAGAACGAATACGGTTATGGCGGCGCCAACGCATTGTGGACGGCCAACCCGAGCTTTCCCAAAACGGCCAGCGGCGATCTTCGCTACCCCGGCAACTACCCCTGGGATGCACAGCCGGTGGGCGATAAATTCCAGGCAGGCGGCGCCATCCCCGGCGGCTATTCTTCCTGGGATGTATTCAGCTGGTACGGACCCGCAGCTTCCTGGGGTCATAAGCTGGACGGCACCGAGATTGTTTGGTGGGACGGCGTAAAACGCAAATGGTCGCCGCAACCCGATAACCGCAAAGCCTTCTTTCGCAACGGCAATACTACCACGCACAATGTTTCCTTCAGCGGCGGCGGCGATTTTGGTACCGTGCGCGTAGGTCTGTCGCGGATGAACAACACCGCGGTTATCCCCAACAGCAATTACGATCAAACCAATGTAAACATCGGTTCCAGCCTGACCATCTCTAAAAAGATAAAAGCCGAACTGTCGGTAAGCTATACCAACTACAACCGGCTAAACACACCCGATATTGCCAACGACAATGGCTGGTCGCAGTTTATGATTTACGGCATGTCGAGAGATTACCAGCCCATCGAGCTGAGCAATTACCGCCTGGCCGACGGCAGCAAAAACTTTTTTGCGCAGACTTCGCCTTTTGGCTATTATCCTTACCAGAACAACGCCTTCAGCGATATGTTCTGGAAGCTGTATATGAACAACCAGAAGCTGAGCCGCAACCAGCTGCTCGGTTCCATCAAGGTAACCGGTGAGGTAACGCCCTGGCTGAATGTAGCAGGACGCGCTTCGCTGAGCTATGCCATGAACAGCATAGAAACCAGGAACACCCCCACTGATGTACTGGGTACCCTGGGCGCTTTTGGCCGCGAGCAGGTAGAGAATAAAGACGTCAACCTGGAAGCCTTTACCACGGTACATAAAGAAAACCTGTTCGGTCACCGGGTGAATGCCAGCCTGATGGTGGGCAACTCCTCGCTAAAAAGCAGGATGTATGATATCAATGCGCTGAACAATGGGCCGTTTGCCGTTCCTTTTTCTTATTACCTGAGCAATACCACGGGCACCATCAGCGCGCCTACCGAAAACAGGCGTGATTACAATATCAATACGCTGTTTGGCATCCTCGATTTGAGCTACAACAATTACCTGTTCCTGCAGGCCACCGGCCGCAACGACTGGTCTTCCACGCTGCCTTTGGCTACCTCTTCTTATTTCTTTCCTTCGGTTAGCATGAGCTTTGTATTTACCGAGGCGTTTAAGGAAAAATTCGATAACCTCAGCTGGCTCAGCTATGGTAAGCTGAAGCTGTCGGCCGCAAAAAGCGCCAACGGCACCGATCCCTACAAGGCGCAGTATACCTATAGCCAGTATGTGCAGTCTAATTATCTCAACCAGGCGACCGGGCCCGCCTCTTTCGGCGGGTATCCCGTTCGCAGCATACAGGGCAACCTTCCGCCGGCAGAATTATTAAGGCCGCAGCGCAACACTTCTTACGAAACAGGGCTGGAACTGGGCTTTTTTCATAACAGGCTGAATATGGACGTTACCTATTACAGCAGCAAGGCCACCAGCCAGATATTGGAAACCAACCTGCCTGCTTCGTCCGGCGCCACCTATATTACTTTCAATACCGGTGAGCTGAGCAATAAGGGTTTTGAGTTTATCATCAGGGGTACGCCGGTACAAACGAAGAACCTGCGTTGGGACGTAACAATAAACGCCGCACACAACCAGAACAAGGTAGTTTCGCTGTACCAGGGCATTAATGAATATACGTTGGGCAGCCTGTGGGACAATGCCGGTGTGACCATCAAAGCCCACCCCGGCGAAAACTACGGCACCATCTACGGGTATGACTATACTTACCTGAACGGCAAGAAAGTGGTGAAGCGCGTAATGGACAATGGCGGATCGGGTACGAACGTAGTGGGTACGCAATACGTGACCACTACCGACCAGGTGCCCATTGGCAATACCACGCCGAAGCTCACAGGTGGTATCAGCAATACCTTCCGGTATAAAAATATCAGCCTCTATGTATTGACCGATTTCAAGATCGGCGGCGATATCTTCTCGGCCGATTACGCAGCTGCCATCGGCGAAGGGCTTTCTCCCAGGACGCTCAAGGAAAGAAACGGCGGCGGGCTCTCTTATACGTATCCCGATGGTACGACAGCCAACCACGGCGTTATTCTCGACGGTGTATTTGCCGACGGCAAGGCCAACACCGATGTGGTGCATTATATGTATAAATACGCAGGCACTTCGCAGGCATGGTCTAACGTAAACACGATGCCGCGCAGCGAAGCTGTTTTCAAGAACTCCTGGGGCAAGCTGCGCGAGGTGAACCTCACCTACAGCGTTCCCACCAGATTCCTGAAAGCCACTAAGATCATCCAGGGCCTGGACGTGTCCTTTATCGGGCGCAACCTGTTTTACCTGTTTACCACGCTGCCCGACCACCTGAATCCCGAAGCCATCAACGGCGTGGGCAACGGACAGGGCATCCAGTGGTCGCAGTTCCCGGTAATGCGTGATTATGGATTTTCCATCAAAGCCAAGTTTTAACCTTAAAGCCATCGATTATGACACCTATTCGCAGACATATACTTTTTCTTTTGGCGTCCCTGATTTGCCTGGGTAGCTGTAAAAAGAATTTCGAGACGGTCAATGCTCCCTGGAAAGATCCGACCACCGCTTCGATACCCGAACTGTTTAACGGCGTTATCAGCTCGCTGCCACTCACCGCGGGCGAACAGTCGGTGTTCAATGCCTGGATTTATCCCATTACCCAGCAAGGCATGATCACCTCGGGGTCTTACCCGTATAACAATGCCAATACGGCCGCCTGGAATAATTATTACGCCGCCCTGGCCAACTACCGGCTGATACAAAGCCGCATCAGCGCCAGCGCCGATTCGGCCAGCATGACCAATGTACTCGCCATGCTCAAAACCATCATGGCCTACAAGACGATCAAGAACACGAATTATTACGGCAATATGCCTTATACCAATGCAGGGAAAGCACCCCTGGAGAACTCAAAAGCCTTCGTGACCACCTACGACAACCAGTCGGACATCTATGCTTCTGTACTGGCCGATTTGAAATGGGCAGTAGATAACCTGAACGTTTCCTCTTCGCAGTATTCGGTAGGCGTCTACGACACTTTCCTCGGAAGCGATATCGCTATGTGGAAGAAGTTTGCCAACAGCCTGCGCCTGCGGGTGGCGGTGACCATGTATAACAAAAACAGCGCGCTGGCGGGACCGCAGATAACAGAAGCGCTGAGCAAGCCGCTGCTGGCCGACGGAGACAACATCGGTTTGTGGCCCGCTAAAATTGCCGGCCTCAAGTTTGAATGGCGGGAATGGTCGTTTTCGGCCAACTGCTACCTGCGCATGGGCTCTACCATGTGGGGCCTGATGTCAGGCACCAATGCCACCGACGGCAGCGGTATCTTCGACCCCCGGGCTAAATACTTTTTCGAAACCAACAATGCCGGCGAGTGGGCTGCTTACCCGCAGAACCCCATCTCTTCCACGCCAACCGAAGGCGGCGCACCCTACGATAAATCGGTACGGTATATCAACTGGCCCAATAAGGGTGCAGCCTGTATCTACTCACCGTTTAACGTATACTTCGAGCAGGACATGAGCTATATACCCGAGCTGATGCTCACCGCTGCGGAAGTACATTTCCTGAAAGCAGAAGCATACAACCGCGGCATAGGCGTAACAGCCAATTCGGCTACGGCCAAAACGGAATATGATGCCGGCGTTACCGCTTCGCTCAACTTCTGGACCAGCATTGCGTATAACTCTCCCGTGTGGACGGTCAACAAACCGGTAGCCGCCACCGCTACCGCCGGGCAGATAAGCACACTGCTCACCAATGTGGCCTACAACACCGGCACACCTGCCACTGCCTTAAAGCAGATTTATGCGCAGGAATGGATCGATATGTATCGCCAGCCGTGGGATGCGTGGACCTTGCTCAGGAGAACAGGCGGCGCCACGCCGATGTCAGCCAGCAATACGGCTTATTATACCTCGAATTTCGGGGTGTATAACCGGTTTACTTACCCGGATAACGAAGTGAGCTACAACCACGACAGCTGGCTGGCAGCCACGGGTGGAACCGATTTGCCTTCGGGTAAAATATGGATTATGCCATAACAGGGACCAATTATAGGAGGCGCCGGCGCAAGGGATATGAAGGGCAAGCAACGGGCGCCTCCTTTTTTTTACTCCTTTCTATACCTATCTAAGTACCAGCCTGGCAGTTACTATTTTATTCGTTTTCGTGGCCACTCTTGCCACATATATACCCGGCGGCATCCCTCCTGTATTGACAACCACTTTTGTTTCGTTCCCGCAGGTCATGGTTTTTATCAACCGCATATTGATATCAAATAGCTGCACGCCTTTTATTGCTTCGTCACATTGGATTACGGCGCTGTTGGGCTCCCCTGTATATATTTTCACGCCGTTATTTCCGATCTTCCCGGGTTTTGCCGGCAGGGTGGGCCGTATGGTAATGCTGTTATTATACTCCAGCAGGTAATCATAATATACCGTCAGGCGGATATGATCGATATGGGCGGTGAGGAATACGCCTGCCAGGCCGGCGTTGAGCCTTGCTGAAATGGCGATGCCGAAATTGGCGGCGTTTATATCGGCGGGCGTCCATGCCAGCCCCCATTGATTGGCAGCGCCTCCATAGGCGCCGTATGCGGCGGCGCCCGGCCATACCGCGCCGGCCGACTGATCACTGCCGGCAATGCTGCCGTTTTTAATGATGCGTATGGAATTGTCGGTGATGGAAGAGCCGATGATAAGCCCCGCCGCATAGCGTTCCACTTCTACTTTGATGCCGCAGATGGAAGCGCCGGCGGGTATGGCAAAGCCAAAACCCTGCGCCGTGATATACCTGGTTTGCACCGAGGAAAGGATACCGACCGCCTGGCCGGCCGTGGCGTCATTGTTGTCGGACAATATTGCATTGCCTACGGAGGCCCAGGACAACGTACCAATAGCAGCATTATTACCAAAGGAAGCGCCATCGGTGGCGGCCGTGGCCGTGCATTGGGAAAAATTTCGATGACAGGCAATACACGTTAGCAGCAGTAAGACTGTTTTTTTCATAATAGTACAGATTTGATTTATGCTACTGCTCATTACCCTTAACCAGTCATCCAGAAACGAGGCGTAAACGTAAAAGGTATCTGCGTTATAAGAAACCGTATTTACACGGTTTTTTATAGTACTACATGGTATCGTTTACCAGCACTACAAAAAAACCGGGAAAAGTAGTGCAGCAGCCACCGGGCACTAAGGGTTACCTGTAGTTTTATTTTTTAGTGCCCCTGCTGTATAATAAATAGAAAAAAATCCACAGGTTGCTGCTTTTTTTCTACACTTCGTTTAAAATGTTTGCTTTGCCCGCCGTATTTTCATCGTTTTTTAACCGTGGCATACAAATTGAATTTTTTACCTTAGATCACCACCGCATTTCCCTCTCTTTATCAAAGCGCCGTTCCCGCGGGAACGTATTTATTACACCATTTTTTTATGTCAATCTCTATACTATGAAATTGAGTGTGCGCTCGCTTACACACGACGATTTTGTCTTGTGGCCCGTGCCGGCGGATAGTTATCCCAACGATGTTTTGCCGGGAAGTGAAATGAATTTTGCAGAAGGCGCCTTTGGCAAGATTGTGCTGCAGCAGATAGCCGCAGACCCTTACTATATCCTGCACAGCTACTACCATATAGAGGACAACTGCATCCTGCAATTTACCGGGGAAGCGCCGCCGCTGCGGATACTGGTAGCATTGCAGGGAAAGGTGCATTTTTATATCGACGGGATAGGCACGCTTTTGCTGGAACAGGGCCAGTTTATGATTCTTTCCGCCCCGGAGATCAACGCCACGGTCATTTTCGAGGAGCCGGAAGATTTGGTGATGTTTAATTTATACCTGCCACTGGAGGTATTGCAGGAGCTGTCGGCGGTATTTCCGCTGGCGGATTTTATCCGTGAAAGCGGGTATGCGCTGCCGGCGATACTGTTTGACACACCGGGCTGGATTAATGCCGAAGTGATGCGGGAGATCAGTTACCTGTTGAATTTCGACCAGGAAAGGTTTCGCACCTACCTGTTTAGCCTGAAGGCGAAACAATTACTACACCTGCTGCTCATGCAAAAATTTTATACCGGGCGTGAGCCCATCAACCAGGAAATGCTGGAGCGCATCCGCCAGGCGCGGCATTTTATTGAAGCATCGGTGGGCGAGTTATTGACCATCGAGAAAATTGCCCGGCAGGTGGATATCAGCGTGGCCGATCTTAAAAAATACTTCAAGCCGGTGGTGGGCACTTCGCTGTCGGCATTTATTACCGAGGCCAGGCTGAACAATGCCAGGCTGCTGATACAGGAAACGGATATGCCCATCAAGCAAATAGCGCAGATCTGCGGTTATGAGCATGAGCAAAACTTTATACAGGCCTTTAAAAAACACTTCGATTATACGCCGTTTTATTTACGGCAGCGGAATGCATAGCAGCACGGGCGGCAATAAGACAAAGCGGCGGCTGCAGCTGCCGCTTTTGTCTTATATTTACGCTTACTACCGCCTAAACCTGTTTGTTTATGTCAGACCGCTTTGTAAGCCGCCTCCTGCCCCTGTTATGTATCGTTTTGCTGGCCGCCTGCAGCGTTTACGCCCAGGGCGTACAGGTGGTAGATGCCCGGCGCAGTCCCGGCTGTACGGAGTGCATCAGCCTGCTAAAGGCCAAACCACGCGAGGTACAATTCGGCATACAGATCCATGCCGATGGCGATGTATATTTTTCACTCAACAACCGGGAATGGTTCGACAAGCTTTTTACCACCGATGTAGATGGCGTGGCGGTAGACCTGGTATCGAAAGACCTCTATGCGTGCAGCAAGCCGCTGCCCGGCATAAATGGTTTTGGCAAGGGGCAGTTTCTGCCACCCGTGTACCTGCCTGAGCTGAAAAAGAACATGGTTAAGCTGGGCCAGGGCCATTGGGCCGTAAAGATTGGGCATGTGCCGGCGGCGCTGGCCGGCAAGGACCTCGAAGGCAACCTGGCCATCCTTAAGCGCGGCGTAGCCTGCTTCTATACTTATTTTACCGATATACCCCGCAGCACCTGGGACCTCCTGCCCATGGGGCTGTATGCCGATACGCTGGTAAGCCTGCAAACGGCGCGCGACAGCAGCAGCAGCCATACGGTTCATTTCTATACAAAACGGCTGCAGCTTACCGTGCCCTTCCAGAAAGGGAAGACACAATTCAATAACGCCGACCTGAAGCCGCTGTACGATTCGCTGAAGCTAACCAGCTATAGCATCCGGCAAATTGATATCCGCGCTTATTCGTCGGTAGACGGCGCGGAGAATGTAAATGCCGCGCTGCAACAGGAGCGTGCCGCTTCTATGATCAAGGCGTTGCAGCAGTACCAGAGCCCCGAAATAGCCACCCAAATCACCAGCAGCGAGAACTGGATCGAGTTTATGAACGATATCCGGTCTACCCCATATAAGGAGCTGGCCGGGCTGAGCAAACCCGATATCAAGCTAAAGCTGCTCGACAAAACGCTGCTGGCCCAGCTGGAGCCCCTCCTCAAAAACCACCGCAAAGCCATCGTAACCATTTACCTGGGGCCGCGATCGGGACTGGAAAAAACCAGCGGCGATTCGCTGGTGCTGCGGTTTCATAAAGCCGTGGCGGAAAACAATACCCCGCGTGCGGCCATCATACAGGAAGCCATTTTTGAGCGCATAGCCGATGGCAAGCTGCCCTCGGCATATATCCGCCGGCTGGAGATACCAAAGACGCTCGATTACAGCAGCCTTCAGAATAACCAGGTCACTTACCAGCTGCTGCTGCAGGTGATGACGGCGCGGGATGCCATGGCCGACCTGCGGGCGATAGAGCAGTATGCGCCCGCCAACGGGCAGGTGAAGTATAATATCGCCGTGCTCAGCTTTACGCTGTGGCGGCACGACAGCGGTTATGTAAAGCCGGGTGAGTTTAAGGAATACATCGGTAGCCTTTCGAAGTATGGCATCGAAAACAACCTTATTAAGCGCATGCTTATCAATTACCATATTGTGATGAGCCAGATCTATATGGCGCGGTATAATTATGCCGCCAAGGATGAGGCGCTGGCGTATATCGGCGCCAATTACAACGAGATGCGGCTGGATGACAGGGACCTGCTGTCGCTCGCCAGGTTCTTGTGCTATTATGCGCGGTGCGACTGGGCGGCGCAGGTGCTGGAGCCGCGGGTGGAGCAGATAGATGTGAACGAGGATCTGCTTTTTTATTATGTAAACCTGCAGGCGTTTCATCCCGAGAAGTACCAGCAGCCGAAGGTGAAGGCAGCGGTGATGAATGCCATTTCGATCAATCCCAAACGATTCTGTACTTTCTTCAATGCCGTGGGCAAGGGCGGCAGCAGCTTCCAGCTGCTGGATCTGCCGCATTTGCGCGGGCTGTATTGCGATAATTGCGGGCTGCTGCAGCGGCTCTAAGTGTTTTTTGATCCGGTAACGGGCACCTGCGGGTGCTGTTTCCCTGCATTACAAGGGTTTATACAACGCATTGCCGATCCCCAGCATTTTTAGATCAGAAATCAAACAAGGTAAATTTGGATCACCCCATCGCGATGCTGTACTTTTAAATCATCAAAGCAAGTCACCGTCTACTCTTCCTCTTATCAATTCGTTTTAGTCTCTGATGCACTAGCCAAGACCATTAACCATTATTCAACGTAAAAAAGTTGTCATGCTGGAACCAATCGTCCTTCCGACACCTAATGATCCGCCCATGCCTATCCGAGATGCCGGCCAGCATGCACGTGTATCCATCAAGAAGCTCTCCATTATTATTCCTGCTTATAACGAAGAAAAGACCATTGCGGTCATACTGGACAAAATTAATTATGTCAAGCTGCTGGGCAGTATTGAAAAAGAAGTGATTATCGTAAATGATTGCTCAAACGACGGTACAGAAACCGCTGTGGCGCGCTACCAGGCCCAGCACCCGGAGCTACCTATTACCTACTACCGGCATGAAAACAACCAGGGAAAAGGTGCGGCGATACATACCGGCATTGAACATGCCACGGGCGAATACCTGCTGGTACAGGATGCAGACCTTGAATACGACCCCAGTGAGTATAATACGCTGTTGAAACCGATTATCAACGGGTTTGCGGATGTGGTGTATGGCTCGAGGTTTATGGGCGGGAATCCCCACCGCATTCTTTTCTTCTGGCATTCTATCGGGAACCGTATGCTCACGTTTTTGAGCAATATGTTTACCAACCTGAACCTGACGGATATGGAGACGGGGTATAAAATGTTCAGGACGGCTATTATACAAAGGATTGATTTGAAGGAAAACCGCTTTGGGTTTGAGCCGGAGGTAACGGCTAAGATAGCTTCGGTGCCTGGGATTCGAATCTATGAGGTAGGCATATCTTATTATGGGAGGACATTTGCCGAGGGGAAGAAGATTGGGTGGAAGGATGGCGTGAGAGCGATTTATTGCATACTTAAATATACACTGTTTAACTCCGGCGGGGTGGCGGTGAAGCAGACGGCGGACATGCCGGCTTTGGCCAACGAAAGAATATAAATCAATTATTACTACTATCGATTTAACGATTATCCCATTTTAAAAGACAGGTTATGCTGAAATTTCTTTCATGGAAAGGAAATACCGGGATTGATGCGGACTTACCCAGCCAATCATTTAAGGATTTTGTGCTTGGGAGTCGCCGGCACAGGATTATACTGTGGATAAGTGCAGCATTGATTATAATACAGTTTGGGGTATTCAAATACTTTTATCCGTATGCGGGGTTTATACATGGGGATTCGTTTAATTACCTCAACTCCGCTTACCAGAACCTGGATGTGAATACCTATATGATTGGGTATGCCAAGTTTCTCCGGCTATTTAGTGTATTTACCAGCTCCGACTTTGCGCTGGTGACTTTTCAATATCTTTTTATTCATGCGTCGGGTCTGTTTTTGCTGTTCACGCTGTTTTATTTTTATCAGCCGGGCAAAGTGATGCAGATAATATTGCTGGTC
>Ga0307508_10002693_pt1 | contig 18591 bp, 18 predicted proteins | sample 9_EM_MG_FD_203089 | JGI IMG/M metagenome (GOLD analysis project Ga0307508, IMG submission 203089) | Populus trichocarpa ectomycorrhiza microbial communities from riparian zone in the Pacific Northwest, United States - 9_EM | ecosystem: Host-associated > Plants > Roots > Unclassified | place... | reverse complement strand
CGCACGTCGACATGTACGAGGCCGGCCGGCTCGCCGGCAACCTGCTGGTGCGCGCGCTCAAGGGCGAGATCAAGCCGGTGATGGCCTACCGCTGGCTGCCGCTGCTGAGCTCGATCATGCGGCATGCACCCGAGGACGGGCCCTCCGGCATGATCATCGCGTACGCGCGCCAGATGGAGCGCGACGGCACCGTGCTCGCGGCGACGCTGCTACCCGGCTTCCCGCATGCCGATACGCCCTGGACCGGGCTGTCGGCCGTGGTCGTGACCGATGCCGACCCGGCCACGGCGCAGGCCGTCGCCGACCAGATGGCAGGCATCGCCTGGCAGCGCCGCGCCGAGTACGTGCTGCCGGTGACGCCGCTGGCGAGCTCGGTCGCGCAGGCCTTGCAGCTCGGGCAGGCGCCGCAGCCCGGCCCCATTTTGCTGATCGACCACTGCGACAACTGCGGCTCCGGCGGCGCGCAGGACGTGATGGCGGTGGTCGCCGAGGTGCTTCGCCAGGGCCTGCAAGATGTGGCCATCGCGCCGATCCGCGACCCGGCTGCGGTCGCGCAGATGATGGCCGCCGGCGTTGGCCGGCAGGTGACCGTGGCGCTGGGCGGGCGCACCGACATGCCCTCGATCGGCTTGAGGGGCCAGCCGCTGATGGTGACCGGCACGGTGCGCGCGATCACCGACGGCGAGATCACCATCACCGGGCCGATGTACACCGGCCTGAAGACGCACCTCGGGCGCACGGCGCTGCTCGACACCGGGGCGGCGCAGATCGTCGTCACCGAGCGCCACCACGAGCCCTACGACCTGGCGGTGTTCGAGCACATCGGCATCGACCCGCGGCGCAAGAAATTCATCATGCTGAAGTCGCGCATCCACTACCGCGCCGCCTTCAAGCCGCTGGCCTCGCACATCGTCGAATGTGCCGGTGCGGGCGTGACGAATGCCGACCTGTCGGTCTACGACTACCGCCACGTGGTGCGACCGATCTACCCGCTCGATTCGCTGTAGATCCACGCCGCGTTTCACCTTGACCCCCACCTTCATTGCCGGAGTCTGTTGATGATGTTGTCTCGCTCGCTTCTCTGCATCGCGGCCGTGGCCGCGGCCATGCTGTCGTCGCCGCTGACCGCGCAGGCCCAGGCCAAGACCTTGCGCGTCGTGCCGCAGACCAACATCACGATCCTCGATCCGATCTGGACCACGGCCTACGTGACGCGCAACCACGGCTACATGATCTACGACACGCTGTTCGGTACCGACATCGACGGCAAGATCAAGCCGCAGATGGTCGACAAGTGGAGCGTCTCGAAGGACGCGCTGGCCTGGACCTTCATGCTCCGCGACGGGCTCGAGTTCCACGACGGCAAGCCGGTGACGAGCGCCGATGTGGTCGCGTCGCTGAAGCGCTGGTCCAGCCGCGACACATTCGGCGGCGTGATGGCCCGAAGCGTCGCGGGCTACGAGACGCCCGATGCGAAGACGGTCGTCATCAAGCTGAGCCAGCCCTTCGGCGTGATGCTCGAGGCGCTCGGCAAGCCCTCGTCGAACGTGCCCTTCATCATGCCGGCGCGCGTCGCGGCCACGCCGGGCAGCGAGCAGGTCAAGGAGCAGATCGGTTCGGGGCCGTTCAAGTTCGTCGCCGACGAATACAAGCCCGGCGAGCGCGTCGTCTATGCGAAGAACGAGAAGTACAAGCCGCGCGCCGAGCCGCCGAGCGGCACGACCGGCGGCAAGAATGTCTACGTCGACCGCGTCGAGTGGGTCATCATCCGCGACCCGCAGACGCAGTTCAATGCGCTGGTGGCCGGCGAGGTCGACATCGTCGAGCAGCCGACCTTCGAGCAGTACGCGACGCTGAAGGCCACGCCCGGCATCCAGATCGTCGACGCGCAGCCGGCCGGGCTGCAGTTCATCTTCCGCTTCAACCATCTCTACCCGCCGTTCAACGACGTGAAGATCCGCGCCGCTGCGATGGTCGCGATGGGACAAGAGGCGTTCCTGAAGACGCAGGTCGGCGCGCCCGGCATGTTCAAGTTCTGCAAGAGCATGTTCCCGTGCGGCACGCCGTTCGCGAGCGAGAACACCGGCCTCTACACCGGCACCGCCGATCCGAAGAAGGCCGCGCAGATGCTGAAGGACGCCGGCTACAACGGCCAGCCCATCGTGCTGATGCGCCCGACCGATCTGGCCGGCATCGCCAAGCTGCCGCTGGTCGCGAAGCAGCAGCTCGAGGCGGCCGGCTTCAAGGTCGACATGCAGCAGATGGACTGGCAGACGCTGCTCGCCCGCCGCGCCAAGAAGGACGCGCCGGACAAGGGCGGCTGGAACGCCTTCATGACCTCGTGGACCGCGGGCGACATCCTGAACCCGCTGACGATGGCGATGATGAACGCCACCGGCGACAAAGGCTGGTTCGGCTGGCAGGACGACAAGACCATCGAGGAGCTGAAGGCCAAGTTCGCGCAGGCCGGCACCGATGCCGACAAGAAGAAGCTCGCCGAGGCGCTGCAGCTGCGCGCGTTCGAGACCGTGACCCACGTGCCGCTGGGCCAGTACAACAACCCGGCCGCGCTGCGCGCCAACATCTCGGGCCTGGTGCCGGGTGGTGCGCAGGTCTACTGGAACATCAAGAAGAACTGACGCTGCGCACGTCTTCGAGTTGACCGGCACGTGCTCAGATTCCTGGCCCATCGCGTCGCCGCCGTCGTCCCTGTGCTGGGGGTGGTGGCGGTGGTCGTGTTCCTGATCCTGCGCCTGACGCCGGGCGACCCGGCGGCGGTGATCGCCGGCAACAACGCCAGCGGCGACGACATCGCGCGCATCCGCGAACAGCTCGGGCTCGCCAAGCCCTTGCTCGCGCAGTTCTGGATCTGGCTCTCGGGCGTGCTGCACGGCGACCTCGGCTATTCGTTCTACCTGAACAAGCCCGTCACCGAGCTGATCGCGCAGCGCATCGAGCCAACGCTGTCGCTGGCCGCCGGCACGATGCTGCTGGCCGTGTTGATCTCGGTGCCGATGGGCACGCTCGCCGCATGGCGCATGGGCGGCTGGCTGGACCGTGTGCTCTCGGGCTTCTCGGTCGCCGGCTTCTCGGTGCCGGTGTTCGTGATCGGCTATGTGCTGATCTACCTGTTCTCGGTCAAGCTGCACTGGCTGCCGGTGCAGGGCTACCGGCGGCTGTTCGGCTCCTCGAGCCAAGGCATCGGCGCGTGGGCTTATCAGCTCGTGCTGCCGTGGCTGACGCTGGCGACGATCTACGTCGCGCTGATCGCGCGCGTGACGCGTGCCAGCGTGTCCGAGGCGCTCACCGAAGACTACATCCGCACCGCGCGCGCCAAGGGCATCCAGGAGTCGGCCGTGCTGCTGCGCCACGCGCTGGCGAACGCGGCGGTGCCGATCGCCACGGTCGTCGGCATTGGCGTCGCGCTGCTGATCGGCGGCGTCGTCGTGACCGAGACGGTGTTCGCGATCCCGGGCTTGGGCTCGCTGACGGTCGACGCGGTGCTGAACCGCGACTTCCCGGTGATCCAGGGCGTGGTGCTGTTCTTCAGCGTGCTGTACGTGCTGATCAATCTGCTCGTCGATCTGAGCTACCTGGTTCTTGATCCGCGGATTCGCTACTGAAATGAGAGTCCCATTGAAAGATCGCTTCAATGCGTGGCACGGTCGGTGCGAGCCGAGGGCATCGGGTGACCGGCTCCGCTCATGTCCCCCAAGCCGGGCTTTGCCCGACTCTCCTCCTTTACTTCGCTGCGCCGGTCACCCGACGCCCTCGGCAATCACCGTGGTGGTACTTCCGCCGAACAGCCACGACAGTTGCAGATCGGGGCGGTGGGGCATTCTGCGCAGCGAGGTAAAGGAGGAGACGACAGCCGCAGGCTGGCGGCGGGGGACACGAGCGGAGCAGAGTGCCCCGGCGCCCCGATCCCACGCTGCCGTTCGAAGGGGGATCCACTGACATGGCCCTCTGGCACCGCCTCTGGCGCAATAGCGCATTCCGCTTCGGCACCGTGGTGCTGGTCGCGCTGCTGGCCGTCGCATTGACGGCACCTGTGCTCGGCACCGTTGATCCGTCGGCGATGGACTCGGCCAACGTCAACACCGACGCCGGCCAGCGCGGCGCGTTCGCGCTGCTCGATGGCAGCTCGGTGATGCACACCTTCTGGATGGGCACCGACAACTTCGGCCGCGACATCTACAGCCGCGTGATCTACGGCACCCGCACGTCGCTGCTGGTGGCTGCGTTCACCGCTGTCGTCGCGATCGGCATCGGCGCGCTGCTGGGCATGCTGGCGGGCTACTTCCGCGCAGTCGACGCGGTGCTGATGCGCTTCATGGACGGGCTGATGGCGATCCCCGCGATCCTGCTGGCGATCGCCCTCGTCGCTGCGCTGGGCGCGACCTTGTGGACCGTGGTCGTCGCGATCGCGATCCCGGAGATTCCGCGCGTCACGCGGCTGGTGCGGGCGCTGGTGCTGACCTTGCGCGAGGAGCCTTTCGTCGAAGCCGCACGCGCGCTCGCCACGCCGACGCCGGTGATTCTGTGGCGCCACATCCTGCCGAACGCGCTGGCGCCGCTGATCGTGCAGGGCACGTTCATCGCGGCGTCCGCGGTGCTCACCGAAGCGATCCTGAGCTTTCTCGGCCTGGGCTTGCCGGCCGACGTGCCGACCTGGGGCAACATCATGGCCGAGGGCCGCGTGCAGTTCACGCAGTACCCGGGCAACGTGCTGTTCCCGGCGCTGTTCCTGGTGCCGACGGTGCTCGCGATCAACCTGCTGGGCGACGGGCTGCGCGATGTGCTCGACCCGAAATTCGCGAAGCGGGGCCGATGATGGTGAGCGAACCGGTGCTGGTGATCGAGGACTTGAGCGTGGCGCTGCCCGAGGGCGCGGACCGCGCGCATGCGGTGCACGGCATCAGCCTGTCCATCGCCGCCGGCCAGACGCTGTGCGTGGTCGGCGAATCGGGCTCGGGCAAGTCGGTGATGGCGACCACGGTGATGGGCTTGCTGCCGCACGAACTGCGCGCGACGCAGGGCGGCATCCGCCTGCAGGGCGAGGCGCTGTTGAGCGCCAGCGCGCAGCGGCTGCGCGCGTTGCGTGGCCAGACCATGGGCATGGTGTTCCAGGAGCCGATGACGGCGCTGAACCCGGTGATGAGCTGCGGCGACCAGATCGACGAGCTGCTGAAGACGCACACCGACTGGCCGAGCGCGCAGCGCCAGGCCGAGATCCTGCGCGTGCTGGCGCGCGTCAAGCTGCCCGACCCGCAGCGCATGGTGCGCAGCTACCCGCACCAGCTCTCGGGCGGCCAGCGCCAGCGCATCGTGATCGCGATGGCGGTGATCCTGAAGCCCGCGCTGCTGATCTGCGACGAGCCCACGACCGCACTCGACGTCACGACGCAGAAAGAGGTGCTCGGCCTCATCAACGAGCTGCAGAGCGAGCAGGGCATGGCGGTGCTCTTCATCACGCACGACATGGGCGTGGTCGCCGAGATCGCCGACCAGGTGCTGGTGATGAATCAGGGCCTCGCGGTCGAATACGGCGCCCGCGACGAGGTGCTGAAGCGCCCGCAGGCCGAGTACACGCGCATGCTGCTAGCCGCCGTGCCGAGCATGACGCCGCCGCCCGCGCGGCCGGCGCCTGCGGGCGCGGCGCTGTTGCGCGGCGAGCAGGTGCGCAAGACCTACGGCAGCCGCGACTGGATGGGCCGCGCGCGCCACACGCATGCGCTGCAGGGCGCGACGCTCGCGGTGCATGCGGGTGAGACGGTCGGCGTGGTCGGCGAATCGGGCTCGGGCAAGTCGACGCTGGCGCGCTGCCTCATTCGGCTGATCGACCCGAGCGACGGGCTGATCCAGTGGGGTGACAACGATGTGGCGACGCTGCCCGAGGCCAGGCTGCGCCCGCTGCGCTCGCAAGTGCAGGTCGTGTTCCAGGATCCGAATCGTTCTTTGAACCCGCGCCGCAAGGTCGGCGATTCGATCATCGAGGGCGCGGTGAATTTCGGCGCCACACCCGACGCCGCACGCCTGCTCGCCGCCGACCTGATGGACAAGGTGCGGCTGCCGCGCGAAGGGTTGCAGCGCTACCCCAGTCAGTTCAGCGGCGGCCAGCGCCAGCGCCTCGCGATCGCGCGTGCGCTGGCCTGCCGGCCGCGCGTGCTGGTGGCCGACGAGGTGGTCAGCGCGCTCGACGTGAGCGTGCAGGCGCAGATCCTCCAGCTGCTGCGCGACATCCAGGCCGAGCTCGGCCTCGGGCTGCTGTTCATCACGCACGACCTGCGCGTCGCGGCGCAGCTCTGCGATCGGGTTATCGTGATGCACCAGGGCAGCATCGTCGAAGAAGGCACGACGAGCCGCCTGTACGCGCAACCCGAACACGACTACACGCGCCGCCTGCTGGCGGCTGCGCCCGGAGCACAGTCATCGTGAAAGTCCTCGTCGCCGGCTATCAGCACGAAACCAACACCTTCGCACCCAGCAAAGCCGATTGGGCCGCGTTCAACCGCGGCGATTCGTTCCCGGCCTTCGTGCATGGCCAAGCGATGCTGGATCAGATGCGCGGCGTCAACCTGCCGATCGGCGGCTTCATCGACGCGGCGCGCACGCGCGGCTGGCGGCTCGTGCCCAGCAGCTGGTGCGGCGCGATCCCCTCGGCGCATGTCACCGAAGACGCGTTCGAGCGCATCAGTGCCTCGATCCTGGAAGACGTGGCGCGCGGCGGCTTCGACGCGGTCTACCTCGACCTGCACGGCGCGGCGGTGGCCGAGCATGTCGACGACAGCGAAGGCGAGCTGATCGCGCGCATCCGTCACGCCGTCGGTGCCGACGTGCCCATCGTCGTGAGCCTGGACCTGCACGCCAACGTGACGCTGCGCATGCTGCGCGAGGCCGATGCGCTGGTGTCGTACCGCAGCTACCCGCACGTCGACATGGCCGCCACCGGCGCACTCGCGGCGCAGCTGCTGGCGCGCCGCATCAAGCTCGGCCGGCGCGAGCCGATCGCGTATCGGCGGCTCCCGTTCCTGATCCCGCTGAATGCGCAAAGCACGTGGATGGAGCCGGCGCGCAGCCTGTACGACGAGCTGATCGAACTCGACCGCGACTTCGGCACCGTGCTGAGCTTTTGCATGGCCTTCCCGGCCGCCGATTTCGACGAGTGCGCGCCGATGGTGTGGGCTCACGGCGAACACGCCGAGGCCGCGGTGCAACGGCTCTATGCGCGCGTGGCCGAGACCGGCCAGTGGCGAAGCGAGTTGCTCGAGGCCCGCGAGGCCGTCGGCCAAGCCATCGCGCTGGCCGCGAACCATGCGGCGCCGGTGGTGCTCGCCGACACGCAGGACAACCCCGGCGCCGGCGGCGACAGCAACACCACCGGCATGCTGCGCGCGCTGCTCGAGCAAGGGGCGGGGCGGGCGTTCCCGGGCCGTGTCGCGCTCGGCCTGATGGCCGACCCGCAGGCCGCCGCGCGCGCCGTGGCCGCGGGTGTCGGCGCCACGTTGACGCTCGCGCTCGGCCGGGCCGTGCCCACCTTCACCGGCGAGCACAGCGACGCGCCGGTGCAGGGCGAGTTCACGGTGCGCGCCATCAGCGACGGCACCGTGACGCTGAAGGGCGCGATGATGACCGGGTTGACGGTCCACCTCGGCCCGAGCGCCTGCCTCGAGATCGACGGCGTGCTCGTCGCGGTGACGAGCGGCAAGAAGCAGCTGCTCGACCGCGAGCTGTTCCGGCTCGTCGGCATCACGCCCGAGGCGATGAAGATCCTGGTGGTGAAGAGCTCCAACCACTTCCGCGCCGACTTCACGCCGATCGCGTCGCACATCATCGTTGCGAAGGCGCCCGGGCCGATGGCCGCAGACCCGGCTGACCTGCCGTGGCAGAAGCTGTCGCCGGCGACGCGGACGCGGCCTTGAGCTGATCGAGCCGGACGACCGCGCTCAGCGCAGCTCTGAAAACGCGACCCGGCTCGGCACGTCCGGTGCGATCCACATCTGCCGGGTGTGCGTGTTGATGATGATGCCGGCCACGCTTTCCATGCGGCTCTCGAGCGGCCAGTGCGGGTTCGGCGAGCGGCAGATGCTCAGGTAGCCGTCGGACTCGTCGCGCAGGAACGCCTGCAGCTCGGGCAGGCCGATGCGCGGCCGCGCCGCGTGGCTCGCTGCCGTGGCCAGACGCGATTCGCTCGACACGGCCGCAGCGATCGGCGCCTGCTGCGGCAGCAACGCCTCGCAGACGAAGTGATTGGTGTGCACGACGGTGCCGTCGCGGGGCGCGAGTTCGGCCCAGCCTGCGGGCGCCACTTCGAAGCAGGCGATCTCGCCGGTGGCGTCGGCGCACGGGATGTTCGATGCCGAGCCGAAGCCCAGGCGTGCGACGGCCTGCAGGCGTTCACGCGCCTCGGCCAGCGTCGCGCACGACAGCAGGTGGCGCAGCAGTGCGTGCACCGGCACGCCCGGGTGTTCGCCGTCGCTGGTTGAACGCACGATGTTGAGGCCGAGCGCGAAGCCCGCGTCGTTCAGGCCGATCTTGGCGAGCATGCCTGCCTCGGTGAGCGTGGTGATGCGCCGGCCCGCGCTGTCGACGGTCTTCAGGATCACGAGCGCGGCGCGCTGGCGGCCGATCCAGTCCCAGTTCTGCGCGAGCCAGGTCTGGCCATCGGCGCTGGCTGGCGGGGCCACGCACATCGCGGTGCATTCAGACCAATCCTGCCAACCGGCGGCGCGGTTCGCAGCTTGCGCGGCGCGGGCGCTGTCGGCCAGGTCGGGCGCGGCCGTGTCGAGGTAGCTCGAGGGCAGGATCTCGGTGCGGCAGTTCAGCGCCAGGATCGCTTCGAACGGCTGGCCGCTGCCGTCGGCGATGCCGCGCAGCTCGGCGACCAACGCGGGGTCGAGGGCCTCGATCAGCGGCAGATAGCGCTGCGAGCGTCGCGCGGCCTCGGCCCAGGCGATGCCGCAGGTCGCGAACAAGCGGGCATAGGTGGCGAGGCTGTGGGCGATCTGGCTCCGCGCGCTCTTGCCGTGGGCGCCGCCGCGTGTGTACGCGTCGGCGTGCGCGCTGAGGTCGAGGATGGGAAACATGGCGTGGCCGATGCGCGTGGGTTCAGAACTCCGCCTTGTTCCATTTCTCTTCGAAGCTGCGCCTGGCGCGGATGTAGCCGTTGACGCATTCCATCGTCGCGGCCGTTTCGCAAAAAGCGGGCCGGCGGTAGAACTTGGCCCAGGCCTTCTCTTTGCGATCCGCCGCGGCGGCTTCGGCGCGGCGCGCATCCTCCTCGGCTTGCTGTCGCGCGGCGAAGGCCTGCGCCTTGAGGGCCTCTTGCTGCTGCAGCTTCGTCTGCCGCTGTTCTTCGCGTTCAGCGGCCTCGCGCTGCGCCTGCTGCGCGCGCAGCTCAGCCTGACGCGCCGCCTCTTGCGTGACCTGCATCAAGTGCTCGGCGGCGACCTGCGCACGCCATCGCACGATCGAGACCGTGATGACCCAGGCCAGCGCCACGCCGATGACGAGTGCCAGCGACAGCGTCAGCGGGTGGGTCGTCCAACTTCGGGCGTGCGGCGCGAATCGGCGTCTGCGCCGAGGCGCCGGCCCGGCATCGGCCTTGCGCAGTGGGCCCTGCGTGTCCTTCCACTCCCCGCCGCCGTCTTGAGCATCCATGGGCGCGATTGTTGCCGAGTCGCGGCTTGGCATGTCACTCTGCTGCTCTCCGACAGGCGCCGAATTCGGCCTCGGGGGCGCTTGCCGCGCTCTTCGAATGGGTGTATACCTTTGTCGTCGATCGCTTCAGAGAACCGCAAGGTTCATGCAAGGAGGCGGCCATGCGCAGACGCATTTATTGGCTGTTGCCCGATCTGGCCAGCGCCAGGCGGACGATGGATGATTTATTGCTCGCACGGATCTCCGAGCCCCACATCCACTTCGTCGCGCGCGAGGAAGTCGACATGTCCGGGCTGCATCCGGCCAACGTGCTGCAAACCTCGGACGTGGTGCGTTCGGCCCAGGTCGGGCTGGTCATCGGCGGCGCCGTCGGCGCGGTGCTGGGCGCCATCGCGGCGCTGTTCTTCCCCATCGTCGGCAACACGCCGGAGTGGGGCATGATCGCCGTGCTGGCGATCGTGGGCGCGGGCTTCGGGGCCTGGTCGTCGAGCATGATCGGTATTTCGACACCGAACAACCGGCTCAAGCGTTTCGAGCCGGCCATCGCGCAAGGGCAGATTCTGCTGATGGTCGACGTGCCGCACGCGCGCGTCGACGACATCGAAGCTCGCTTGCAAGCCCTGCATCCGGAAGCTCACCTGGAGGGCGTGGAGCCGAACATCCCGGCGTTCCCTTGACCTGAGCCGGGTTGCGATTCGACGGCGCCTCTTGCATGGAGGTGACCATGGAACTTCAACTGCATCTGCATCGCTGGGAGCAGCACGAACCCGACTGGTCGGCGGCTGCGGTGTCCGGATTTGCCGCCGGTGCGGTGCTGATGGTGCTGGAGCTTCTCTGGGCCAGCATCGCGAACGGCGCAGGCCCGTGGCGCATCTCGCAATTGGTCGCAGCCCTCGTGATCGGGCCGGAGACGCTGCGCTCGCCTGCCTACGATTTCAGCGTTCTCGTCGTGGCCGTTGCGCTCGCGACCCACTACTTCCTGGGCTGTCTGTTCGGCATGGCTCTGGGTTTCGTCAGCGCCGGGTTTCGCTATGACACGAACCCGGCCGTGCTGGTGATCGTCGGTGCCGCGTTTGGCGCGCTGCTCTATCTGTTCAGCTTCTACGGCGCCACCCGGGTGTTCTGGTGGCTGGTGGAGCTGCGTGGCTGGACCACCTTGATCGCCCATCTGATCTTCGGCGTCACGGCGTCGCTCCTGTACTGGAAACTGGCGCGCCGCAGGGCCAGCCCACAGCGCAGCACTTGACAGAGCACGACGCTCCAACGCGGGAGAACGCTCGCCATGGCCATCGCTCTCGCGCTCCTGGTGATCGTCGTCGGGTCGGTGCTGTTCCACCTCGTCACGCCGTGGTGGACGACACCGCTGGCGTCCAACTGGAAGCAGATGGACGACACGCTGGCGATCACGCTGGCGGTCACGGGCTTCTTCTTCGTCGTCATCAACCTGTTCGTCGTCTACACGGTCTGGCGCTACCGTCACCGTGCAGGCCAACGTGCTGCCTATGAGCCCGAGAGCAAGCGGCTCGAGCGTTGGCTGATCGGCATCACGACCGTGGGCATCGTCGGCCTGCTCGCGCCGGGCCTGGCGGTCTATGCCGACTACGTGCGTCCGCCGAACAACGCACTGCTGCTCGAAGTCGTCGGCCAGCAATGGCAGTGGCGGTTTCGCTTGGCAGGTGCGAGCGGCAAGCTGGGCGGCAGCGACGCCCGCTTCGTCAGTGCGGCCAACCCGCTCGGGCTCGACCCCGCCGACCCTGCGGGGCAGGACAACATCGTCGTCCTCGGCAACGAGGTGCATTTGCCGCTCGGCCGCCCGGTCAAGGTGCTGGCGCGCTCGCACGACGTGCTGCACGACTTCTTCGTGCCGCCGTTCCGCGCCCGCATGAACATCGTGCCGGGGCAGGTGAGCAGCTTCTGGTTCACGCCGACCCAGCCGGGCCGCTACGAATCGTTGTGCGCGCAGCTGTGCGGCGTCGGTCATCCGAACATGCGCGGCTTCGTCGTGGTCGAAGACGACGCCGCGTTCCAGGCCTGGATGAAGCAGCAGCCGACGTTCGCGACGACGCAGGCCGCTCCGTCGGCTGCGGCGCCTGCCGCGCCCGACGCGCTGCCGGCGCAGGGGCGGGCGCTGGCCCAGTCCAAGGGCTGCGTCGCCTGCCACACGGTCGACGGCAGCCCCGGCGTGGGGCCGACCTGGAAGGGGTTGTTCGGCAAGACCGAGACCATGGTCGACGGCTCGACCGCGCTGGTCGACGATGCCTACCTGAAGGCCTTCATCCGCGACCCGCAGGCCCGCGCCGTGAAGGGCTTCGCGCCCATCATGCCGAAGATCGACGTGACCGACGACGAGCTGGCGGCGCTGGCGGCCTACATCCAGTCGAACGGAAGCGCGTCGATCGACAAGGCGCAGCGATGAAACCCCGCGAGGATCACCATGGCCTACGCTGACGTTGACACCGGCTCGCACCACGCGCCGCAGACCTTCATCACGAAGTACATCTGGAGTCAGGACCACAAGGTGATCGCGGTCCAGTACGCGAGCACGGCGATCCTGGTCGGGTTGGTCGGGCTCGCACTGTCCAACCTGATGCGGCTGCAGATCGGCTTCCCCGGCGCGTTCGCCTTCATCAACGCCGAGCGCTACTACCAGTTCGTCACGATGCACGGGATGATCATGGTGATCTACCTGCTCACGGCGCTGTTCCTCGGCGGCTTCGGCAACTACCTGATCCCGCTGATGGTCGGCGCGCGCGACATGGTGTTCCCGTACATGAACATGCTGAGCTTCTGGGTCTACTTGCTGTCGGTGGTCGTGCTGATGGCGAGCTTCTTCGTGCCCGGTGGCCCGACCGGCGCGGGCTGGACGCTGTACCCGCCGGCGGCGATCCTGCCCGGCTCGCCGGGCTTCGAGTGGGGCATCATCCTGATGCTGGTGTCGCTGCTGATCTTCATCGTCGCGACGACGATGGGCGGCCTCAACTACGTCACCACGGTGCTGCAGGCGCGCTGCGAAGGCATGACTCTGCTGCGCATGCCGCTGGCCGTGTGGGGCATCTTCGTCGCCACGATCCTCGCGCTGCTGGCGTTCCCGGCGCTGTTCGTCAGCGGCGTGATGATGCTGCTCGACAAGACCCTGCACACCAGCTTCTTCATGCCGGCCGTGGTCTCGCTTGGGCAGGTCACGAACTACAAGGGCGGCAGCCCGCTGCTGTTCCAGCACTTGTTCTGGTTCTTCGGCCACCCCGAGGTCTACATCGTCGCGCTGCCGGCCTTCGGCATCGTCTCGGACCTGATCAGCGTGCACGCGCGCAAGGCGATCTTCGGCTACCGCACGATGGTCTGGGCGATCGTCGTCATCGGGGGCTTGAGCTTCGTGGTCTGGGCGCACCACATGTTCGTCAGCGGCATGAACCCGTGGTTCGGCTTCTTCTTCGCGACCAGCACGCTGATCATCGCCGTGCCCACCGCGATCAAGGTCTACAACTGGGTCCTCACCTTGTGGCGCGGCGACATACACCTCACGGTGCCGATGCTGTTCACGCTCGCGTTCCTGCTGACCTTCCTGAGCGGCGGGCTGACCGGGCTGTTCCTCGGCAATGTCAGCGTCGACATCCCGCTCTCGGGCACGTACTTCGTCGTCGCGCACTTCCACATGGTCATGGGCGTGGCGCCGCTGCTGGTCGTGTTCGGCGGCATCTACCACTGGTTCCCGAAGGTCACCGGCCGCATGCTCGACGACCGCCTCGGCCAATTCCACTTCTGGGTCACCTTCATCGGCACCTACCTGATCTACTTCCCGATGCACTACCTTGGCGTGCTCGGCATGCCGCGGCGCTACTACAACTACGAGCACTACCAGTTCATCCCGGCCTCGGCGCACACGCTCAACGCGTTCATCACGGTGGTCGCGCTGACGGTCGGTGCGGCGCAGCTCGTGTATGTCTACAACCTGGTCTGGAGCACGTTCCGGGGCCGACAAGCCGACGCCAACCCCTGGCGCGCTGCCTCGCTGGAGTGGGCCACGCCGAACACCCCGCCGGTGCACGGCAACTGGGGTTCGCGGCTGCCGGTCGTCTATCGCTGGGCGTACGCGTACAGCGTGCCGGGCGCACCGCAGGACTTCATCGCGCAGGATGCGCCGCCCGAGGCCGGCGGCCAGGAGCCCGAGCCTTATGCGCGGCCGAGGGAGGCACCGGCATGAACGCCGCCACCGGCGTGATGCCGCGTGCGACCGGCCGCGCGGCCGCGTCGCGCGCGCTGGACACCGGCCTGTGGGTGTTCATCGCCGTCGCGAGCACCTTGTTCGGCCTCTTCCTGACCGCCTACGTGATGCGGATGGACAGCGCCGACTGGTCGACGATCGCGTTGCCGCCCCAGCTCTGGCTGAGCAGCGGCTTGCTGCTGGCCGGCAGCGTGCTGCTGCAGCGCGCCAGCGCCGCCGCTCGGGCCGCGCGTTGGCCGGTCGCGCAGACCCTGTTGCTGGTCGGCGGTGCGTGCGCGATGGCCTTCATCGGCGTGCAACTCTGGGCCTGGCAGTCGCTGCTGGCCGCACGCGTGATGCTGGCCAGCAACCCGGCCGCCAGCTTCTTCTACGTGCTGACCGCGCTGCACGGGCTGCACGTGCTCGGCGGCCTGATCGCCTGGGCCGCGACGATGCCGATGGTCTCGCAGCCGTCCGATGACCCGGCCGGCGTGGCCCAGCGCGTGGCCTTGTGCGCGCGCTACTGGCACTTCCTGCTCGCGGTGTGGGCCGTGCTGTTCGCTGTATTGGGCTGGCTGACGCCGGACGTGGTTCGATTCATCTGCGGCAAGGGGTGAGGAGGAGTCGCCATGAGTGCCGTTCCTGTGCCCGTGCCCCACGACATCGCCGTGTCGCCGACGATCGGCTGGCGCGGGCTGGTCACCGACTGGTCGTCCGACCGCGAGGCCTTCCATGTCGCCTGGGGCAAGGCGATGATGTGGATCTTCCTGCTGAGCGACACATTCATCTTCGGCTCGTTCCTCACCGGCTACATGACGGTGCGCAGCTCGACCACGGTGGCCTGGCCGAACCCGAGCCAGGTCTTCGCGCTGCACATCGGTGGCGCCGACGTGCCGCTGCTGCTGATCGCGATCATGACCTTCGTGCTCATCAGCAGCAGCGGCACGATGGCGATGGCGGTCAACTGCGCCTATGGCCGCGACCGCGTCCGCGCCGCCGTGCTGATGTTCGTCACCGCCGCGTTCGGCGTGACCTTCGTCAGCATGCAGGCGTTCGAATGGACCAAGTTGATCCTCGAGGGCGTTCGCCCCTGGGGCAACCCATGGGGCGCGGCGCAATTCGGCTCCACCTTCTTCATGATCACCGGCTTCCACGGCCTGCACGTCACGGCCGGCGTGATCTACCTCAGCGTCGTCGCGGTGCGCCTGCTGCGCGGCAGGTACGAGCACCGCGCCAACTACCAGATCGTCGAGATCGCCGGCCTGTACTGGCACTTCGTGGACCTGGTCTGGGTCTTCATCTTCGCGCTGTTCTACCTGTGGTGAGGTGTTCCATGACGACCGCAACCGGCCAACAACATCCGATCAGCCTGTACCTGAAGATCTGGGCCCTGCTGTTCGTGCTCAGCACGCTGTCGTACGGGGTCGACTACTTCCACTTCCACGGGCTTCTGCGTTGGGGTCTGATCCTGGTCTTCATGCTGATGAAGGCCGGGCTGATCGTCGCGGTCTTCATGCACCTGGCCTGGGAGCGGCTGGCGCTGATCTGCGCGATCCTGCTGCCGCCCTTGTGCCTGCTGGTGCTGGTCGGGCTGATGACGGCCGAGGCCGACTACACGCACCTGACGCGGCTGCTCTTCTTCCGCTGAAGCTGCGAGTCAGAGGGTTGCACCATCGACACGCTCGCGCCGGTCGTGACCGCCCGCGCCCCATGGCGGGCCTACCTCGAGCTGACGAAGCCTCGCGTCGTCGCGCTGATGCTGTTCACCGTCGTTGTGGGCATGCTGCTGTCGACGCGCGGCCAGCTGCCGTGGCGCGTCTTGCTCTTCGGCTCGCTGGGCATCGGCCTGGTGGCCGGCGCTGCGGCCGCGATCAACCACCTGGTCGACCGGCACGTCGACGCGATCATGGCGCGCACCCGCGGCCGGCCGCTGCCGCGGGGGACGGTGTCCGCCGCGCAGGTTTTGGGCTTCGCCGCGACGCTGGGCGGCGCCGGCATGTGGCTGCTGCTGGTGTTCACGAACTGGCTGTGTGCCGCGCTGACCTTCGCGTCGCTGATCGGCTATGCGGTGATCTACAGCATGTTCCTGAAGCACGCCACGCCGCAGAACATCGTCATCGGCGGCGCGGCGGGCGCGGCCCCGCCGCTGCTCGGCTGGGTCGCGGTGACCGGGCAGCTCGACCCGGGCGCGTTGCTGTTGTTCCTGATCATCCTGGTGTGGACACCGCCGCATTTCTGGGCGCTGGCGATTCATCGCCGCGACGACTACGCGCGCGCCGCGATCCCGATGCTGCCGGTGACGCATGGCGTCGCGTTCACCGCGGACCGCATCCTGATGTATGCGCTGACGCTGTGCGTGGTCACGCTCATGCCTTTTCTGATCGGCATGAGCGGTGCGCCGTACCTTGCCGGCGCGCTGCTGCTCGGCGGGCGTTTCGTCTGGTTCGCCTGGCGCCTGCGCCGCGACGTGCGCCTGGCCATGCCGACGTTCCGCTATTCGATCGTCTACTTGTTCGGCTTGTTCGCCGTGCTGCTCGCCGACCACTATGCGGCGGCAGCCTTGCTCGGCCCGAGCGGCTGAATCCTGCGCCTCTACTGAAGCGAGATCTCGCCCTCGAAGCTGAACTCGAATTGCAGCGCGTCGATCTTCAAGGTCATCGTCGTCGCGAGCGTCTCGACCCCGGCGATCGTGCCCGAGGCAAGGGCGGTCGCGACCGCGTGCTCGATCTCGCGCTGCGACCCGACGCCGACCGTCTTGAGGAACTTGCGAAGACTGAGATTGAAGGTTTCCTGGTCCATGCGGGCCTCCGTGTGCAAAGCGGCCAACGGGTCTGGCGGAGACGGTGAGATTCGAACTCACGGACGAGTCACCCCGTCGGCAGTTTTCAAGACTGCAGCCTTAAACCGCTCGGCCACGTCTCCGTTGAAAAACCAGAGCGGCGATTGTAAAGGCTGGGCTGGCGACCAGCAGCACGCCGACGACGATGGCGCCCGGCAGCAACGCGGGCAGCTCGATGCCGCCGGCCGCCAACTGCCCGGCCAGCCCCAGCCCGGCGGTGAACAGGCTCACCGCGACGATGGCCCAGCCCATGCGGCGCGAGGCCGCGAGCGCGTGGCGGTCGCTGCGGCGCAGCAGGCGGGTGATCCATACGCCGTTCAGGCCATCGGTGGCGAGCATGCCGGCCGTGAACACCAATGCGCACAGCAACGCGCCCTGCCAGCCGCTGTGCCGGCTCGCGCTGGCGGCAAACAGTGCCGCCAGGCTCAGCGTGTCGAACGAGAGTGCGAACAGCGCACCGATGCCGGCTGCGGCGAGCGGGCCGCCGTCGCTCAGGCCGGCGAGCCAGCGGCCGCGCAAGCCTGTCGGCCGCACGTGCTCGTGGCGTGGCGTGTGCCGCAGGCTGGCGATGTTGAGCAGCGCGAGCAGCAGCAGGATCGCGATCGAGGTCCAGGCGCCGAACGCCGTCAGCCACACCGGCACTTGCCAGCGGCTGGCGAGCTGGGACACCGCGAGCGCCACGATGACCACGACCGCGCCGTGCCCGAGCGAGAACAGCGCACCGATGCTGCGTGCCGAGCCGCTGTCGCGCAGCAGGTGATGGCGCGTCAGCGCGTCGATGGTGGCGAGGTGGTCGGCATCGAAGCCGTGGCGCAGGCCGAGCAACAGCACGACGGCGCAGAGGCCGAGCAGATCCTGGGGCAGGGCGGCGGCGTCCATGGCTTTGAAGCGTTATGCAATCTTCATACCGCGGCGCCGCCCGCTCGGGCGGCCATGCTCCATCAGCGGCTCAGTGGGCCGCCGCACACTCGACCTGGATCAGCTCGCGCCGCCCGCCGTCGACACGCATCGCGCTCAGCTGCCGGCCCCAGACGCAGCCGGTGTCGAGCGCGATCAGGTCGGGCCGGCTGATCAGCCCCAGCGAGGCCCAGTGGCCGAACGCGATCGGCGTGCCCTGTGTGCGCCGCTGCGGGGCCTCGAACCAGGGCGTGAAGCCGGCGGGTGCGCTGTCGGCGCCTTCTTTGGCGACGAGATCGAGCGTGCCGTCGGCAGCGACGAAGCGGATGCGTGTCAGCGCGTTGATGACGAAGCGCCAGCGCGGCGCGCCGCTGAGGCTGTCGTCCCAGCGCGCCGGCTGATCGCCGTACATCTGCGGCAGGAACTCGTGCAGCTCGTCGCTCTGCAGTAGCGCCTCGACCTCGGCCGCCAGCGCCAGCGTCTGCGCGGCGTCCCACTGCGGTACGACGCCGGCGTGCACCGCGAGCCAGCCGTGCTCGAGCACCGCCATGCGGCGCTGGCGCAGCCAGTCCAGCCACTCGTCGCGGTCGGGTGCATCGAGGATCTCGGCCACGGTATCGCCGCGGTGCGGCTGGCGCACGCCTTGCGCGATGGCCAGCAGGTTCAGGTCGTGGTTGCCGAGCAGGCAGGTCGCGGCCGCGCCGAGGCCGCGCAGCCGGCGCAGCGTCGCTAGCGACTTCGGGCCGCGGTTGATGAGGTCGCCGAGCACGCAAAGCCGGTCGCGCGACGGCGAGAAGTCGATCTTGGCCAGCAGCTCGTCGAGCGCATCGCAGCAGCCCTGCACATCGCCGATCAGGTAGTTCATGCGCCGATGCTACAAGGCCCGGCGGGCGCCGGCGCCACGGATTCTGCTAACCTGCCCGTCTCTCGTTGCCGCGCGCGCCGCATGGACGTTGCCCTTCTGTTTTTCCTGATCCTGTTGAATGCGCTGTTT
>Ga0307508_10002692_pt1 | contig 18600 bp, 14 predicted proteins | sample 9_EM_MG_FD_203089 | JGI IMG/M metagenome (GOLD analysis project Ga0307508, IMG submission 203089) | Populus trichocarpa ectomycorrhiza microbial communities from riparian zone in the Pacific Northwest, United States - 9_EM | ecosystem: Host-associated > Plants > Roots > Unclassified | place... | reverse complement strand
CCCCTGCTCGCCGAGCGAGTGCTCGTCTTTGCCGCGACCGACCCGCCGGCTAGCCGCTGGGCGTCGGCGGGCCTCGTGGTCGCTGGGCTGGTAGCGGCCTTCGCTGCGAACGCCGAAACTATGCCTGCCGCGCGGCCGCTGCCGCGACGCCAGCCGGCCGCTGCGGCTCCGCCCAGTCACGCACTGCTGGGCCTCGACGTCGCGGCGCTCGGCGGTCCTGGCCTCGGCGACGGTGCCGCCCGACTCGGTGGCTTTGGCCGTTTCTGGTACGGCTGGTCGAGCTACCCGCAGGTGCTGGGCCTCATGAGCGTGCGCTACGCCGCCCGCGGGAGCGAGCCACGCTTGAGCTGGACGTCGCTGGGCCTTGGCCTGGCAACCCGCGTCGGGTCGCCAGCGGCGTTCCTCACTCTGGAGCTCACGGGGGAGGTCGTGGCAGAGCGCTTGGCGGTTTCAGCGACGCAAGCGGGTACGGGGCAAACCGCAGACGCGCAGCAAACCCGCGTCGGCGGGCGCATTGGCTTGAGCGTACCCCTGCGCCTTTCGCAGCGCTGGCGGCTACTCGTCGGCGGCGATGCGGCGGCCATGACGCCGCCGGTCAAAGTCGAGGTCGAAAACAGCGTGGTGGGGCGCGAGCCAGCGGCGCGCTTCGCGGCTTTTTTGGGTTTTCGCTTCGCGTTTTGAGTGGGTGAAGGTAGGTAGCACTCGACGTCGGCATTTTGATGCCTGGCTGGGCGGGCCTCAAACGACTTCGAGGCTGTAGACCAATTTCCGGTATTCATCGAATTATAAGGCCAACGCCGACTGCCGCGTCTTGATGCCCCAGCAAGCACAACGCTCTGGTGATTGCTCACGCTTGACGGCGGAGGTGTACCCTGGGCCCAGGCAAACGGAGTCCCCGAACGAAGGCGAGTTGCTGCGCGCAGTCCGAACCGGGGATCGGCGCGGCGCGGTCGCTCTCTACGATCTCTTGTATCCCAGCGTTGCGCGAAGCCTGCAGCGCGTTCTGCATCGAGCTGGTAGCGACTATGACGACCTGGTTCAAATCACGTTCGAACGCATCATACGCTCCATCGTCGAGTCGAAGGGCGAGAGCGTCATCAACTTGTGTGCGTGGGCTTCGGGCGTTGCCACGCACGTGGCGCTCGACGCCTTGCGCGCGCGTATTCGTGAGCGCGGCATGTTTCTCGCGGACGACCCGGCCGACGGTCACTCGATCCTGGAGCTGGCCGGCAGCGCGAGCGCTGAGCGCGACCTCGATGCGCGGCGGCAGCTGCAGGTCGTACAGGAGGTCCTGGGTCGCATGAAGGATACGTTCGCGACCACGGTCGTGCTCCACGACATGCTTGGCCACGACTTGGCCGAAACGGCAGCGCTTACCCACGTCAGCGTAGCGGCGGCGCAGTCGCGCCTGGTGCGCGGTCGCAAAGAGCTCTTGCGCCGTGTAGAGCGCTTGAGCAAGGCAGCCAGATGAGCGACGAGAGCCGAGTCCGAGAGCTTTTCGCCGCCCGCGTGGCGCGCCCGGTCGATCTCGACGGCACCGAGTTCGTGAGCGATCGCGAGCGCAGTGTCGACGCGATCCTGCGCTCGGCGCGAAGAGCGCGCCCAGCGGCCAGACCACCTGCGTTGGTTTGGGGCGGCGTAGGCACGGTGCTGGCAGTGGCCGCATGCCTGACGCTGTTTTGGGGACACCGCACTGGCAGCCCGCGCAGCGAGACGGGCGCCGCCAAAGGCGCAGCGCTCGCAGCAACACGCCAAGCCACCGCTGCTGTCACACTGCAAGAGGTGCACGGCACGGCAACGCGCTGGGAAGCAGGGCACGGCATCCCGCTAGTGGCCGAGAAGGAACCACAAGCCGTGTCCATCGCGAGCGAGCTCGTAACCGAGGCGAGCTCGAGCCTACATGTTCGAAATGCGAGTGGGCTCGACATCGCGCTTTTCGAAAACAGCCGCCTATCGCTGACCGGCTTGGGACGGGCAGCGACGAGCGTGAGCTTGCTTTCCGGCAGCATCCGTTGCGACGTTCCACACCTGTTCGGGGGCCAGCGTTTTTCGGTGCAAACGCCCGAGGGCAGCGTGATCGTGCACGGCACGGTGTTCAGCGTGTTCGTGAGCGCCTTGGCAGAGGGTGCGCGCACCTGTGTGAAGGTCGAGCAGGGTGAGGTACTGATGAAAACCGCGGCGAGCACGAGCCGGGTCGGCGCAGGACAGTCTTGGGGCTGTGAGCGCGAGACGCAGTCAGTCGCTTCCGCCGCCCCCGAGCCGGCGCAGCCTCCGCCCAATGCCAAGCTGCCGAAAGGCGCGCTGCGCGTGAGCCAGGACCACTCGCCGATTGGCACGCTCGACGACGAAAATCGGCTATTTCAGTCCGGTTTGGCTGCCGAGCGCCGCAGAGAGCTCAGCACCGCGAGGTCGGCGTTCGACGAGCTTTTGACCAAGTACCCAGCGTCGCCCCTCGCCGACGAAGCGAGGACAGCACGCGCACGCGTGGTGAAGGAGCTTTCGTCCAACCCGTGAGACGAAGCTGCCGGCTTGGTGCGCTGCTGCTCGGCTTCGGGTCACTACTCGCGTGCAACGAGGCGACTCTCTCGCTCTTTCCGAAATCCGACGTCATGACCGAAACCGGCGGCGGCGGACCACTGTCGGCAACCAGCGGCGCTCCTTTCGCGGGGGACACGAACGCAGGCTCGGGCGGCAGCGGCGCCGCAGGCTCGGGCGGCAGCGGCGCCGCAGGCTCGGGCGGCAGCGGCGCCGCAGGCACGGGCGGCAGCGGCGCCGCAAGCACGGGCGGCGTCGCTGGTGCCGAGATGGGAGCAGCCACCTCGACCCCGGAAGGCTTGGTGGGACAATGGCCGCTCGACGCTGACGCCAACGACGCCGTCGGTGCCAACGACGGCACGCTGCAGGGCACTACCAACTTCATTACCGACGCGAGCCGCGGCCAAGTCCTGAGCTGTGACGGTCAAAGCCCCGGCTTGGTCATCGCAAACCTCACGAGCCCAAGCTTCAGCTACGCGTTTTGGATGTGGACCGACACCCCGAGCAACCAGAATGGCGGCCCGCTCGATGGAAACGCCCTACTTTGGGCCAACACGGCGAACGCGGTCGACGATTTCACGCTCTCGGTGATGAATAGTCGCCTCGACTACATCAGCTACGATCAGACGACGGCTGGTTCCGCCAACGTGGTCGACGCCACCTGGCACCACGTGGCGGTAACGCGCCAAGACGGCGGCAGCGTCTTTTTGTATCTCGATGGTGTCGAGGACGGCTCGTGCGGCGCGGGCAGCGGCTCCGTCACCAGCAATCCGCAGGTCTATGTCGGCGGCAATCCCGTCGATCACCGCTACTTCACGGGCTTGATCGACGACCTGAGACAGTACGATCGGGCGCTCGGCGCGGACGAGGTGCAAATGCTGTTCGCGACAACGGCGTTGCCCTAGCGACCGGCGTTTGGCTCCGCGCATGCAGCTGAGCTGCCACTAGTGACTCCTCACATGCGATTCAGGCTGCAAATTGGCAGCCAAAGATGATGAATCCTTGGAGCTGCCAGCGGCCCCCCGTCGCGGCTCGCCCCGCTCGCTGGTCGACCAAAACGGCCGCCATCCGTCACGGGCCGCCGGTGCTCGCCGCCCACTTTGCTGGCGCTTCATGCTCGGCACGCGCTTCGCAAGCACCCGCTGCAATGAAGAGCATGGGAGCCGTAGCACAAGTCATCGCGGGCACGCCGACGGGCATTGCGACCGCGCAAGCGTCGGTTTTGATGGGGCTCGATGCGCATCCGATCCGCGTGGAGGTGTGTTGCACGCGCGGCCCGGCATTTTTTCAGATGGTGGGGCTGGCGGAGGCGGCGGTGCGCGAGTCGCAGGTGCGGGTCTCCGGCGCGCTGTCGCGGCTCGGGGTGTTGCTCGACGAATATGCGGTGACGGTCAATTTGGCGCCGGCCGATTTGCGAAAAAGCGGCGCCGCGCTCGACGTCGCGATCGCGCTGGGCGTGCTCGGCGCGGTCGAGCTGCTCGATCCGCGCGCGCTCGATGGGGTGCTGCTGATTGGCGAGCTGTCGCTCGATGGCTCGCTACGCCCGGTGACGGGCGTGCTGCCGCGGCTCGACGGCGCCGAGCGACGCGGCATCCAAACCGCCATCGTGCCGCGCGGCAACTCAGCCGAAGCGGGACTGGCGCGGGGCGTGAAGGTGCTGGTCGCCGACACGCTCGAACAAGTTTTGAAGCACCTGCGCGGGCACCTGGCGTTGCCGGCAGCACCGCCGACGCACTTCGTGCCGCAAATGTCCGTCGCTTCCGGCGACTTGTCGGAAGTGCGCGGCCAAGCCAGCGCCCGCCGCGCGCTCGAAATGGCCGCGGCGGGCGGTCACAATTTGCTGTTCGTTGGCCCGCCGGGCAGCGGCAAAACCTTGCTGGCGCGCCTGCTACCGACCATCTTGCCGCCGCTCGAGCTCGACGAGGCCGTCGAGTGCACCGCGATTCACTCAGTCGCCGGCACGTTGCCGGTCGAAACCGGCATCGTGACACAGCGCCCGTTTCGCGCGCCCCACCATTCGGTTAGCGAAGCCGGGCTGGTCGGCGGCGGTGACTTGCCGCGCCCGGGCGAAGTGAGCTTGGCGCATCACGGCGTGTTGTTCTTGGATGAGCTGGCCGAGTTTCGTCGCGCCGCGCTCGAGGCGCTGCGTCAACCGCTGGAAGACGGCAAGGTTTGCATCGCTCGTGCGCGGGCGCGCGCTTGGTTTCCGGCGCGGCCGCTGCTGGTCGCCGCAGTAAATCCCTGCCCGTGCGGCTACCTCGGACACCCGCGCCTGTCGTGCCGTTGCTCGGAGGGTGTGCGCGAGCGCTACCGCGCGCGCCTCTCGGGTCCGCTGCTCGATCGCATCGACATTCACGTGAGCGTGCCACCGGTCGAGGTCGCGGCGCTGGTGCGCGCCGGCGGCGGCGAAAGCTCCGCCACAGTGCGGGCGCGCGTGTTGCGGGCGCGCGCCGCGCAACGAGCGCGCGCCAAAGAGTTGAGCCTGCACGCCACCCTCAACGCGGCCTTGCCCGGCCCCGACCTCGAGCGCATCGTCAAGCTCGACTCGGAGAGCCGCCGGCTAATCGAGGGCGCCGTCACGCGCCTCGGCCTCTCCGCGCGCGCCTTCAACAAAGTGCTGCGCGTCGCCCGCACCATCGCCGACCTCGAAGGCGAACAGCACGTCCGAGCCGCGCACATCGGCGAAGCCATTCAGGGGCGGATTCTCGATCGCAACGGCGGGCGCTGAGCCGGTCCCCGGCTAGATGAGCAGGACCATATTCCAATGATGCCGGAGTTCAGCCAATGCGCCACTGCTATCTTGACTGTTTGGTCTGAATAGCTAGGCTCTGTGCGTGGCCAGGACCAAGGAGTTCGATCGCGACCAAGCGCTGGACAAGGCGATGAACTTGTTTTGGCGCTGTGGCTACGAGGCAACGTCCCTCGATGCCTTGCTGAAGACCATGGGCATCGCGCGACAAAGCCTGTACGACACGTTCGGCGACAAGCATGCGCTGTTCCTCGCTGCGCTCGAGCGTTACATGGCGCGGCGCGACGGCGCGACGTCCTCGGCGCTGGACTCGGCGCACTCCGCCAAACGAGCCATTCGCGAGATCTTCATGGCTATCGTCAGCGAGAGCACCGCAGACAAGAAGCGCGGCTGCTTCGGCGTCAACTCGGCGCTCGAGCTTGCACCCCACGATACCGATGTCGCAAGACTGATCGTGATTCGCCAGCGCAGCGTGGAAGAAGCATTCTTTCGCGCCTTGGAGCGCGCGCGTGAACAAGGCGAGATCTCGCCGAAGAAAGATACGCGGGCCCTGGCTCGCTTCCTGCTGGCTGCGCTGCAGGGCCTGCGGGTCTCGGCCAAGGCCGATCCGCACTCACCAGCGCTGGTCGACATTGCCGAGGTCGCGCTGCAAACGTTGGACTGAGCCGGCGCCGTTTTTTTTTGCCCATTAATAGACTGATTGGTCCAGATAGCCTCAGGAGAAACGAAAATGAAGAAACTCGACGGAAAGATTGCGCTAATCAGCGGTGGTACGACGGGCATTGGGCTCGCAACCGCGAAACTGTTCCATCAGGAAGGAGCGCGGGTGCTGGTCACCGGTTCCAACCCGAAGACGCTGCAAGCCGCAGAGAGCGAACTGCGGGGCGTCGCAGAGATAATCGCCTCCGACGCGGGCGATGCCACGCAGATCCGCGAATTGTTCGCCAAAGTCCAGCGTGAACACGGCGGCCTCGACGTGCTGTTCCTGAACGCAGGCATCGTGCGCGGCGGTCTGATCGCGGAGCTTCCCGAGTCGACGTTCGACGACGTGTTCCGGATCAACTTCAAGGGTCCGTGGCTGTCTTTGCAGGCGGCGATCCCCGTCTTGCGATCAGGCGCCAGCGTCGTGCTCAACGGGTCCATCAATGGGCATCTGGGCATGCCGGGCACGGGCGCGTACGCCGCGTCGAAAGCGGCGTTGCGCTCCTTGGCTCGCACCGCCGCGGCGGAGCTCGCAGAGCGCGGCGTGCGCGTGAACGTAGTCAGCCCGGGGCCGACCGACTCGGGCATCATCGACAAGGTGTACGGCAAGGAAGCCGTAGCTGCGATTCACGCATCGCTGACCGAAAAGATCCCAATGAAGCGTCTCGGAACCACGGAAGAGATCGCGAAGGCGGCGTTGTTCCTGGCAAGCTCCGATTCTTCGTTCATGACCGGCGAAGAGATCGTGGTCGACGGCGGCATGACGCGCGTCTGAAGCCGGCGGATTTCAGACGCCGTGATTTGGTAGCGACGACGCAGCGCCCCGCCGCGCAGCTACTTGAGCGGGTAGCCGCGCCAGGCCCAGGTGAGCGCGTCGGGCAGGGTTTGCGCGACGACGTTGCCGTCAACGTGTCCGGCGCCCTTCGCCAAGTCGAAGTGGTAGTGGTACTGCTTGGCCTTGAGCGACGCGGCCATCCGCTGATTGGCCAGCATGAAGTCGCGATACGAGCCGGAGCCGCTGCCCGCGCCCATGTCCTTGTCGCCCACCTCGAGCCAGACGCGGATCGGTTTGGGCGTCGGCTCTTTCGTGATCACGCCGTTGGGCGTGGCCGGGTCGAACGGATCGTAGTCGTGGTACGCCCAACAACCGTGCGGGTATAGCGGATCTTCGGGCGAAGCTTGGCGCACGAACGTGCCGGAGTAGGAAATCACGCGCGTGAAATAGTCGGAGTGAAACCAGGCCATCGAAAACGACGCGGCGCCGCCAGAGCTGCCGCCCAGCGTGGCGCGCCCTCGCGGATCGTCGGTGAACACCAAATCCATTTGCAGCTGCGTCTTCACCTCGGCGGTGGCGCGCGGCAAAACCTCGCTCTGAATGTATTCGGCGAATTTACCCGACACCGTGTCGTACTCGAGGCCGCGCTCGCTGCCCTCCGCATCACCGCCGCCGTTGTTGACCAAGAGCACGACCAGCGGTGGCAATTTGCCCTGCGCAACCAGGTTGTCGACGAGTAGCGGTAGGTTGGCGGTGCCGGGCAAGTTGGGGCCTGTTGGGTTCGGGTTGTGCGGCACGTCGTTGCCGAACCAGAGCGCAAAGTAGCCGTCTTGCACGACCAAGAACGGCGCCTTGGTACCTGGCGCGTACTTGGCCGGAATGTAGACCCAGACGTCGCGCATGTACGGACCCTTGATGCCCGGGTAGATGGTGCTCAGCGTCGAGTCCATCTTGAACGTGATCTGCTTGCCGAACGTGACGCCAGCCGTGGGATGATTGAGCGGCGAGTCTTTGTATGGCGAGGCGATCGTGAAGTCGCCATCGCCATCGGTCCCCGGATCGATGAAGCCGTCGGCACCGCCGGTCGAAGTGCCCGCTGTGGCGACGCCGCCGGTCGAAGCGCCCGCCGTCGCGCTGCCGCCACTCGCGCCGCCGCCACTGGCGCTGCCGGCCACAGGACCACTACCGGCGCCGCTCGTGCCGCCGTGCGACGTGTCAGCGTTCGCGCCACCGGCACCCGCGGTCTGCGCGCCAGTGCCGGCTCCAGAGTTGCCGCCGGATGTACGGACGCCACCGACCGGCGCACCAGCGCCAGGTGGTGGTGGATTGCCGCACCCGGTGAGAGGAAGCGACAGCGGTACTGGCAAAATCCAAGCGAGGCAGCGAAGCGACCTGAAGCGCATAGTCAATTGTTACGTGTCCAGAAGCGCGCGTTGGCACGACGTTTTCGGCTGCCGCGACGGCTACTTGCAGTAAGCCAGCGTCGCCGCCCCGCGCGCGAGCTCGCTGCAGCTCTGCCCCTGCGGGCACGGCGTACCGGCCGCGTAATCGTTGCCCTCCGTACATTCGGCGACGCCGTCGGCGCAATGGCTGTCAGCGACGCCCCAAACGTTGCCCCCTGGCACACTCGGCCCCACGCACTTCAGGCAACCTTGCGCCACGGCACTGCCAATGCGGCACGTACTACCGGCTTCACAAGCCGTCGGCTCGTCCCAAAGCCCCCGCCTATTGCACACGCGCTCGCTCGACGCGCCGTCGTACGCACAAGCGCGTTCGTCCGGTGCGCACTCCGTTTGGCACTGCGCTTGTGCCGCCGAAGCGACGCACCGGCCCAGCATGCACGGAGCCCCGCCCTCCCACTGCTTGGCGTCAGTGCAGTGCTCGACGCTGGCGCCGTCGAGACTGCAGCGCGAGGTCCCAGCTTCGCACGCTCCACCGCACTTGATATCGGAGCGCGGACCGGACGACAGCGGCTGGCATGGCTCACCGTCGGCGCAGGTTTGCGCCTGGCTCGACCAGCGCCCCGCCACGCACTCGCGGTAGAGCGCTCCACCCAGGCATTCCCGCTCGCCTTCGGCGCAGCCCGGATCGCAGTAGCCGATGGCGCGCCCGTCGAGCTCGCTCACCGGCCGACACCTGCCGTCGCACGCCACGGGCTCGGTCAAAAACCCGCCCACGCAGGGCCGCAGCTTGTCGGGGCCCACGCAGACGCCGGCGCGTTCGTCGCTGAGGGCGGTGCCGCTCTCTAGCCACCACCAGCACGCGGGATCGATGCAGGCCGCCCAAGGCCCCGAGCCGTCGTCGATCGTTCCGCAGTAGGACGAGGTTCCGTTCTCGGAGTAGCCGCCGCAACTCTCAGAAGCCCCCCAAACGCCGTCGGGGGTGCAACGCTCGTAGCCGAGCTGCCCGAGACACCGAGTCTGCCCCGAGCGGCAGCCGTCACCGCCGCTGCCCGCATGCTCGGAGTCTGCGGCGCCGGCCGCACCCGCGGAGGCTGGCGCACCGCCGCCGCTCGTAGCGTCGCTGGCACCGCTCGCGGCGTCGTTCGCACCGGCAGCTCCTGCCGACGCAGCTGCTTGGCCGCCAGCGCTCCCGTCACCCGCATTTCCAGCCCTCTCTCGGCATCCAGACGCCGAGGCGAGCACAGCGACGGTGCCAACGCCGGCCAGCAGGCGCCTACGAAAGATCGGAGACATGGCTCCTCTATGTCGAGCCGGCGCCATATCCGCTTAGCGCGGACGGGAAAGCACCCGCTTTCGCAGCTTGAGCCGCTGCCCCCCCGCGCAGGAGCCGGATCGGCGGCGTTAGTTTCATTCTCATCGCCACTTTGCTCGTTGGCTGCATTTACGAGCTCTTGCGGAAAACCTGCGGCGAGCTCGACGGCTCAGCGAGACAGCGCTCGGCTCTCGAGGCCACTTGGGGCCCGCGCATGGCTAAGTCGATCGCTCTCGCGGCCGATGCATCCCGGCTCTTGGGATTCGTCACATCTGGGACCGCGCCTCGCAAGCTTGGGTTTTTGGCTTCGTTTTCGCTGCGCTCCGATGCTCACGTACTCAAGTACGCTCCGCGGGCGGTGGGCCCGCCCGCTTGGTGCTCGCGAAAGCCTCGCCAAAACCCAAGCTTGCGAGGCGGCCGGCTGAAATGTGATGGATGATGAGTCCCGGCCAGCTTCGTTGCTCCTCAGTTACATACTGCAGTATGCGCCTTCGTCGCGCCTCGCCATCCGGGCGCCTCGGCCGCGATCATCGACCGACTTGGCCATTCGCGGGCCCTTAGCCATGCGCGGGCCCTTAGAGGCGCGTCCACCACGCGCAAAATTCTTCGAAGTCGATCTGCCCGTTGCTGTCGTCGTCGAGCGACGTGAACGTGGCGTGCACTTGCACGTCCGAGTAGCCGACACCAAGCGCATCGAGCAGCAGCGACAACTCGGCCTCGTCGATGCTGCCATTGCCGTCGCCATCGTAGCGATCAAAGCGTGCGCGCAGCGCATCTGAGCTCATGAGCCGAGACTACTCGGCTTTCGCGCGTAAGGGTACGCTGGCTCTACTAAGAGTCTCCGCCGGATCGCGCGGGCCCAAACCGAATCCGTAGTGCCTGCGGCGCAGACCGGCCTGCCGCAGCAGTTGCTTCCAGCTCGCGTACGAGGCCAGCACCAATGTCAGGGAAATCACGGGCAATATGGCAAATGTGTGCGAGTCGCCGGCGCACAGGTGTGACGCGAAGGCTCCGGCAGCTTCGAACACGAAGCCCGCGTAGGCCCATTCTCTGAGCGCGACCGACGACGAAACCACGAGCGCTGCGATACCGAGCAGGTTGACAGCTGCCAGGATTTTCATGAGATAGAGCGGGTAGCCGAGCGCGATCACGATCTCGGTCACGCCAGGAGATTCGCTGAGATACTGCGTTGCAGCCCAACCCTGCAGGATGAGGAATGCCGAGCTGATGGCGCCGTAGATGAAGCGCACGCGTTTCGTTCGCAAGCGGCACGGGGCAGCATGATTCGTGCCTAACCGGAACGTCACCACAACGTCGCCGAGCAGGGAACGAATCGTGCAGCGCTGCGCTGCATGTCCAGAACAGCAGTCCTATTGGTGTTTCTGCGTGACTCGCTCAACGCCTGGGCCGACGATCATCAGCTGGTCGCTCGCTACGCCAAGTCGGCCGCGCTGCGCTGGTCGGCTCTGCGCAGCAGCCATTTCTGAACGAAGTCACGCCCGAGCAACATCGGCACCAGAAGCACGTACGGCAGCACCACCAGCCAGTCTTTCGTGGTGACCGGAATCAGCTGATGCAGCACCGCGCGGTGCAGCCCGCTGCCGGTCCAGAGCAGGTACGCTGCCAAGCACACGAGCGGCACCGCAATTTGCCCGAGCGGCAGGCGCCACGGTACGCGTTCGAGCACGCTCAGGTTGGCGCGCCGCTGCTCGACGAGCACCGCTTCGGAGCGCTCAGCCACCAGACGTTTCACCGCCGGCGCTTGCTCCAAAAAGCCGTTCAGGCGCCGGCGTAGCGCCGAATAGCCGACGAAGCCGATCAGCGACGGGCCCAGGATGTACACGAGCTTCTCGAGCAGCGGGCGGCCCTGCTCGTTCGACAAGATGCGCATGGCCGTCAGCGTGCCGATCATCGCGCCGCCGTAGAGCCAGACGCCGCGCGCCACGCGAATCGCGGCGATCGCACGCAGAAAATACTTGGCGCGGGTCGCGACGGACGCCTCGTCAGCGGCGTGGAACACGGCCCGTGAAGCCGCAAGCAACTCGGTGACCGGAAACGCCGCAACCATGGTGGTGGTAGCCAGCCCGAGCAAGAACGTACCCTGAAAGACCAGTGTCTTGACGATTTCGAACGGCTTGGTGGGCACCTGCAGCAGCTCGCGCCAGATCAGCGTCGACACCGTCGCTTGCTTCGAGCCCCACGCGAGCGACAAGACATCGGTGGTGATCACGCTGGCAAGCAGCACGATCAGCAGGAACAGCGGCCAAACCGATTCCCAGGGCGCGCGGCGCACGAGCAGCTCGCAGCGATCGATGCGGCGCGCAAAGCGAGCCTCGCTGGCCAAGAGCACCAGGTAGGCAAACTGAAAGACCAGCACGACGATCAGCGCCTCCGACCATTCGCTCTGCATCTGTTGGCCCAGCTGCGACACGATCTCGCGCGAGCGCCCACCACCGCGGCTGGCTTGAATCACCGCCACCGTGATCAGCTCGACGATGAAAACCAGCTGAAACAGCGGAGCCAGGGCCGCCGCGAAGGTGCGGTGCGCCAGGTAACCGGAGACGAAAAGCTCTTGGGCATTGGGTTCACGAAACGGGTCCATTTGTCGGCGGCTCACGCGGAGCGCGGTAGAAGCCGCCCACAGTGGATAGCCCAGCGCCAGCACGAACAGGAACCAGCCCACCGCGTTCAGCACCGCGGGCGGCCCGATCGCTAGCACCGTCGCGATCGATTGCCCGGTCAGGTACCAGACTAGAAACGCGAACAGCAAAAGCGCCCCAGCGCTCCAGGCTGCGCTACTCCACAGCGCGTCGCCGCGGTACTCGCGCGCGATACCGTCGATGTAGTCCTGAATGTGCGCGCGCACGTCGCTGAGCGGCAACGTACGCTCCGCCGGCTCCTTGGCGAGCAAGCGCATCACCAGCGTTTCGAGCGCCGGCGGCACGCCGGCATCGTGAGACGACGGCGGCTTGGGGTTCTCCAGGATCACGCGTTTTACGACAATCGCGGGATCTTCGTGATCGAACGGAACTTGTCCGCACAAAATTTCGTAGAGCATGACCCCCAAGCTGTAGAGGTCGCTGCGCTCGTCGACCGCTAGCCCATTGGCTTGCTCCGGCGACATGTAGTGCGGCGTGCCGAGCACGGCGCCGTCGTGCGTCTGCCAGGCCTTGGTCTCGGCGCGCACCGACGTCACGGGGCCTGGCGCACTGACAGGGGCGCTCTCGGTGAAGTCGTGCAGCGAGCCGAAGGCTTCGGCCCGGGTGCTCACGCCGGCGGCGATCTGCTTGAGCTTGGCGACGCCCCAATCCATCACGCACACTTCGCCGAAGTCGCCGATCATCACGTTGGCCGGCTTCAAGTCGCGATGAATCACGCCGCGAGCGTGCGCGTACTCCATGGCCAGACACACCTGCAAGAACACGTCGAGCAGGCGCCGCAAGCCAAACTCGGACAAGGTCGCGTCGTCGCCGTTCAGGCGCGCCTCCAAAATTTCTTCCAATGAGCGGCCACGCACGAGCTTCATCGAGAAATAAGCGCGCCCCGTCGGGTCGAGCCCCAAGTCGTGCACCGGAATGATGTTCGGGTGCTCGAGCTGCGCGTTGACCTGCGCCTCTTCCACGAAGCGGGCCAGCAGCTGGCGCGGGATTTCGCCCCGCGGCAAATGCATGACTTTGAGCGCCATCTCGCGGCGCAGCTTGGTGTCGAAGCCGAGCAGCACTTGACCCATCGCGCCACGGCCGATCTCGCCGCGCACCTGAATGCGGCCGCCCCACAAGATCTCTTGCTCTTCGCTGTCGACGTCGGGCCCGGCGCCCGTGTGCTGCTCGGTGTCAGCCATGGCGGACCGGCCGCAGGTTAACATGTTCTCACCCGGGGTACTGAGCCCGGGCGGCGGACAGCTCAGTGAGCGTCGGCGGCGGCGCCGGGTTTCGCGCCGGGCTTCACTTTGCCGAGCAGCAGGATCAGCGGCATCGTGAGCAAGAAGACCAGCGCTACCAGGAAGAACGAATCGGCGAACGACATGACCTGTGCCTGCATGTTCACGCTGCCGTCGAGCAGCGTGAGTGCCTGCGCCTTGGCCGACGCCGGATCGAACCCCTTGGCCATGAAGCTTGCCGTGAGCATGCGCAGTCTGTCCATGGTCGCGACGTCGGTCTGGCCGAGCTTCTCGACCAAGACCGAGCGGTGGAAGGCCGTGCGCGACGTGAGCAGCGTGGTCAAAATCGCGATGCCGATACTTCCGCCGAGCTGGCGCGTCAGGTTGTACAGGCCGGTGGCTTTGCCCACGTCCTTGACAGGCACGGCGCCGAAGGTGGCCATGCTCATGGGCAAGAACATCATCACCGTGCCGAAGCCGCGGATGATCAGCGGCCAGTACAGCGACTCTTCGTTGGTCTGCGGGTTCATGCCCGACAGCAGCCACAGTGAGAAGATCACGAGCACCGAGCCGCCGGCGACCAGCACGCGCGGCTCGAAACTGCGCAACAGGCGAGCCATGACCGGCATACCGAAAGCGGAGGCGATCGCGCCAGGTAGCATCAGCATGCCGGTTTGCTGGGAGGTGTAGCGCATGACACCTTGCGCAAATATGGGGACGGCGAACATAGCGCCGTAGAGCCCCATGCCGAGCACCGCCGACGCGACACAGCCGGCCCACAGCGAGCGGTAACGCAGCACGCGCAGGTCGACGACCGGGTTCTGGCTCGACAATTGCCGATCGATGAACCAACCGATGCAAATCGCGGCGACCGCTGCGCACGCGACGATGAACGGTGAGTCGAACCAGCTGTCGGAATAGCCTTCTTCGAGAAAGGTCTGCAGCGCGCCCAGCCCCGTGGCCATCAGCACTAGCGAAAGCCAGTCGACCTTGCCGCTGGGTTTGTTCGGTCCATCTTCGGGCACGAACGTCGCGGCCATCGAGATGGCGAGCAGGCCAACTGGAAAGTTGACGTAGAAAATCCAACGCCAATCCAGGTTCGTGACGATGTAGCCGCCCAAGGTCGGGCCGAGCGTCGGACCCGCCATGGCCACGATGCCGAACAGCGCTTGCGCCTGCCCGCGCTCTTCGGGCGGGAAGGTCTCCCACAAAAACGACTGCGCTTTGGCCAAAAGTCCGCCGCCGAACAGCCCCTGCAGCACGCGCGCGAAAATCAGCATGCCGAGCGAGTGCGCCATGCCGCACAGCATGGAGGCCGCGACGAACGAGATCAGCGAGAACACGAAGAAGCGCTTCTTGCCGAATGTGTCGCCGAGCCAGGCCGACAGCGGCAAAATGATCACGTTGGCGATGGCGTAGCTGGTGACGACCCAGCCCACCTCGGTCAGAGTGACACCGAGCGACGCCTGCATCTGCGGCATCGCCACGTTGACGATGGACGTGTCGATGATCTCCAGCAGCGCGCCCAGCGAAACGCTGATGGCGATCAGCCAGCGTCGCGCCTTGTCCGGCACGACCGCGGTCGGAAGCGGAAGCGTAGCGCCGCTCATGGCACTAGCGCGTGTTGACGGTCAGCTCGACCGACATTCCGGGCAGCAGCATCATATCGGGCGGCGCGTCCGCGAGCTTCACGCGCACCGGCACGCGCTGCACCACCTTGGTGAAGTTGCCGGTGGCGTTATCCGGCGGCAAAAGCGCGAAACGCGCGCCGGTAGCGCCCGAAAAGCTCTCGACCTTGCCGTGCAGCTCGCGGCCGTAGGCGTCAACGGTCAAGGTCGCCGGTTGGCCGATCTGCATCTTGGCCAGCTGCGTCTCTTTGAAGTTGCCGGTCACCCAGACCGCGTCGCCTTTGCGCGCGTCCGGCACCAGCATCACCACGGCCTGGCCCGCGGAGACCAGCTGCCCCTCCGCAACGCTGCGCCGCGAGACGATGCCCGCGTGCGGCGCGAAGATCTTGGTGTACGAAAGATCGAGCTTGGCCAGATCGCGCATGGCTTCGGTCATGGCGACGCGCGCTTGCGCAGAAGCCGCGCGCGCCCTGGCTTCGGCTACCTGCGACGGCAAAGTGTCGCTCGCTTGGCCCAAGCGCGCCGACGCTTCGCTCACGCGAGCTCGCGCCTGCGTGGTCGAGCTCTTGAGCGTAATGATGCGAGCCTCCGCGCTGTCACGCACGGCTTCTGCGCTGTCGAAGCTGGCCTGTGCCGCCTCGAGCGCTGCGTTGGCGATGGCGCCGGTCGCGAACAGCTGCTTGGTGCGGTCCAAATCCTGCTTGGCTTTGTCGCGCTGGGCCGTCGCTGAAGCCAAATTTGCGTTGGCTTCAGCGATCTGATCGGACGTCGCCGTGACCGCCACGGCCGCGCCGGTGAGCGACGCGCGCGCAATGTTTTGACCCGCCGAAGCGTTGCGCTCGGTCAGCTCCGCCGTGGCATTCGCTGCGTCGGCCGAGGCCTTCGCCCCGAGCACTTCAGCTTCGGCTTGCGCCAGCTTGGCTTTGGCTTGCGCGTCGTCGAGCTCGACCAAGAGCGCCCCGGCTTCGACGCGTTGGTTGTCGGTGAAGTGGACGGCCGTCACCGTGCCACCCGCCCGGCTCGGCACGGCAACGACGTCGGCGTCGATCTGTGCGTCGTCGGTCGTTTCTAGCCCGCGGTGCAGCACCCACCAGCCCGCGCCGCTCAAGACGAAGGCTCCGAGCAGCGAGAGCATGATCACCCGGCGCTTGCCGCCCTGCGGCGGCGCGGGCGTCGGTGCGGGCACGGCAGCCACGGGCGCGACGGCGGGCGCGGACGAAGTAGAAGGCGAAGATTTTGCAGCTGCCGCGGGCGAGCTCATGGCTGGGACTTTCTCTGATCGACGTTACGCAGGGAGGCTACGGTCGGTTGCGCCAATACTTAACGCAACTCTGGGTTGCATTAGCTAGCATCTGGCGCTATAAAAGCAACAGGTGGTTGCGTTAAGAAATGGTAACGGTCGCAAAAGCCGAATCTACCCGCAGGGTTAGCAAGCCCCGCCCGGGCAAAGCGCGGCCGCGAACCGGGGGACGCAGCGCCCGCGTCGTCAGCGAGGTGCTTTCAGCGACCCTCGAGGTATTCGCCGAGCACGGCTACGCGGGCATGTCGGTCGAAGCGGTGGCCGCCCGCGCTGGCGTCAACAAGACCACCATCTATCGGCGCTGGCCGGCCAAGGTCGACCTGGTCGGGGCCGCGCTCTTCTCTCTGCGTGACGAAGATCCCAAGCCACCCAACACCGGTTCATTGCGGGACGACTTGCTGGAAGTGCTGCGTTGGTTCGCCGCACGTATGGAGACGCCTCGGCACCGCGCCATCATGCACTCGGTGCTGCTAAGTCATACCGATCCCGACATGCAAACGCTCATGCGGCGATTGCGTGACGAAAGGCCCGCAGTGCCGCTCGTCATTTTCGAGCGTGCCATCAAACGCCGCGAGCTGCCGAAGGGCAGCGATCCTCAGCTCATCGCCGCCGCGCTGCTCGGCCCGCTACACAGTCGCGCCCACTGGAAGCGCGAGCCCATCGACGACGCTTTCGTCCGCGGGCTCGTCAATCTCGTCGTCGCGGGCGCGGCCGCTGGCGGCGCTCGAAGCGCCTGAGGCCGGGCAAATCACTATTGCGGACCTGCGGCTATGGCTGCACGCTCGCGCGCGCATGCCAGCCTCGCAAGAGCACCTGACGCCTGATACTCCGCTCGGCGCGACGCTCGTCGGCGATGGCGCGACCTTCCGCTGCTGGGCGCCGAACGCCAGCGCAGTCTACGTCGCCTTCCCGACCGCTCCGGACCGCGAGCCCTGGCCGAAGCCCGACACTCAGCTCTTGCTGCGCGATGCGCAGGGCAACTGGGGCGGCTTCTTCCCCGGCGTCGCAGACGGCGATACCTACCGCTTCTACGTCGTCGGCACGGGCTCCGAAGGCTTCAAGCGCGACCCCTACGCGCGCGAGCTGGCCTTTGACAGCTACCCCAACTGCTCTTGCATCGTGCGCAGCGCGAACGCTTATCCGTGGCGCGACACGGCATTCCGCGCGCCGGCTTTCGCCGAGCTTATCGTGTATCAGTTTCATTTCGGCGTGTACTACGCCGAAGACGAACAAGGTCGTGACCTGCGCCCGCACCGCGTCTGCAAATTCTTGGATGCCGTCGAGCGCATCGAATACTGGGCCGATTTGGGCATCAACGCGGTGATGCCCCTGCCCTTCCAGGAATTTCAAACTGCCAGCAGCCTCGGTTACAACGGCACGGACCTGTTTTCGCCCGAGATGGACTACTCGGTGCGGCGCAGCGAGCTCGAGCCCTACCTGGCGCTCGTGAACCGGCTGCTCGCCGCCAAAGACGAGCAGCCGCTCTCGCTCGATGAGCTGAGCGGGCAGGTCAATCAACTGAAGACCTTCATCGACCTCTGCCACCTGTACGGCATCGCCGTGATCGCCGACGTTGTCTACAACCACGCCGGCGGCGACTTCGACGACCAGTCACTGTACTTTTTCGATCGACAAGAGCCGGGCGACAACTCACGGAGCCTGTACTTCACGCGCGACGGGCACGCCGGAGGCCTCGTCTTCGACTACCAGAAGCCACAAGTTCAAAAGTTCCTGATCGACAACGCGCGCGCGCTACTGCTCGAATATCACCTCGACGGCTTGCGCTACGACCAAGTCACGGTGATGGACGAGCACGGCGGCTGGTTCTTCTGCCAAAATTTGAGCCGCGCCGTGCGGCTCGCCAAACCTCGGGCCGTGCAGATCGCGGAATATTGGGCCGGCGAGCCCTGGCGCGGCGTCGCAGAGCCGCCAGCCGGCATGGGCTTCGACGTCGGCTACAGCGACGTCTTGCGAGAAGGTATTCGCGGCCTCATTGCACGAACCATCGCAGGCCGCGACGCAGCGCTCCATCTCGGCTGGCTGCGAGACGCGCTCTACTTCACCCTCAAGCTGCCCGGCCGTTGGTCGACGTTTCAGTGCATCGAAAATCACGACCTGCTGGACTACAATCACGATGACAAGCAACCACGCATCCCGCGCTTGGCCGACGCCAGCGATGCGCGCTCCTGGTACGCTCGCAGCCGCTCGCGCGTCGCGACCGGCCTTCTGCTGACGGCACCCGGCGTGCCCATGCTGTTCATGGGCCAAGAATTCTTGGAGGATAAGTTCTGGACCGACTGGCAAGGTCGGCCGGAG
>Ga0307508_10002691_pt1 | contig 18600 bp, 7 predicted proteins | sample 9_EM_MG_FD_203089 | JGI IMG/M metagenome (GOLD analysis project Ga0307508, IMG submission 203089) | Populus trichocarpa ectomycorrhiza microbial communities from riparian zone in the Pacific Northwest, United States - 9_EM | ecosystem: Host-associated > Plants > Roots > Unclassified | place... | reverse complement strand
TCGATAGACGCACGTTCGCCTCTTTGTTTACTTGTTGAGCAGGACGAACCAGCACTGAGATCCCAACTTCTCAGGTCATTCACAGGCGCGTTGATACCTAGAAAGGAAAATTCTGGAGTGACTGTGTTCAAAAGACGCGTCTCCCAACATAGATAGTTCAGACCCGGTAAGGACCTTACTTACTTGTATGTGCAAGTGCTTTTTATGACACCAGGCAGTGTAGGCTGTGGTTCAGGAACGGTGGCGGGGCAATTGAGAGAGGTTTCGGGGACTCCCAGCCGTCAGCGGCAGCGGGAGATCCGATTCGGAGTTGGTCCAGTTTCGAGAGTCATCGCTAGCTGATCAATAAAGGAAATCAAATACTCAAGACTAGTACGTGGTAGAAAATCTTACATGTCTTCGGACCCTGAATCGGCGATGGTGGCGGAAGGCTGTGGCCCTGATCCAGCCTGGAGCATTGGTGGGAACTAAAAGTTTGCTTCAAAGACACTGGCAGCTCCTTCACGCTGGTTCGAGGACGACTGTGTCGGAAATTTGGAGTTTGATCCAGTTTCGACAGTCTTCTTTCGCGCCGGAATTGCTAGTTAATCAAATATAAGTAAGATCAAATATCTCATGTGATGGAGGTCATATGTCATCTGGTCGTGGAAAATCTGGGAGCGAAGAATTTGTCTCAAGGATGGTAGTGATCGCATATTAGGACTTGGTTGGAGGACTCCGGCGGGGGATCAGAACCTCGCATCGCGGTCTGCCCTGAGAGAGTAAAACCTTCGGTCGAGGACTGCGACTTTCAAGAATGAAAATGGATGACTTGTACATACATTCTGTACATCGACGAATTTGGTCAGTAGTGATTTTCATGTGACAAGAGAGAAAAGTACACACGTTCTATACAGGATGCGAATGCGAATGAATTATCAGCATTACTTTCCATTATCAGGAAAGAGGTTTACACACAACCCGCCGGGTCCTGCCGCTTGAGGAATAAGGGTTGATTGGGTTAGCTGAGAGCCTAGAGGCCGGGCCAATGAAATTACGAACAGCATACTATGCGCGAAAAATAAGCAAGAATGGTAAGTGAGCAGTGTATTTGAATGCGAGAAATGGATGGATCCACTTGCTACGAGTGGAAAGGGACAGGGTGACTTGAAGAGTTTGTATCCGAGTGCGTCAATGAGGAAAGTATTTACGCACTTTCTGAGAATCGATGTGATGAACAGGGTGTTTTTCAGTTTGAGGGAATATATGTACGCACATACTGATATTTTAAAATTGGCAAGGATACAAATGAACAGAGCGATACCGTATACATGGACGGCGTGATGAACAGAGGGGTTCCGGCCCGGGTTGAGGAATACCATTGAATTTGGTCGTTTTTATTTTGCACAGCACATTTAAAGTGCCTGCCAATTAATAAGTAACAAATTGGAACTGCCTTTCGATACTGCTGAAAGGCCACATGGTATATGATACATTTTTGAACTTGACTACATCGGTTATAGTCATTCCTAATTAAATTGCAGGCTGCCGATGGTCGTTCATGTACGTTGCACAATTTAAAAGGGGAAAGCTGCTCAGTGTGTCAACACCAGTTCATACGGCGGAAAATCATCTCCTAACACACCTTGCTGTACCTACAAAAAACAAAACATAACCACGCCCTACTCAATCTTATACCAGACTGCTCTGCCAACGGGTACGTCTTTCCCCACGTAATGCTCCTCGAATCTGGCGTACCAGGGCCCAACCAACTGCTTGTTGAGCTTACATCCCTTGAGTACGAATGTGAGGTCCCTGTTGTCTGCTACGGGGCTAGAGTTGTTCGTGTCATCTCGTGGCAGTATGCCCACTCGAAGCAACTGGCTATCCCGTTTCGCAAATAGTGCATACGTCCAGCGCATGTTGCTGGCCAGATAGCCACCAGGACCATCATACGACTCTATGAGAGCGACATTATCAATGAGGGGGAGCTGAACTTCGATTTTGGAGAGTCTCTCAGTCGAAGGCTTACGGTCCTGCCGTCGGATGATGCTAAACACGATGTCGATCGCATACTCCACTTTGGAAAATGGGTGTTGGTACTCCCCATCGGGTGGCCTCTCCTTCGGAATCTTGGAGGCTGGCCACATGCCATAAGTGTACCACCGGCAAAGTGATATCGACTGAGACTGAGCCCATACAGATATAGGTGGTTCTTTGAGGGACAAGGACCGGTACAGTGGTCCAAATGCCATGGTAATGGGACAGTAAGATTCTGTCAGACCACGACGGACGATGGACATTTCGTAGAGCGGATCGTTGAGCTGAATTGCAGCGAGAGTCGATGTAGTCGCATCTTCAATAAACTTCCCAGGCTCCATCAATTCTTTCAAGTACTTGAGCGCAGTGTCTGTGTAGCTATGCATGTTTAGAGTCCGGCTGGACCAGTCATAGATCGCAACGCTTTCGGTTTCGTTGGCGCCACCACCTCTGTTATACTCGGATGTCTTCAGCTCTTTGTAGGGTTTTGTAGGTGCATCGGACGTGTAGATGCGCTTCCAATGAACCTCCAAAGAATCCCCATTGATTGTGCTGCCGACACTGAATCGCTGCTCGTGCGGCGGCATCTGGATCGTCAGCGACTTGAACTCTTCAGAGCCAGGAATACGATCGAAGAGGACCAGAAGAGTCCCATCTGCAATAGTTGTCTGTCTGAGGATGGGAGCACGAAGATCGGTCGGGTTCGGATTCGGTGCACGGATGGCCAAGCCAGGAAACAAGGCGACGATGTCTGACCGCAGCAGCATGCCAAACTTCGGGACCTGTGGTTTATATCTGAGTGCTGGGTCAACTGTGTCCAGGTATTTATCAAGTTCTGCGCGGATGGCTTTGCGTGTTGCCATGTCCAGCTGTGGCAGCTGATGGTTTGCAACCGAGAGAGCGCCGTCAATCAAAGCATCCGTCCAGTTCTTATCGATTGTAAAAAAGCGCAAGGACTCTTCTGGGAGAAGCGTAGGGTCCGGAAGAAGGTAGTGAGGTGGGACGGCATACAGGTAAAGGCAATCAAGGAGGAAGGAGAACACACGTTGCCAGTCGGGTGATTCGGGAGTATTGTGTTCTGCGAACATGGTGCCATCCGTAGCAGTCGAGAGCGTGGAGACCACCTTGCAGCAATGGTGTTCAAGCCGGGAACAGAAGTCAGGATTGGCAAAACTAAGATCAAGCAAGGCCTTTGAAGGACGATGCCATGATTGACTGGCGGCATCAACATCAGCAACAATCACCTGGAAGGGTTCAGAAAGCAAAGTAATCGATTTTGTGAGCCCGGAAATGGTCTCTTCGAGTGTGTGATACCGTCCATGCTGCTTCGCCATCTCCAAGCGCGCCTTCTTCACACTCGTGTTCCCTATCTGCGTGCGTATGCGTACGAGTGCCGTGGCAAAGGAACGATCTGCAAACGCGAGCGACTTTCCGAGCTGCCATGCAGATGAGTAGGTGATGTCCATAATCCCTAAATGCTGGTCCAAGATTTGAAGGTCTGTGCCAGAGGTTAGAGACTGTGAAGGGAGGTTGGGCATCGGGCATTTGACGAGTCCCGGTACGAATGGAGACCGCATGAACGCCATTGTTTGGTCTCCGGTGGAGACGCGGTAGCGGACAAGGGTATACCCCTCCTGAGACCGTTCCTTCAACCTGGAGACTACATCTGGAGGAATGGACGACCCTTCGCCCAGCGAGTCAAACACAGTCTGTGGCGGGCGAAGAACGTTGAGCGTACGGCCGAGATCTTCCAGTTTTTCTTGAAGCGTTGGCAGGCTGGCAGGAAATACATTGTACGTCCAGCTGTACAGGGAGCACATCGCAACGCGTTTGCCGGTAGGAATGCTCTTAACATTCTCGACGTATTCGATTGAGACCAGATGGACAGAAACACTGGTGGTCTCTGTAAAATCGACAGGCGCAGTCCGGTGTGAGACAACGATCGAAAATAGGCGTTGTGCATCTTCTGTAGCGATATTCTCTGGCAGCCCCTCGGTGTTAATTTTGCGGCAGTGAGCGAGGAACTTGTAGCGGCTGGTATCCGGGGTCTGGCCATCGCTCAGTTCTTTTGGCGAACCATCCTGATTGTATGTGCAGAACAGCGACCTGAAAACGTGTTCTGGCACAAAAACGAATTTGGCGTTCATGTCTGGATCGATTTTTTCCGGGTCAGACTCAGAAAACGGAGATGCAATTTTGTTTGCGCGTTGCAACGCAAATATCTCGCGAAATGTCATGAGCACGCCGCCGGTAGAGTCCTGCTCCTTTCCTGCAGGTAAGAGATCCTCTGAGGGAAGCAGAGTCAGTTCATCGTTGGTAAAAACGAGGAGGGCAAGCCAAGGTGTAGTGTTGCGGGAATCTTGCTCGGTCGTCTTGGTCCCGCTGCGAATCCAGGGAAGGTGTTGATCATGAAAGATGATGTGAGGGAGAATATGGTTGTAGTCACCCTGCCCCTGGGGCGGGTAGAAGCCCGCGATGTCGCCGTCCTCGAGAGCAAAGCGGGAAGCGACGACGCGGAACTTGTGGCTTGAACTCAATTTGAGCATGTTGGCAGTACCGACCCCACCACTCTCTTTAATGGTGATATCATGGGAGATCTGGGCAGAGTAGACACCACCCTGCAAGCTGGGCCGATAGAAGGAGAATGGCAACTCTTCGCCAGGATCGACAGGCTCATCCGCGCGAGTGGGCTCATCGTTTGCGAAGGAGGTGAGCGGTGTTTGACTGTAGTATGGGGAGTGTGCTGCGAGAAAGCGGTTGCGACGACGGTTGGAGTCTGCGAGCCGCTTTGCGTGGTTCAGGACCAGGTTACGGCGGCGAGGAGGGGTAGCGAGGAACATGTTGAGGCTCTGAACTTGGTCCGAAAGTATAAAAATCCATCTTATAATATCTTCGTGTTAGGACTGAAACTAGGTTATAAACGGTGCTGATCTGATCTTGAAATTCGGGCATCTCCGACGATCAACAAGTCCCAATTTGGTCTTTGACAGCTGTTCATTCCCCCCTTTTCAAACTTGAACTCAGCTCTGCAGGCCACGGAATAAAACATGGGGTTCCTTACACGTGCATTTCTCACCCACCATGTCGCTGTCAGACTCCGATAACGCAATAATCAGCATCGCAGTCGATGCGTTCGTGTTCAATCCAGCCGTCTGTGATGGCCCAAACTCTCGCATCGCACCAATTACCCAGCCAAACTACAACTACTTGAGCTTGGAACAAGAAAAAGTACGGGCAGATGTTCTCCCCCAGCACGAGCTCCAGTATTCTCTCCCAAAGGAAATCAACCCCCGTCTCGTCGATATCGGGTCCTGCACCATTCGCGAGAACCGTCTCGGTGTTTATCTTCACTGGGTTCTCCCTTCCGTCTACCGTACAGGTGACACTTCAGCTTCAGCCTTTGGCGAACAGCGCAACGCTACTCCTACCCTCACTTTCAGATCCGTTCCAGACAGATGGTTGGTTGTCCGCAGAATCAAGTCCAACACCATGGTACCCAGAGATGCCTCCGTTCCCGAGATCGAGGGGTGGATTGTTGAATCCGATCGGCAAGCTTTCCCCCGTCCGTTCACTCTATCAATAAGTGCTGACCGAATACTTAGGCTCCGCGACGTCTCCGAATTGAAGGATGACTTGGACACTCAAATCGACGTCTCGCCATACGTCAGCTCCCAACAGAAGGATAAACCCCCTCGCCATGGCCGTGACTTCATCGGCTACAAAAGTTCTGCACTCGGCTGGAAGGAGTCCGTAGCATCGCGCGTAGACCTAACCGTTATGTCTTCGAGCAACCAGCTTTTTGCCGACTATCAGCCACATAACGGCAATGTCTTTTCCATCTGTGACAATTTCTCGTACACGGTTAACGGCGAGACCAAATACTTTGATTCTTGCGATGCTAGCTACCTCGTCTTCGGCTGGCACTCGGATAAATCCAAGGATCCCCTGTCCAGTCCCATTCCTGTGGAAACGACGTTGCGTGGATTCTTAAAGGAGAAGCACATTCATCTGATCGAACAGGACAAGACTTCTATTGACCCCAACGACAAAATCGCCACCTTGCTCTGGGGCGCGATCCACAACGTCGAGTGGTCTATCCATAAGAAACCTACCACTCCCGCAGAAGAAGCAGCTGCACAGTTCCAGGACCCGACCAAAGCCCCGATTGCAGTGGGGACCGGTCCCCTCGATGCGCTGTTTACCTATATCCAGACCCGATCCCCGTGTGAGCAGACCGAATTAGAGAAGTTGATTCTGAAGGTTCAGACACTGCTGATCTCACAGGACGATGGAGTAGACGACCAGGAAGAAGCAGAAGATTTGCTAAGGAACACTGACTACGACCGCTTCGAAGGCGGTGTTAGCTGGCATCTTTCTGGAACCGATGACACGAGTAATAACCGTGACGAGGGTTCTACCAATGTTCTCCCCTCCGATGATGCCCTCGATGCGCTTCGACAGGCGAACGCGATTCAAGCAAAACTGGACACCCTCCTGAGAACACTGCCAGCGCTGCGGTGGGAACTTTTCACCCACTGGTGGAAATTTCTATGCGACCGTGGCCACGGTAGAAATCTTGAAACGGTCAAAGAGGAAGTGACCCTGCTCTCTTCGCGCCTTGAAAAACTCCTCGCAGACACGGGTCCGCAGAGCATCAACGAGCTGCCAACGTTCATCCAAAAAATCATCGAAGAACAGGTTAAGCTGTCCTGTGAACCTGCTGCTGTAGATCCATTCCACCAATACCAGGACGCTACTCTACTCATCGCCGGTCTTAAGAGTGGGTGGCCCAAAGGCCATACCAAAGAGACAAAGGCAAGCCTGAATGTACACCTCGTGGTCCCTGCGTTAGCTGCTGGCACCGATCCTAGTGAAGCGCAAAAGCTCATGGACGAATTGCTCAAAGTCATGCCTGCCAAGCTGAAGCCAGAAACGGTGGAACAGCTTGCAAACGCATTTCTCAATATTGGCGACACGGGCAAGAACCCAGGAGGGCAGGCGGAATGGACCGGGCAGCCGTGGAGTCCACTGTTTCTGGAATGGGAGGTCGAGTACTACCACATACCTTACGAGTGCTGGAGTATGGACCGCCATCAGGTCAGTAACTTGGGCACCATGGAGCATATTCGATGGGGAATTAAACCAGGGGTAGACGTCAGTACCATTCCGGGGGTGCTTGGCAACATGCGCAAGATCGACGGACGTGTGTTACTCCTCCCTCAGCCTGGTTTCTCCCTCGCATCAAAGGTGGATCAGCTATTCAAGAACGTGCCTGACGCTATACTCGACAAGCAAATTTCCCGGACAGAGAGGGAGAGGTTAGTTAGTCTCCTTGCAGACTCCTTCCCATACATGACCTCCCCACTGTCTGGGTTCACGAACCACCTGCTTACCGTGCAGCAAGGGACGCATATCAACCCGAATCAGCGCTTACCCGAAAGCGATACCCCGGAACCCATACAAGGCGCTATTAACCTGACCAAAGACAAAATTCGTCTAGGTGAAAGCCAACTTCGACAGGTTGGAGACGAAACTGCAAAAACGCCCTATGCTATCCAAGTGTCAGGTCTTCCCAAGGTATACGCTGCGTTCAAGCCCGCGACTCATGGTCAGTTCCGGTTCACGAAGCTCAACATCATTGACAAGTTTGGGCAAGCTATCAGCATAATCGACCAGAGTCCTGCGGTATCTCCGCCACCAGTCTACCCATGCATCTCAGAGATGTACACGGTGCAGCCTTTTGGCAATGGTGAAGTGCCAAACACCGTAATCAGAGGTCGAGCTCGAGAATTCATCCAGATCCCGCCACGTATCAACCAGCCCATGCGGCTAAACGCACATTTCATGATCAAAGACACTGAGGTTTGGCGGCCGGTAGACGACTGGGAGAACCCAATCTTTGGCTGGCTGCTCATCAACTTTGCGAACTATGGTTTGCAGGTATTTCTGCCTGATGGGCAATTCTACCGCGAGATTCGGCTTGGTGGTGCGAGTGGTGCCACTGCCTCAGATCCATGGCTCCCCTTCTCCCCGCCTGACCCACCACCGAAAGTTAACCCAGAGCTTGATATATTCCTCGCGGCTATGCAGGACAACAGGACCTACCTGGAAGGTGTATATAAGCTGATCCTTGCCGCGTTCAAGAACATGCAAGACGCCACAGATGGTTATGCCGAGTTCATATCTGCGCTTCTGGGAAAACCGGTAGCATTGACGAACATCGGGTTCAGTCTTGAACTCGACACTCCTGAGAAGAAGGATGAGACTGTGTACCCGGCTGGCGCAAGCCGCACCCCGGAAAAGAAAGTTGTCCAGTACGAACTGCCACTACGGATTGGTGACAAAAACCGGGTGTATGACGGTCTCGTTGGATACTATGTACCCGGACAACCGGAGAAAATTTACACCCACTATGCCGATGGATCGCCGACTGAGCCAATCGATATCAAGACTTACCCAAAGCTCAAGCCGTTCTTCATCGATCCGAAAGATACTGCGGCACAAGACTATATCACCGAAAGAGCTGGTAAACTACTTCGCATGGTAGCGCTGCTCGACCCGTTTGTTGCGGTACACGGGTACACTGGTCTCTCACCCATTGCGTCGATAAAGTTACCCAACTGGACCGTTGAGAGTGCGTTAAAGAAAATGACGGCGTTCTTCCACTTGGGACCTGTTATTGCAACAAAGGATGTACCAGAGTATGATGAAAAGTACAAGCTCACAGCGAGCTATGGTGGGGATGTGAAACCGTACCCAGGCAAAGGGCTGGCGATTCCGGCGGGCTTGAAGAAGGAGGATTGGATTTGGTTGCAGCCTTATGGGACCGGTGCTGCTCAAGAGAGCTTGGAGTTTATGGCACTCAATGTAGAAGCCGCAGAAGAGAAGGGGCGCTGGGAGCCTGTCCCGTACACTGCCGTTGAGGGCTATCTGCAACTCAAGCGGGCAGTGGGAGGGAAGCCGCCAGCTGAGGAGAACGTTCAACAAGGGTTTGGACAGATTCAGTAATCTACCAAGTGTAAATTTCGTTCCTATCGAATAAAGGCAGCAGTCTGGTCCAGATGAAATATTCATTCTGGAAAAACTACAATTAGTTAATTTAATATACTGGGACTGTCATAGTAGTCCCTCAATTGCGGTAATCCCAATACCCCGGATCCCAAGTTTGAACTTTGCATGGGTGTGGCAATGCTATACAAACGCAATTGAATTGCCCGCATTCAAGTTGCTCTTTCATAAAGGAAAGAAGGGAACACGGTGACGGGACAATTCACGGAGCTCTTATTCGCTTTATCCTCAGTGAGCCCCGTTCTGGTTTAAATATGTTAGTAACATGTTACAGTGGTTGGTTTACGGCTCCCAAAAATCCACTGGATACATGGGAAACCAAAAAATGGAGTGCGACTTGCTATTCTTTCATATCAGCTTACTATGCCAAGTTGCAGAAACAATCATATTCTGATTCTGCACGAGCTGAAACCCCATTTAGCTAATTAGGCGAATCTCTGAAGGTTGCCGTTGTTATAGCTTTTTGGTGAGATTAAATGCTTATCTGTGCCAATTATTCTAGAGCATGACCAGACCCGCACCTCGACTCCTCGAAGACGGGATAGATTTTATCGTTCAACTTATCGGATCGTCAAATCTGGGGTCCATTCGAATGAGGCTGTAATACTTGATGAAATCTTAATCTGACAGTGCGAATGGAATGGGTTGTAGGGCCGTACCTGGAAGTCTACGGAGTGGCTCCGCTCTCGCGTACTCAAACTTAAGATTATCACCACAGACAAGTCCGCTCGACAAAGTGCCCATCTCAACCACTACGTGTGAGCAACGCAACGCTTTCCCCCCTCCCCATTGTCAGATCTGGATTAATGTGCCAAAATAGATAAAGGATGGCCACCCAAAAGTACGGGGTGGATGTCTATCAGCTCAACGTCGGGCAAGGCGATGGCGCTATCTACGTGCAATTCGAGATTGGCACGCGGAAACCCCTCAGCATGGTGCTCATCGACGGTGGCGACGGACAGACCACAAAGGAGAAACGCACATTTGCCCCATGGGACGTTATCAAGCGCACTGTTGAGCATATCAGGAGCGTAGACTTCAATCAAAACCCAGACCTCCGTTTCGATAGCATTGTCGTGACGCATTGGGACAGCGACCATGTTCAGGGTGTGATCCAATTTATCCTGGCGGACTTGTCGACTGGACAGAGGGAGACTCCCAAGCGCGAGAAGTGTAAGTTCCTCAAATACGATGCGACTGGCAAACCGCAAACGGTCATGTACTTCCCCTACTGGCGGTCCGATAAAAGGTCCACTGAAACAAAATTAAAGGGGCTCAAGGGTGCTGAAGGCAGAACCGCGGTTTTCGCGAAACAGAAAGTAGGTGGCAGGGAAGTGGACATCATGGAGTGGTATATTACGATGAAGGCCGGCGACACCCCGATCACTGTTAAGAATGTCAACCTGATCCGGCATACCCCAGAGACGATGCTAGGCGTCGATTTCTTTCTCAACAACACTAGTCCCGTCGGCAAGAAGCACAAGGATGTCACCAGTCTGGAAGAGTTACTAAAGAAGGAAGACAGCAGCGTGGACAAGGATAAACCTGGCCTTCTGTGCATTTCCACCGACCGTGTTTTGCTGGGCTGGGGCGGAAAAGCCTCTCTAATGCCAATGATAGCGGGAGGTGCCACTACGGACATGAACAAAGTCTCGATCGTGACGCTGGTGGTCTGGCGCAAGAGCGAAGAAATAGGTTATTATGCTGCTGGAGATATGGATGAACAGTTGGAGGAGGAGATAGTGAAGTGGACGCAGGCCGGCTTGAAGAAGTTGAAAGTGAGGGCGGTCAAGGCCAGCCATCACGGTGCTGCAGGCTCCTTCCCGCAGTCTCTGATCAAGACGTGGGAACCCGACTCCATCATTTTCTCACAGGGAGACAAGTATTTCCATCCCGGTGCGTTGTTACACAGTCTTGAACCGAAAACCCAGCTCATATCTCCCTGCAGCTTGGGAAATTGTCTACTGGATTAGTCTAGAAACCATCTATGCCGCACGCAAGCCTGTCTTGGCCACAGCATACCCGTACTGGCTAACCCGCGTTGACACGGCTCCAACATTCGAGGTCGAGGAAAAGGCAGAGTTCAACAAGCTGTCCTCGCTCACCAAAAAAAAGTACGTTGATGGCCTGGCGAAGTTATACGCCGCAAAAAAGGCCGCGGGTGCGTTGGACATCGTGCCAATCAAGGAGGAGCTCGATCGTGTGGACAACGATGATGTAGATCGCGCAAACTCGCTGCTTTGCATCCTTGCAGATGCATGGGATAATATCTCCCGCACAGACGCCTCCCGCACGCATATCACCGGCCTCAAAGACGCTTTTGGGAGGGGTGTCACTTATGCAGATCAGGTGTGGTACGTCTTGATACAGTGTACGTCCCTCGGGACAACAGCAGGGGAACGCACTTATGCGGGTGTCGCCCCACCAACCTCCCCCGTATCCAAAACCACCCCGCGGAAGCCACCAGTAACGGTTAGTAGAGCAACCACGAAACGCAGGGCAGTTGGGAAAGGAAAGAGGGCTGCCGGTGCGCCGACACCTGCGAAGAAGCGGAAGAAGAAAGCCTTTGACCTTACCCTTGCAACGACTGTACACAGGGAAGAGCAATCGAGCGAGTCGGTCGAGCTGAGTAGTCGGGTCACATCATCCACCATGGCTAGCGGGTACCTCATCTATGCCAAGAAGATCGACAGTGAACCGGTCGAGCATTACATCGTCACTGCGGAAGAGCAGCGCACGTTCATCGAGTGGCTCAATCGCGAAGTTCTCGGGCTTGAGATGTCATTCAAGGCCGCAGGTGACAACGTCCCAGTTAAATTCCAGGCAACCGACGAGCTGTATAACTGGTTCGAGAACTGCCTCTCTGCCAAAACCCTCTCTGCCCGTGGTTCGGGCGAGGTGGCTAATCACTTCGATATGGAGGTCACGTTCTCCGATTCCTATCTCCTGAAGTTCAGTACCGAAGCAGTCCCGCTACAGTTTAATATTCAGGTACCACTGTCCAACAGTCCATTGAGCGACCGGTGGGGCCTCCTCAAGCGGTTCCCAATCATGATCTTTGGCTTGAGTTATCGCGAACCAGATTTCGAAACTCAAATTTCCGATGTGTACACTTTCGCTGGTTTCTCTTCCAAGCCATTGTTCGACGCCGAGGTCAAGCTGGTATATCCTGCTTCAGAAAACACCGACACGCTTTTCCAGCGGAATGCGATCTGGTTCATGCCAAGCGAAGGCTATTCTACAGTCATGCGGTTGAACTTTCACGTGACGAAGATGGATCTGCTCAACGAGTTCCTTCAGCCCTTCCTTGGCCAAAGTTTTTCAGTGAACGATGCTAACATTGCCGTGCGCAAGTCATGCTCGTACAATATGCTAGAGCAAGGCGAATGGAACGCTACCATCTCGTCCGAGATTGTATTGGGTTGTACAGCTAAAATCTCTGACACCGCGGCAAAGATCACGTCCGTGCTCAGCGACAACGAAGAAGACATGGACTTGATAATTGACTTCGAGAATGCCGCGCTGGCCAAGATGCTTAACTGGCTGGGTGAATTGTTGGGCACCACCGTCGACTTCAAACTTCCGGCCGATATAACTGGCAACCCCTTGTTGCGCCGCATCGAGTTGACGTTCAAGAAGACCAAGTGTACCCGTGCTGCTGTGATGTTCCAACTCACTTTCAACTTTGGTGCAAAGAGCGGGAAGCTGGTTGTGTTTTTCCTTACCTATGCCTGGCCGCAGAAACAGCTGATGGGCTCATTATATCCTGGTAAGTCACCCCCTACATTTACCAAATTGACTATACTGATGGTGGGCAGGAACCGATAAGGACCGTTTCCATTTTCTTTACCCGGAATACGAGCCGTACCGTGCACTGACACCCCAAGTCGACAACGAGGATGATCTGTCCGAAGGCTTGGACCTCGCATATCTCATTCCCAGCAAAACGATCTCTGTCCCCGAACATATATTGCCCACTATTACTTCAGCAAATGTCATTTTGGGGTCTGAACAAATCTACTTCGCTGGCCAACTGAAATGGAACTCGAGCGGCAGGTTCGCTTTGCCGATGGTGAAGTTTGACTCCATCAACCTATCTGCAATGCACAACTGGAAGACGAAAGACACGCAACTTTACCTGGATGTACGCGCGCGACTGGTCCCGCGGCAAACTGATCTTCTCCCGGCGGACCTATTTGGCGCGATCGGCTATGACGGCGATAAATGGAGTTTCGAGTTCATGCTAAATAACCTTTACCTGTCGACGCTGTATTCATTCTTCGACGACGATGTGAAGGAGGGCGTGATGGACATGCTTGAGACTGTGGAGATTGATGTCCTGTGGATGAATTATGTCTACTTGCCATCTGGCAAGTCAAGCAAGTTCTCGCTCGCTGGTACCGTGCTTCTCGGGGCCATCAAGGCCAGCTGCAAATATACCCACGAGCTCAATGGTTGGACATTCCGAATCACCGTCGGTCCGAATAGCCCAGAGGCCACTATTGGCGACATCATGCGGTCTCTTATGGGCCAGGACACGTTCCTGCCCAGTTGTGTCGACACTCTGATGATGCCAACGAGCCCCACCCTAGATACCTTCACTATTTCTGTCACGAAAGAGATCTGCGACGATGGGGAGTATGTTGTTTTCAATGGCCAATGCAACCTCGACATACTTCGTTTCTCATTTGTTCAGTTGCGTAAGGTTGGCAGCGGGATTTCCACGAAGCGTGTCTTCAAGATCGGTGTCGGTCGACTTCCAAGTGTAGACGTACCCCTTATTGGACCGCTACCGCAGGTCTTTGACGAGTTGGCGTTCCTATGGGTTGATGATAGTGCACAGAATGGGCAGGGGCTCACAAGGAAGGAGGTAGACGTCATCAACAAGACTGTGTTCCAGGCAGATCCGGATAACAGAATCAGGTTCAAGGAGTCTAAGCCGCAGGCGAGCACGCAGCAACCGAATGACCTAGTCCTCCAGAAGGGGTTGCATTTCATCATCGTGCTTAATCAAATGGGCACGAGCAAAGTGATCCTCGACCACCGTTTTGGCGAGACCAAGAAGGCAGACAAGACTAAGGTCAAGTCATTGTCGACCACCAGCAAGAATCCAGCAGGCTCAGGAGAAACCACAATGGCTCCAATGGTAAAGAAGATCGGGCCCCTGAGCATCTCCAACATTGGCCTGCAGTTTTTGAACGATACATTGTTCATTGTGCTGGACGCCACTTTCGAACTAGGTCCACTGAAGATGAAAACTTTCGGTTTCGGCTTGGGCGTCACACTCAGCGGCGAATTTAACCTGCAAAATCTTCCTAAGTCTCTCGATGTTAAGCTTGATGGCCTTGCCGTCGGCTTCACAAAACCACCACTATCCCTAGGTGGCCTTTTTCGCCACGTCCCACCAAGGTACATGGGTGGCATTGCAGTCGGTTTCGTACCATACTCATTCCTTGCTGCTGGATACTACGGCGAGATGCCTTATAAGACGGTTTTCGTGTTTGCTAAGTTGACAGGACCGCTCATCACACTCGCTTTCGCTGAAATTCAGGGCATCTGCGGCGGGTTTGGGTATAACAACACAATTGGCTATCCGACCATCTCCGAAGTGCCAGGTTATCCTTTTATCAACAATTCCGGTCTCTCATCTGATCCACTCAAGGCACTGGAATCGCTGCTTGAACCGAATGGATGGGTGCAGCCAAAGGAGGATGTGAACTGGTTCGCGGTGGGCTTGATGGTCAAAGCGTTTGGTCTGCTGGAAGTTAGCGCAGTGGTTGCTGTAGAGTTCAATCCATACGTGAAGCTAGGAATTTTTGCACTGGCCGAAGCAGGTTTCCCCACCAAGGCCACGGGCGACAAGCGCTTCCTTTACATTGGTCTCGGTATCGGCGCGGTCATCGACTTTGAGGCAGGCACCATGAAGGTCGAGGGTCAGCTCACTCCCAATTCCTTTATTCTCGCGCCATCGTGCCACCTTACCGGTGGGTTTGGACTCTGCTACTGGTTCGGAAGCAACACACACGCTGGTGATTGGGTCTTCACTATTGGAGGATATCACCCTGCGTTTGTGATTCCGGCGCACTACCCTAATCCTCCACGTCTGGGCATCTCCTGGAAGGTGGACAACGCAATATCCATCATCGGAGAAAGCTACTTTGCCATCACCCCCAAATGCTGCATGGCTGGTGGTCGCCTACGTGCTACCCTGTCACTTGGTCCATTAAAAGCCTGGTTTGATGCGCAGGCCAACATGCTGATCAATTTCGACCCGTTCTACTTCCAAGGCGATGTGAGCGTGTCGGTCGGCGTGTCCTTCACGCTGTGCTTGTTTATTGTCACGTTGTACATAAAGATCGAGATTGGTGCCGCACTCTACATCCGTGGTCCACCTTTCGGTGGCCGAGTCTATGTGAACTTCTGGGTGTTTGGGTTTAACATTAACTTTGGTGCCGGTGCCGAGCAACCCGCTGCTCTGACCCTCACCGAATTCTGGGGAATGTGTTCTCAATCGCAGGGCTTCTCTGCATCCGCCCGCCGTCGGCGCAGGCTGCAGACTGTGCATGAACACGAGGGTATGACGACAGAGGATGTACAGCCTCATATTCTTGCTGTCGCAAGTGGCTTGCTACCCACGTCATCTGACCCTCAGATCTGGGATGTGCGTGGCGGCATATTCAGCTTCACAATTCAGAGCCGCTTTCCCATCAAAAATGCAAATGTGACGGGTGGTGGCCAAGTTGCTGACAACACACCGCTTTACTCTAAACCGATGCGCTTGACCGACCCAATCCACGCGAGCACCATGTCGATTGACATCCAGAAGGAGCAAGCCAATATGTCAACTGTCGAGGACAAATGGCTACTGACGCGTGTCGTCGCAAATGTACCTGATGCATTGTGGGGAAAATGTATGGTCCTCTCCGTCTCTTTCAGAACTACAGCTAACAGAATACAGACGACAGATATCAGGATCCAATGTCATCGGGGAACCAGATTAGTGACCTGCTAGAGCCTAAACCAGACTCGATCACGATTTCGCTAACAATGAGCATCACTGTGTCGAGCCCGAAGCCAATGTTGGCGCTTGACATGATACCCAAGTTTAACTTCATCCATGCGATGGCAATCGATGTGAACGGAGGACAGTCGCACCCAAACTTCCCAGGATACGATAATGACATCGGCGTGGACTTTAAACCCGATGTACCAACTGAAGGCGTCGAACAATGGCACAATGTCAAGAACGCATGGGCCTCCGAGGACGCCAAGATGACTTCTCAGAGCGTGCTGGAAAGATGGCGCACGGCATATAAGTGGGACAAGAACATCAAAATCATAGCAGTGCCTCCGAAGCGTGCTCTGGAGAAATTTTTGACGGTGTACATGGCTGCACCTTTGATGTGCAAGACGTAGGAAGCTGAGGATTAAGGATTATCGTGTTACATTTGGTTCTCTCCCAATTTGCCTTGTTTCGAGTGATGCTTATCCAAAAATCCATTTCTTTGGCTAGCTTGATGTTATCGCACGTCATCCGCATGGGACATCCGCAGAGAAGGACAAGTATGCCATGTAACAACGAGTCAATGGAGATTACAAAGAAATGGTTGAAAACGAAACATGCTGTTTTTCTGCCTACGCCACCTCTCTCATTGAGAGCCAAAAAATTCCAAGCAGTCGTCGACAATCACGAAATCAAACTTGAACATCGTAGTATATCCCAGGAATGGAAGCGAGACGGTGACCGATAACCAAACAAAAGAGCTTTGCCTGTCGCACAAAAGATTGAACGACGACTGAACACTCTAAGTACAAGGATGACGCAATCTCTGCATTCACGCTTATCGCAAGTCCCGATTTTCCAAAATGATACATGTGTCATGAGAAACCTTTCTGGTGGACGCACTCATTCTTGTTTCTGAGCTTCCAAGTAAACATATCACTATGTCCAGCTTGACACCCTATAAGATCCCTCCTGGCATCCAGGTCATCAAATGCACTGCATATCCTGACAGAGTTGCTGATTTATCCCGTGCAAACCCAAATGGCGCAGTCATCGGGCTCCACTATGAAGGTTGTCCCAACCAACTGGTATGTATCTCTCTCTATAAATCGGCCCTTAAAATAGGTCCTCATATTTGAATCCGAGTGGACCTTCAGTCCCCAAGGAACTACCAAACTGAACAAGATCTCGACCACGGCGGCTAGTGGTGCACGAGCTTTCACCAATACCGGCGATCCAAGTGCAGTAAGTTGGAGGCTATCTATAACCACACCCTGTGATCTGAACGTATCAAAGGGCGACGTCGTTTACGGTAGTTCGGCTGCTACGGCGTATGCTGTAGCTACAACCGATGGGGGCAATTATACGTATATACTGATTGTTTTGATTGTCGGTAGCACCACGCTGACACCTTTTCAGGATTAGTATTGAATCTAGGACAGAGCCCCTTTTCTGGACTCTCGCGAGTGGCAATGAGGGTACCAAGGTACATTTAATTGGTACCATCTGTATCTCTGTATCTCCTTTTAACGCTGTTCCACCTTATGTAGGTCACCCTTCAACCCGCCAATGGGACCGCCACTCAGATCTGGTCTATTGATCCTCCCTCACGCTCATAAACCTTCTCAAACACGTCGGCCCTTGTTGGAGACGTAGTACGATGCATGCGATTTTGACAAATGTGACGTCTGTGTAAAAACTATTTTAAAAAAACGATGCCTGTCTAGTACATTCAGTCTCGAGCGCTGACACAAAGATAACAAAACCCTTTCGATAACACATGGAATCTTCAAGTCGGGAGTGGACTTCGCATATACAGTAAAGGTAAAGATGAGGCAGTGGACGCGTCAGTTTGGGAGACAATGACAACTTCTTCCACGTTCCAAGAGATGTAAAATTTCTCCACCGCGTCGCAGCGGCATAGACCAAGCGTGAAGTGGCGCTCATTCTTTTCTTGATGGTCAAAAATACATATATTCAAGCAGTAGGAGCAGTTCGCTGCCTCCAGTGGTCGGTGGAGGGCTTTGAACCAGACGAGGAGGCGTACCCCTCCCAACTTCCAAGTGTGATATATGCGACTCTGTATGCGTTTACGTTCGATTATGTGGTTTGAGGAGCATGCCCGTGCCAATGTAAAGAATGCGACAGCAACAGCAGTTTGTGTTTGTAGCGGCATCCGCAGTAGTCAGCATGTCAGGGGGTATTGAGTTGAATAGAACACTATATCAGACTTCCTCGTTTCAGGCCTCAGGCCTCAAGCTTCAAGTCTTGGCAAAACCCTATCCTTCGGATGGCCATCCACTGCGAGCTCTCCAGCAACAGCAGCATCGTCGGCCAGGACTTGGCTCAGATCGTCTCCTTCATCAGCTCGCTTCTTTGCGTGTAAGGATAGAGAGGCGGTGGTAGTGGGATGTGAAGTGGGTGACGCTCCCGCTGAATCTCTAGGACTAGGCGGTCTCGTCGAAAGGTTTGGGATGTGTGTGGGAAATCGTTCCAAATTTGGTATGTAT
>Ga0307508_10002690_pt1 | contig 18603 bp, 17 predicted proteins | sample 9_EM_MG_FD_203089 | JGI IMG/M metagenome (GOLD analysis project Ga0307508, IMG submission 203089) | Populus trichocarpa ectomycorrhiza microbial communities from riparian zone in the Pacific Northwest, United States - 9_EM | ecosystem: Host-associated > Plants > Roots > Unclassified | place... | reverse complement strand
TCGACCCTCTTCTGAGACTTGGCTCCCTTGCACAAGTTGCTGTCCTCTCTTCTTTTCCGTGGTATCCGTTGGTGATGATGCTCTCTTGCAAACCCTCCTTCGCGTCCTTTTGCGGGATTGAGTCGTCAGGGTCGTTCGTTCTGATTGTAAAGGTTGGTCGTCGCAGACTTAGCGGAATTCTCGGGGGGGTCGTAAAGGTTGGTCGTCGCAGACTTAGCGGAATTCTCGGGGGGGGGGGTCGATGTGTTGCTACCAGTTGAGGGGTAACAAGAAGCATGGTATTCTTACAAGGCGGGGTGGCGGCTTCTTAAGGGAAGTCCGCCGCCGCCAGCGCTAGCCGCTAGTGTCACCCTGTGACTACACACCACAAGCCCTAAGGGCAGCCCTAGACGGCACACCAGTGTGGCATCCACTGTGTCCGGAATCCTCCTCCTACAGTAATGGAAGGAAGGCATCTTGTGGTTTTGTGCAAGCTTTCTTTCGGCAATAAAACCATTGTTACTCATGCCCTAATCGACTGTGGAGCTACTGGAATCGCTTTCATAGACGAAGACTTCGCCCGCCATCACCAATTACCCCTCATACCACTCCAGTATCCTAGAAGTCTCAAAGTCATCGATGGCCACCCTATATCCTCTGGCGACATCACCCATCTTGCCAACACCCACCTATCAATCCTCGAACACCATGAAATGTTACCGATGTTCGTCACAACGCTTGGTCACTATCCTGTTGTACTGGGCATCCCGTGGTTGGAGCTGTATGATGTGGCCATTCGGTTCAGCTCCCATACCCTCACATTTGGGTCGCAATATTGTGCCTGGCACTGCAAACGGACACTGACTGTTGTTCACACCAATTCTCTCATGCCAAAAGTAGCTCATAAGGAGCCAGTGGTAAGCGCGGGGGCCGGCGAATTCGGGGCCCGGTCATTTACGTCTCCCAAATTCATTTTTCAGAACCAAGTTAACGATTGCAAGGACAATGCGCCGGATTTGAGTGACAAACCGCTGGGAATGAGCACCCGATCGCCGGATTCAATTGCTGGACCGCGGGAATTGAGCACCCGTTCGCCGGGTTTGAGCGACGGACCGCCGGGAGTAAACCCACAATCGCCGAATTTGAGCGACGGACCGCCGGGAATCAGCACGCGATCGCTGGAATTGAGCGCCGGACTGCTGGAAACGAGCACCGGATTACCAAAAACGAGCAATCCAATACGGATTTCTGCTATCGGAGGCCAGGCGTTCCGACGAACGGTGTATAAGCAAAAATTGATGATTTTTCCGATTTCCCTATACGAAATAAACCACGCGCTTGGGCTGGAGCAGAAAAAGAAGGAACTGGACCTGAAAGAATACATACTGGCAGAATATCACGAGTTCCTACCATTATTTTCGGAAGCCTTGGCAAAGAACCTACCACCCCACCGGCCTTATGACCACAAGATTCCCTTGCGAGAAGGATTCACACCTCCCTTCGGCCCACTATACTCGATATCCAGAACCGAGTTGCAGACGTTAAAGGAATGGTTGGAGGAGAATTTGAGCAAGGGATTCATTAGGGCATCGTCCTCTCCTACGGCCTCACCAATTCTCTTCATCAAAAAGACTGACAGCAGCCTATGGTTGTGTGTTGATTATCGCGAGCTGAATGAAGGAACTATCAAGAATCATTACCCACTGCCGTTGCTGCAAGAAACATTGATGCGGTTGTGGAAGGCCAAATACTTCACGACTCTGGACATTCGCGGTGCATACAACTTGGTACAAATAGCAGAAGGTGAAGAGTGGAAGACGGCATTCCGGACGTGTTACGGGTTATTCGAATCATTGGTTATACCATTCGGGTTGACGAATGCACCATCCTATTTCCAGGCACTTATAAACGATGTGCTCCATACCTACCTCCACAACTTCTGTACTGCATTCCTCGACGATATCTTCATATACAGCAATACCTTGAAGGAACACAAGGAACAGGTGTACAAGGTGTTGCAAGCTTTGTCGCAGGCAGGACTACACCTGAAGCCGGAGAAATGTCATTTTCATGAGCAGGAAGTGAAATATCTAGGATTCATCATCACCACCAAGGGAATCCGGATGGATCCGAAGAAGGTGTCCTGCGTCTTGGGTTGGGAAACCCCGAAAAATGTTACAGATGTCCAATGCTTCCTTGGGTTCGCCAACTTCTACAGACGATTTATGAAAGATTACTCGAAAGTGGTGACGCCGTTGACTAGAATGACGAAAAAGGAGTGAGGCAAATACATTCCATTTGTGTGGGGACCGGAGCAGCAGGCAGCCTTTAATCTCCTCAAAAAAGCGTTCACGTCGGCCTCCATTCTCCACCACTTCGACTACAACCGAGAAATAATAGTCGAAACCGATGCTTTGGATTATATCTCGGCCAGTATTCTCTCTCAGTACGACGACGAAGGTATCTTGCACCCAGTGGCCTTTTACTCGAAAAAATACAGCCCTGCGGAATGCAATTATGAAATCTACGATAAGGAACTCCTTGCAATCGTCCAGGCATTCGAGGAATGGAGGCCTCACTTGGAGGGCTCGCGCCACCCAATCCGGGTATTGAGGGACCATAAGAACCTGGATTACTTCATGAGCACGAAACTGTTGAACCGTCGACAGGCCCGATGGTCTGAATTCCTTTTCCATTTTGACTTTAGGATCACGTATCAGCCAGGAAAAGAAGGAGGAAAGCCGGACGCCTTGACTTGGAGATCAGGAGATCTCCCTAAGGAGGGGGATGACAGACTGCTTGCCAACCAGCATGCCGTTTTGAAACCTCAGAACCTGTCAGACTTGCATCGGGATCGTGGCATGAAGTTGCTGGCCAATGACTTTCTGGACGCCGGACAGCCAGACGCCAGACGGATGGACATTCCGGGTGCTGAACGGATCGACGTTCCGGACGCTGGACAGCCGGATGCTGGATGGATGGACATTCCGGGTGCCAAACGGATCGACATTCCGGATGCTGGACAACTGGATGCCGGACAGATGGACGTTCCGGGTGCTGAACAGATCGACGCCGGACAGCCGGACGCCGAACGGTACAACGTCCCGGATGCTGGACGGATATCCACCTTACTCACCGAAGCCTACCAAGCTGACCCATTTCCAGAGCGGATACTGGGATTACTCCGGAACGGTACCAGGCAATGCAAGGAAATATCGTTAGCCGACTGCAAGTGTCACGGCATGTGCCAGCTACTAGGCCTTGACCCCTGACGCCATCTGGAATGCGGGAGGATGGAATGTGGAGTGACGTCGGGCGTGAGGATAGATTGTGGAGTGACACCGAATGGGCGACGGATATCCTTAAAAGGAGCCGTCGCCCACTTCTTTCTTTCTTTCCTTCTTCCCTTTCCTTCCTCACGCAACAACTTGTTTGTCCCCTTTCTCGAATAGAAGCATCTTGTTACAACCCTTTTCTCTTGTCCTGTCTTAGCCGCCACCATGCGCCACTCTTGTCCTTCTCCCGTCTCGGCCGCCGCCGCGTGCTGCTCTTGTCCTTGTCCTGTCCTGTCCTCGGCCGCCGCCGCGCGCCGCTCTTGTCCTTGCCCCGTCTCGGCCGCCGCCGCGCGCCGCTCTTGTCCTTGCCCCGTCTCGGCCGCCGCCGCGCGCCGCTCTTGTCCTTGCCCCGTCTCGGCCGCCGCCGCGTGCTGCTCTTGTCCTTGTCCTGTCCTGTCCTTGGCCGCCGCCGCACGCCGCTCTTGTCCTTGTCCTGTCTCGGCCACCGCCACGCGCCGCTCTTGTCCTTGTCCTGTCTTGGCCGCCGCTGCGCGCCGCTCCTGTCCTTGTCCTGTCTTCGGCCACCCGCTGCGTGCCGTCCTTGTCCTGTCCGCTACCTGGAGCCTGCCTCCCTGTGCCGTTACACTTTGTTGTGTCAGCCAAACTCTCCCAGTGGCGGAAGAACCTCGAACCGCTTAAGAACCCCACCAAATTCTCCAGGAACCCCGAAATCATGCCCAGCGAATCACCCAAAGCTCCGGCCCAAGCTGCCCATATCGAGGTCTCATCCGCCTTACTAGCAAAACTCCACACCATAGGGAATAGCGAAGCTTTCGCCGCGAATGCTACCCTGGAATCGGCTTTTGCCCACTTCAAAGAATTGGTCATGGAAATTCTTAATGCTCCCACTGCATGCCCAGCCTGGGGCATCGACGATCTGGAGGAGCAGCTGGCTTCGTCCAGACGAATCGCAGACAGGCTGGCATCTGGCAACCTTGCACCAAGCCACTGCCGGGGCGACAAGATCCTGGACGCCCCCATTTAAGATGGCAACCGTGAAGCCCTTGAGGGGTGTGTTGCTCAGTTGCATCTCAGGTTATTCAGCGACACCACTCGTTTCCCTACCCCCGCCATTCGGATGGCCTACACCTTCAACAGGCTGCAAGGACGGGCTCAGGTACAGGTCCTCCCTTTCATAAAGGGTGACACGATCAATCTGAATGATGCCGATGACATCATTCAAATACTCCACAATGCGTTTGGTAACCCGGACCCTGCAGCCACTGCTAGGGCCAAACTGTCAACTCTCAAGCAGGGGAAGAAGGAGTTCAACGCCTACTTTGCCGACTTCCAGATGCTTGTTTCCAAGCTCAATTGGAACGAGGATGCCAAACTGGATGCGTTGCGAGAGGGAATGTCGCACGAGCTATATCGCCTGTTGTTGGGAAGAACGAAAGGGTTGAGCTTCAATGAACTGGTAAAAATATGTCAGGAAACAGACACCGAGTCACGTGCCATTCATCTCAGTGAAGGACGATCATACCAGCACCCCCGGAATGCCCAAGGCCACAACCACTCACGAGTAGTGACCGCCGCTCCACTCGCCATCAACCCGGTCCCAAGTGTCAGTGGGAACGGACACTCACCTCACCCCGACGCTATGGATCTGAGTGCAGCGGCTACTCGCGGAAAGATCTCAAAAGAAGAACGGGCGTCCAGGCTACGTGAAGGTTACTGCCTGTACTGTGGGGGGTTGGGCATATGGCTCACCACTGCCCCAACAAGTCGAAGAACCCCTTCCGTGCCGCTTCTGCTCACATAGAACGGAACCCCAATGCACCCACAAACGCGAGTCCGGACACGTTTGCGAACCCGAACACATTTGCGACCCCTCCCAACAGCAGTGGTGGAGGAGGAAATTGGGGAGGAAATTGGGGAGGAAATTGGGGAGCGGGTGGAACTGGCAGCAAAGGCCAGTCGGGAAATGCCTAGACCAGCAGCTGCATGATGGCACTGTTGTTGGTCGTACTCAAAAGAAGTCGATGTCTGTGTTTCGTTTGTCTAGTTTGTCCGTCGGTGAGGGGTTAATGGAAGGAAAACATCTTGTTGTGCTATGCAAAATCTCCTTCGGTAACAGGACCGTTGCCACCCATACCCTCATCGACTGCGGAGCTACTGGAATCGCTTTCATAGACAAAGACTTCGCATGCCATCACCAACTCCTGCTTATACCCCTCCAGCACCCCAGAAGCCTTGAGGTCATCGACAGCCGCCTGATATCCTCTGGCGACATCTCTCACGTTGCCAACACCCACCTCGCAATACTCGAACACCAAGCGACCTTGCCTATGTTTGTCACCAAGCTCGGCCACTACCCAGTCATGCTCGGCATTCCGTGGTTGGAGCTCCACAATGTCGCCATTCGTTTCATCTCCCAGACCATGACTTTCGGATCAGAATACTGCACCTCGCACTGCAATCGGACACCAACCATGGTCCACGCCCACTCTCTCGCATCAAAAATAGCTCCTGAGGAGCCAGTGGTAAGCGCGGGGGCCGGCGAATTCGTGGCCCGGGCATTTACGCCTCCCAATTCATTTTTTCAGAACCAAGTCACTGACCATGGCAAGGACTACAATTTGGGATGGGCGCCCGATCGTTGAACTGGCGCGCCAGGCCGAACGTTTTCCACGAAACCAGTGCCGTGCCGGAGACGTACTTTTTTGACGAAAATGACGCCACACCGGAAACGAGCGTTTTCGACCAAAAGAGTACCGGGCCGGAAAATGGCGCCGTGCCGGAAACGAGTGCCAGATCGACGACAGAGCATCCAATTCAGATTTCAGCTATTGGTGGACTTCCGTTCTGGCGATTGGCGTATAAGCAAAAATTGACGATTTTTTTGAATTCCCTGTATGAGATCAACCAAGCACTCGGAGTGAAGGAGAAACCAAAGAAGGAGCTGCATCTGAAGACTTACATACCCGCCGAGTACCACAAATTTCTGCCACTATTTTCGGAAGCTTTGGCAAAGAACCTACCACCCCACCGGCCTTATGACCACAAGATTCCCTTGCAAGAGGGTTTCACACCTCCCTTCAGCCCGCTATACTCGATGTCTAGAAACGAGTTGCATACGTTGAAGGAATGGTTGGAGGAGAATTTGAGCAAGGGATTCATTAGGGCGTCGTCCTCCCCTGTGGCCTCACCAATTCTTTTTGTCAAAAAGACCGATGGCAGCCTGAGGTTGTGCGTCGATTACTGTGGGCTGAATGCAGGAACTATCAATAATCGGTACCCACTGCTGTTGCTGCAAGAAACATTAATGCGGTTGTCAAAGACCAAATACTTCACTACTCTGGATATTCGCGGGGCATACAACCTGGTAAGAATGGCAGAAGGCGAAGAATGGAAGACGGCTTTCCAGATGCGTTACGGGTCATTCGAGTCCTTGGTTATGCCATTCAGGTTGACGAATGCACCGTCTGATTTCAAAGCCCTCATAAACGATGTGCTACGGGCCTACCTTGACGACTTTTGCACTGCGTTCCTCAACGACATCTTTATTTACAGCAATACCTTGAAGGAACACAAGAAACAGGTGTACAAGGTGTTGAAAGCATTGTCGGATGCCGGACTGCATCTGAAGCCGGAAAAATGCCATTTTCACAAACAGGAGGTGAAATATCTGGGTTTCATAATCACCACCAATGGAATCCGGATGGACCCGGAGAAGGTGTCTTGCGTCCTGGGATGGGAGACTGCGAGGACTGTCACCGATGTCCAATGTTTCCTTGGATTTGCCAACTTTTACAGAAGATTCATAAAAGATTACTCCAAAGTGGTGATGCTGTTGACCAGAATGACAAAAAAGGAGGGAGGCCAATACGTTCCATTCGTGTGGGGACCAGAGCAGCAGGCAGCCTTCGACCTCCTCAAAAAAGCGTTCACGTCGGCACCCATTCTCCGTCACTTTGACTACGACTGGGAGATAATAGTCGAAACGGACACTTCGGACTATGTCTCAGCTGGCATTCTCTCGCAGCACGACGATGACGATGTCCTGCACCCCGTAGCCTTTTACTCCAAAAAGCAGAGCCCTGCGGAATGCAATTATGAAATCTACGACAAGGAACTCATGGCAATCATCTGGGCTTTCGAGGAATGGAGGCCCCACTTGGAGGGCTCGCACCACCCGATCCAGGTTTTGAGCGACCATAAAAACCTGGAATACTTTATGAGTACCCAGCTTTTGAACCGTCGGCAGGCCAGGTGGTCCGAATTCCTTTCCCGTTTTGTTTCAGGATCGTTTATCAACCAGGAAAGGCTGGTGGCAAGCCGGATGCATTGTCTCAGAGATCAGGAGATCTCCCTAAGGAGGGGGATGAAAGACTGCTAACCAACCGGCACACCGTTTTGAAACCTCAGAACCTGATCGATCTACCGAAAGCCGGTGCTGTCAATGCCGGACGGATCAACATTTCTGATGACGGAAACGAACGGATCGACCCTTCCGATGCCGGACAGATCGACGCTCCAAACGTTGAGCGAAATTCTTCGGAATTGTTGGATTTGCAGATCAATGTCGGACGGATCGGCGTTTCGGACGTCACGTGGAACCGTTGGAATCTGTCAGATTGACGAATCGATGCCGGACGGCCAGATGTGCTGGACGTTGCCAATAGCTTGAGCTTGATGGCTAACGATGTGCCCGACACCGGACAGCCAGACGCCGTACAGCCGGATGCTCTACAGCCGGACGCCGTACAGCCAGACCCCGGATGGATAGCCACTTTACTCACTGAAGCCTACCAAGTGGACCAATTCCCGGGACGGATACTGGGCCTTCTGTGTGATGGCACTATGCAGGGCAAGGAAATATCACTGGCCGACTGCAAGGAAATGAATGGCAGGCTTTTCTATTGGGATTGCATCTTTGTACTGGACCACATACCACTTCGGCTGCAGCTGCTGCAGGACCACCATGATCCTCCTACCATGGGACACCCAGGACGCGCCAAAACACTGGAATTACTCGCAAGGAAGTACTACTGGCTGTCAATGAGGAAGGATGTCGACCGGTTCGTACAAAACTGCCATGTTTGCCGCTGAACGAAGTCCACATGACACGCACTGTATGGAGCCTTGAAACCATTGTCCGTATTAGATCGACCGTGGCAACACATATCTGTCGACTTTGTGACTGGCCTACCCCGGTCCAAGGGCTACGATGCTATCTGTGTGGTGGTGGATCACCTGACGAAGCAGAGGCATCTCATTCCCTGCACGACGACGATTACAGTGGAAGAACTGGGCACTCTCTTCTGCGACAGGGTGTTCCACTACCACGGGCTACCAGAAACGATTGTCTCGGACAGAGGGCCGCAATTCGCTTCCCACTTTTGGAAACACCTATGTTCATGTCTGAAGATTGACGCACGACTCTCGACTGCTTTCCACCCACCAATGGACGGGCAGACTGAGAGAGTGAACGCAGTTGTAGAACAACACCTCCGCGCATACGTCGTGTACCTCCAGGACGATTGGGCTGATTTCCTCTTTCTGGCAGAGTTTGTAGGCAACAACCAAGTATCAGACACCACGACGTTGTCACCGTTCTTCGCCAATTTCGGTTTCCACCCCCATTACGATTTCGAACTGGACATCTGAGTAGATGTGGCAGAAGAACAGGAGGCACAAACCGCAGCAGAACGACTGGAACTTATTCACGAAGTAGCCCAAACCGAGATACGATACGCACAGCTACGACAGGCGGAGGGGGCGGATGCCCACAGGACTCACGTACCAGCCTTCCGACCCGGTAACCTCGTGTGGGTGGACGGCCGCAACTGGAGAACTGTACGCCTTAGTCGGAAGTTGGAAAACAAGCACCATCGACCGTACCGTGTGGTCCGCACCATCGGAACGCACGCCTACGAGTTGGACATACCGACAACCATACAAAAACACCGAATCTTCTCTGTATCCCTTCTACATGCTACCGCCGACGACCCTCTCCCAGGACAGGTGGTTCCACCACCACTACCGGTAATCATTGAGGGCGAAGAAGAGTGGGAGGTGGAAGAGATTCTGGACAGTAGGAGGACGAGGGGTCGGTTGCAGTACTTGGTTAAGTGGAGGGGGTTCACGGACCCAACATGGGAACCTGAGGAAAATCTGACCGGGGTAGAAGTGGTGGACAATTACCACGGACGCTACCCAGAGCGGCCGGCACCCTTACGAGCTGCACTCGTGTGAACTCGGGCCAAAGGGGGGGCTACTGTCACAGCGTGTGCCAGCTACTAGGCCTCGACCCCTGGCGCCATCTGGAATGCGGGAGGATGGAATGTGGAGTGACGCCAGGCGTGAGGATGGATTGTGGAGTGACGCCAAATGGGCGACGGTGTCACGAATCTCATGCGGCAGGCTCATAAGTACCGCGGCCGGGGCCACCATCACCCTTGTCGCCCTGTGGCTGGCCCTCATCACCGCTGCCGCAGCCACGGTCATCCTCCGCGCTTAGACGGCTTGACCGATCTCCGCCATATCGCGCTGGTAGCGATATTCCCCGACCGCTGGCCGGTCTAGACCTCTCTCCTTTGTTTCCTCTATGTTGCCTACACGTCCTTCTCGTCTTTGCCATTTCCTGTTGATAGTGCTTGCGTGTCCTTCTCCTGTCTTCTTACGTATGTTGTTTCCCTTTGATTATGCTTGCGCGACCTTCTTCTCTTTCTGTACTGTTCTTGCTTGCGTGTTCTTTCTCCTGTTGCCGCGAGTAGAGTGGTGGCCACGTGGCGGCCGAGTGCGATCATGTGTTTCCTTGGGCGTGAAGATTGAGTCATGATGGTGGAACTGTGTCAGTCTTGCGGGCAAGCTGTGATTCCACAGAGGGAAGGAAAAGTATAAAGGAAGGGCGCGGTAGCTAGTCTGGAGATTCTTCTCCATGCAATCTATTCTCTCCGACAACCCCCCACGTTTTCGAACAGAACTCTTCCTCTCGCCATCGATTTTCCTGAAAACAATCTCAAAACAATCTCTGAGCTTCGGCCTCCAGCCTCATTAGCTGCTGAGTTGATACGCTCGATTTCGATTTTCGACCCCACCCCCTCGGCCCTCCCCCCCGCTGTGGCACCCTTGGGCATTGCGTACCCAACCACCACAGCACCTGCTCACCATCTCGGAAAATATCTCTGAATCCTCCTCCTTGTACGTTAAAAAGCTTGTGGTTGTGACGCCTGCACGTCTTAAACCAAAAGCCCCCCCCGTGAGGAGAGCAACCCAGTTCCAGATCCACACCCTGAAGATCAGAGATAACACCGTACAGGTTCAGACACATGCCGTTTGAAACCCAACCTCACCTACCAATCAAGCGCGCGCGCCCGGATAGCGGTCCGAAGTCAGTGAGCGACGATATGGATTTCCTCCACACCGAAAATGTTACGTCTACCCAGGTGCTCGGTCATGCCGATGACAGCCCTGACTACCCCGACACCGACCTACCGCCCCCACTCACGCCGGAACATGCAGCCCTCCGTGCTGATTTCCAGATGATCAACGGAAGGAACATGGAGAAGCTCTTCCAGTGCATCTCCGCCGATTTCAATGCGACGCTCGAGAAGACCACCAACCAGCTGCAGTGCCAGATTCTCTCTCTGAACGCCCGTATCTCCATGCTGCAAGGACAAGTTCTCACTTACCAAACAACTGCTCAGCACACCACTGAGTCACCAGTAGCTCCCCCACCTGTGGCCAAAAAGGACCAAAAGAGAAAGAAGGAAAAGCAGAATGTCAACCAAACCACAGCCAATGCAACTGGAAACGATGGCCCTACATACGCTATGGCAGCAGCCACTGTGACAGCCACCCCTACTACGACAAACACCGACACCAAGGGATGGACAACTTTGAAAGTTGGAGGTCAGAAGAAGAAGGTGGTTGTACCCAAACTGATCCCCACAATTTACCCAAAGGCGGAACGCAAAGTGACTTGCCACTTCCCCTCCGAAAATACGGACACCAGCCCTACTGTTACACCCGAGGGTAACAAAGGGAAAAAAGATACAAAGGTAGCCGAACGGTAAGCCACATGACTAGAATCCCTGATAAGAAATCTTGGGACCTCGGAAAGCAGTTCGGCAAGAACAGGCAGAGCCGAGGGTAACCTCGACGGGTGATGGATCTTAGGCCAGCCTGCCGGGTAGACCCAACGCACTACCGACTCTTGTAGCCGCTGCATACGAGAACGAGATAAGGGGAGAGCTAGCTTCCTGCGAGTCGCACGCCATAAGAGGGGCCCATGTCGCAAGACAAGTCTGGGAGAGTCTAGACGGGAGATAAGACCCGGAGTTAGGACCTTACGGCCAAGACGAGCGGACAAAAGAATAACTCCGGAGAGGGGCCAGCGGTAAACTAGGAGGGACAAAGAACTCCGAAAGAGTTACGACCGATCCTGACTGGGACCTCGATACGAAATCCGCATAGTCCGAAAGACTAGCGTCGGGGGAAATACGAGGTCGCCGACTGTTAGCCTCCACCCTTATCGTTAGAACCGGTTAGGACCAACCACATTCATGTGCGGACATCAGCAAAAAAATGAAAAGTTGAAGTATATTGCTTTTTTTACAGGTGAGATATAAATTTGAACGAATATTTCTCGAGGTTTCAGCTATAAATAAAGCACTTTTTTTTTTAAAAAATCCTTACGGGAGCAAAATATAACTTCTCCTCTTACGGGAGTTAGCGATGCTTACGGGAGCTACGGGAGCTACGGGAGCTCCCTCTGAATTTTTAAATTTTTTGCTGATGGAGCTCTCTGAGGCCGCACGTCTGAAGACTGGGACTCCCGACGTGATGACGGGAAAGAAACGAACCACGTGACAGAAAAAGTTCTGCATATATACCGCACGAAAACTCCACCAAATCCTTCCTTTTCCTCATCCTCGGATACGACACTCACGAAACACCCCGACACGACGAACCTAAGATTATTCCGCTGTGAATAAAGAAATCGAACCTGACTCTATGAGTATCTTTACCTCCACCTCCGTATCCGCGTACCCAGGTGTCACACTATAATCTTGGTTCACAAGTCACCTTCGATTCGCCCACGACCCTCATACCCTCGTTCGAGCAAGATCACTTCTTCCTTCTCGAACTTGCGAATATCTTCGAACCACTCTCCACCCAGCACTTCGATCAAAGCTACCAGTCAATTGAAGCTCTGATTTACGAAGACCCTTGGGACGAACACATCGACGGCCCAATCCCTTCGGAAGCCATCGACTGCACACCCCGGCATTGGTATACCCAATACTGGTACGACTGCGCATTTGCCCATCAGTGCGCAAACCTCACAGGACTCGACTTTCGGGACATCTGCGATTACGAGTTCACGGACGACGAAACAATCTACACGGGGCACTTCCTGGACCTATACTGAAAAATGACCGAATCCAACGTCGACATGCTCCGCCTGGAGTATCCACGAACCGCACTAGAGGTATATAATGATACCGAAACCGATCAACCAACGATTGACCTCCCAAACCCCACTGCCTGGGTCCGACTACTGGTTACGCAGCACCAACAGGCCCAATGGGACCTGGAACAGCTACACGGGATGTGCGGCGACGCCTACGATCGGGCCGACCGACGAATCGTCGCAATTGAGCGGAACTACCACCTGCTCACGCAAGCCCTCGAATACGTCTACAAGACGGCCGAGGCCAACACAACCGTATCCCACGAGTGGATGCAAACTGAACTGATACACACCGCAAGTGCTGCTCAGAAATTCACCACCGACGTCTGGACGGCCATCACCTCCCGCGATAAGGACCAGGCCGAAAAGGAGGGCCACCAGATCACCCGAATCACGCGGCTGAACGACGCTGTCCAGTTCCTCCAAGTTGCGGACCGGAAATGGGTGGAGGAACAACAGACCTGGAACGCCAACTGCGAAAAGTGGGCTATGAACCAGCAGGAGGAGACCGAGCGATTAGCCAGGGAACAGCAACGGCTGCGCACGGAGGTAAGTGCCATCAAACGGACGACCATCACGCCCACTTACCTACAGTCGGCCCTCCCAAAGGACGTCCCCCTTCCGGTTTCAAGGGAAGGAACCCCTGAGGCAGCAGCGGGAGGGGCCGGAGGAGAACCCCCCAGACGACCCCGAACAAGGTTGGTACTCCGGTCCCCTTCCCCGGAACCAGAAAACCCCACCAGAGACATGGGCCCGGACGACGACATGTACACGGTCCCGGATAGGCGGCAAAACCCAGTAACTGGAAGGCCTCCACCGGGAACCACCCCACTTCGGGAAGGGCACATCGCCACTATGCTCACCCCGGAAGAAATCGCTCGACTAGTGGGGGAAGGCATTGCGGCAGCCCGGACCGACCAAAGGGCCCCGGAGGTAAGACTCAATACGTCCCGGCTCAAGCTAAAGAACCCAGAACCCTTCGATGGGAAACCCACCTCGGCGTTCAATGTCTGGTGGGAGTCAGTTCTTGAGTATATCGGGTTCTATCCCGAAACCCTCGACGCTCAGAAAATCGCTTGGGTATGAACATTGCTGTCAGATACCGCAAAGGCCTGGCACCAGCACCGACAAAGAACGATGGCGGACCGGGACACCTGGGCCCGGTACATCGCGGCAATCCGGGCCGAATTCCGAGACACCCGAGAGGCCGTGAACGCCCAGCTAAAGCTCAGTCAACTACGGTACAAGGGCGACATGAAGGCATACTTCACCGAGTTCCGCGCCTTGAATGTATACGCCCAGGCCACCGGAGAAGGGTTAAGGGAAAAAATCGACCAGGCCATGCCCGACAGCATCCTAGACATGCGCTTCGCCCACTACATGGAGGAGTTCATAGACGATGAGCACTTCCTTACGGCCACCTACAACGCCGGTCTTCATGTGGAATGGAGAAAGGCCCTAAAGGCGGCCCGAGAAGTGCAGCCAGGAAGCAGCGCAGGACAAAAGGACGGCCCGGATGGGAAAAATCCAGGCAATACCCGAAAGGGCAAGGAGAGCGGTGGCCCCAAGCAGGCTGGGAAGTCTGACTCGGGGGGCAAGGCTGAAAAGCCAAGGAAAACATGGGAACAGAGCCACTGGGGAAGCGGCAGCAATGCCTATAAGGGGGTTCCCCAGAGTGAGATCAACTCCCACAGAAACAGCAAAGCCAACTGCTGGAGGTGCGGCCGGGACAGCCACACCACCCAGGACTGCTATGCCCAGACAACGGTCAAAGGCACGGAGCTACTGGAAGCCCCGAAGCAGGCGAGTTCGATCCAAGGGAAAAGGAAAAGGGGGGAGGATGCCGAGGAGGCTCCGGCCCCTAAACAACCCAAAGCCAGCCACATCAAAACCGAGGACGAAGACATGCGAGAGGCTGCGGCCGTAACACTGCAGTCAGCCTGGCAAGACGATTCGGATTTTTAGAAGGACGGGGCCCGCCGCACCCCAGGTCCTTCCCGATAATTGTGGGACAAGTCGAAAGCGAAAGGGCCCGGAGGAACCAAGTGCTGGAACCTCGCAGGATAGACAACGAAGAAGGCTAAAACCTAACGAAGCCTCACCCGAAAAGCCTACGAATAAACCACGGTGCGGCAAAAGACCGATCACTACCATGATCATCTCGTGGGGCCCGACCCAGCACGTGGTATGAGTCCTACTCGACACTGGTTGTCGGTACCTTTGATCAGCACAAGGACCACAGAGCAACTCGACATACCCCGAATCCGCAGAAAAGAAGCAGCCCCACTATTAAACTGCTCAGGGGAAGAAGTCAAAGGAGCAGGAATGGAGTACACTGAGCCGCTCCTGCTCCAGCATCGGAAGCACTATTCCCGAGAAGTGTTTGAGGTTGCTCCTTTGGAACCAGAAGTCGACCTCTTCCTCCCGTTCTGGTGGATTGCGAAGCACCCCCCCCAAGGTGCATGGGACTCAGAGGAATTGCGCTTCAGCAGCCACAACTGCCTCGAAAAGTGCACGAGATTCGAAACGGCAGAATTCTCCCTCTCCCTGGACGAAGCGGTTACCCTTGACCCAGAAGCCAGAGTCATTGGGTATGTCGCAGCGATAACCGAGGAGGACCCTCAGGATCGAATCCCTAGGGAGTTCAGAAACTACCTCGACATCATGACCCAAGAAGCAGCAGAAGTGCTACCAGCACACCGACCATACGATTGCAAGATCGACCTCAAGGAAGGGGAAACCGCCCCCTGGGGACCGATCTACCCCCTCTCGGAATACGAGCTCCAGACTCTCAGGGAATGGCTCAAGGAAATGTTGAGGACAGGCAAAATCCGAAGGTCCACCTCGCCGGCAGGATCCCCGATTTTGTTTGTGCCAAAACCAAATGAGAAGGGACTTCGGTTGTGCGTCGACTACCGAGCCCTCAACCGGATAACGATTCCCAACCGATACCCCCTTCCCCTTATGCAGGAACTACAGGATCGAGTTCAGGGAGCCAGGTGGTTCACTAAACTAGATCTGAAAAATGGATTCAACCTGATTCGCATTCGGGAAGGTGATGAGTGGAAAACAGCCTTCCGAACTCGTTATGGGCTCTACGAATTTCAGGTCATGCCATTCGGATTAACCAACGCTCCGTCAACCTTCCAAGACATGATGAACCACGTCTTTTCCGACGTGATCGACCTAGGCCTCCTGGTTTACATGGACGACTTCCTGATCTATGCAAAAACCGAGGAGGAGCACGATCAACGAGTCAAGGAGGTGTTGAAAAGGCTGCGGGAAAACCGACTGGCAGTCTCGCCAGACAAGTGCGTCTGGAAAACCCAGGAAGTGGAATTCCTGGGATACGTCATTGGACGAGACGGAATCAAAATGGCAAAAGGAAAGGTGGAGGCGGTGCTGGAATGGAAAACCCCAGCATCGCTAACCGAAGTACAGTCCTTCTTGGGGTTTGCCAATTTCTAACGGCGCTTCATCAAGGACTACTCCCGAGTTGCCAGACCCCTAACGGAACTAACGAAGGGAGGAAAAAAGGAATGGTAATGGAACCCACAGGCAGAAGAAGCCTTCCAGGAGCTGAAGCAACGATTCACGACAGCCCCAATACTCGCCCATTTCGACCCCACCAAAACGGTGATCATCGAAACCGATGCCTCCGACTTCGCCATCGGCGCCGTCCTGTCACAAAGAGATGAGGAAGGGAGACTACACCCAGTCACCTTCCACTCCCAAAAATTCCAGCCGGCGGAAATCAACTACGAAATCCACGACAAGGAACTCCTGGCAGTCGTCGATGCCTTCAAACACTGGCACCGGTACTGCGAAGGAGCAACGAATCAGGTCCAGGTGTTCAGCGACCACCAGAACCTCGAGTACTTTACAACCACGAAGATACTCAACCGACGACAGGCACGGTGGGCGCAAGAATTGGCCGGTATCGACTTCCGCATTTATTACCGACCAGGGAACCGAAACGGGAAGCCAGATGCTCTTTCAAGGTGTTCGGAGTACCGCCCTGAAAAAGGGGGGAGTGAAAACCAGCCGATCACGACTGTTTTGCGAAAAACCAACCTCGCGGAACCAGACAGACGAGAAAGAACGTTCATCTGCTCTTCGGCAAGATTGGTATCACTCCAACCACGACAATGGTCGAAAGAGTTTGCGGAAGCAGTCAAAGAAGCTGGAAAAAAGGACGTTGAATACCAGGGCGCATGGAAAGAACTGGAAGCAGTGCTGGGGAATGCAGCACTGAATGACCGGAAGGTCGAGGAGGAAGCTGCCCGCCCTCGTGAGGCGCGGCAGAGGGACCGAAAGGTCAGGACAGACGAGGTCCTCGAGATCAAGGACGGGCTACTCTACCGAAGGGGTATGCTCTGGATCCCGGAGGATGGAAACCTCAAGAAATTGATTCTCGAGTCGGAACACGACACGAAAATCGCTGGACACATGGGCCAGGATAAAACGATCGAACTTATCCGACGAAACTTCTGGTGGCCAAAGATGAACAAAAGAATTATCGACTTCATCCAAAGCTGTCCCGAATGCCAGAAGAACAAGGTGGCCTGACACCGACCGTACGGTCTCTCCTCCCCTTTGGAATTACCGTACGCCCCTTGGCAGTCCATCGCAATAGACTTCATCACGGAACTGCCGCTCTCGGAAGGATGCGACCAATTGTGGGTGGTTATAGACCAATTCACAAAAATGGCGCACTTTCTCCCCCTCGAAAAGGAAAAGAAAACGGCGGCCAACTTAGCGGTCATCTTCGCCAGGGAAGTCTGGAAGTACCACGGACTCCCCACCGACATCATCTCGAACCGGGATTCCCGATTCACCTCTGAGACATGGCAAGAATTCCTGCGGCTGTCCGGTATTCGTCCAAGGATGTCGACAGCCTTCCACCCCCAAACGGATGGACAGACGGAACGCCTCAACCAGACAATCAAGGCATACCTCCGAGCGTTTGTCAGCCACAAACAGAACAACTGGATAGGCCTACTCCCAATGGCGGAGTTCGCCTATAACAATTCGATCACCATGGGCAACGGGATGTCTCCGTTCTACGCTAACTACGGATTCCATCCCGTGTCCTCCGACCCAGCTGCCACGGGACCCTTGAACCCCGCCAGCAAGCTCTATGCCCACTGGATGCACGTGGTACATAAGGCGTCCGCCGACCGACTGGAAGCGGCACACGAACGAATGCGCCGCTACACGGACCCCCTGCGCACCAAACCCCCGGAATACCAAATCGGGGACTTGGTGATGCTCAACGGGCGCAACATCAAGACGCGCCGACCCTCCCGGAAGCTGGACCACAAAAATCACGGCCCCTTCCAGGTGGAAAAAATTGTCTCACCCCTCGCAGTCCGAATCACACTGCCTCGGAAATGGAAGATCCACAACGTCTTTCATGTGTCGCTACTTGAACCCTACCGAACCAGCGAACACTGGGCACCGCCAGACCCCTCAAAGATCCTCCGAGAGGCCGACGACATCGAACAAAGCGAGGAATACTGTTGGAATATATGGATCGATAAACGTGAAGATTGTATTACAGTATTATGCGGGCACAAGATCTCTCTATATACAGGAAGGCCGTCAGGACAAAGAAAGGAAGACTGTCCCCCCGAGCCGGTGCTCGGGGACTCAGTCATGTCTGGACGCCTCCTCATCTCTGGACGCCTCCTCATCTCCGGACGCCTCCTCATCTCTGGACGCCTCCTCATCTCCGGATACCTCCTTATTCTGACACTTCCCCTCGTACGGAAGATGCAAAGGAACACAGGAGAGAATGAGAGAAACAGAATCCTCGGATGCCTCGTTAAAACTCGTAACCGTGTAAAAAACCCTTCGAGGGAGAAA
>Ga0307508_10002688_pt1 | contig 18620 bp, 6 predicted proteins | sample 9_EM_MG_FD_203089 | JGI IMG/M metagenome (GOLD analysis project Ga0307508, IMG submission 203089) | Populus trichocarpa ectomycorrhiza microbial communities from riparian zone in the Pacific Northwest, United States - 9_EM | ecosystem: Host-associated > Plants > Roots > Unclassified | place... | reverse complement strand
GACCTGCTCGGCCAGCGCCTGGTTGGCGAAACGCCGCACCATGTCGCCGCGGACGGCGAGATCGCGCAGCGCCGCGCACCGCTCGTCGACGTCGTCGCCGGCGGCGACCGCCTCGGCCGCCCGCAGCAGAGCGATGTGGACCTGCCACGCCGAGACCGTCACCGGGTCCGGCGCGTCGGTCAGCATCGCCGGCGACAGCGCGCCAGCCACGACGTCGGCGGCCCACCGCACAGTCGCGGGATCCAGCGGCCGCCACCGCGCGACGACCGGCCGGTACCGGTCGTCGGCCGGGTCGATGCCCTTGCGGCGCAAATCCTCGTACACAACGTCGCGGCTCACGCTGGCGTTGCGGGCCAGCGCGGCAACGTTGCGTTCACCGCAGTGCCAGGCCGCCGCGAGCATCTCGGCCCGCTGCGCGGGCAGCGACTCCCGGGTGGGCAGAGCGCGCAGCGCGGCCAATGCGGCGTCGCGGGCGGCTGTCGCATTTACCGCGTCATCAGTCATCCACTCACTTTATGTCGAGTAACTCGACATGTCGAACCACTCGACACTTTTGTGTGCAGGGTGTCGTCAAAGGCTGTCGTCATTGTTCATTGGCTCGGAATGGATTCTCGGGCTGCGGGCCGCGGGTTACGGGATGGATTCGGCGCCTGTCGTCAAAGGATCCTTTGAAGACAGGAACGGATCGGGTTGAGAGGGTCGTTCGGCGGCCATTTCGCGGAGACGCTCGATTACAGTCCGGCAGTCGCCTGCGGCGCGGTGCCCTCCGCCGAGGCGCTGCCAGGTGTAGTCGCCGAGCGTGCTGTTCCATCGCGCACTCATGGCTGACGATCCGAGTAGTCCAGGTGTCGCGCCGGCCGCGCCGAAGATGTAGGCACGTTGCTGCTCGAACTCGGCCAGGCGGCGGCAGCCGATGGTCAGCCAGCTCAGCAGTTGCCGGGACACCGCGGGATCGGTGCGGGCCGTAATCATCGCTGCTTCGGCTTGAGCGACGGCTTCCTGCCAGGCGTTGTGGTACGGCCTCGCCGTCGCGAAGCTCTGCTTACCTCCTCCGATAAGGAGGAGGTAAGCAGAGCTTCGCGCTTTCCAGGGCAGCACGCCAGCAGCCGTCAGCCTGGGCTTCGTGGGCGCGCTGCAAGGTTAGGAGGTACGGAAGAATCTGTGGATGGTGATGCCGAGCCCGAACGCGGAGGCGAACGACACCCCCGCCGAGGACAGAACCGTCAGCGCCGGCGCACCCAGCACTGATGTCACCATCGCGACGATCGCGGCGACCAGCACCGCCGACAGCGCGATGATGACGAACCACACCGCCCGCAACGCGTTCTCGTTCCCCATGCTCTTCATGACGGCAACACCGCAACGAACGAACCACGAACCCAGCCGCGGTACGGCGAAGCCGCCGTAGCCGAAGAAAAGCTCCATGAGGACGAAGATGAAGAGAAGAACGAAGAACACGATGACGTTCTCATCGAAAGGCTTGGAACGAAGCCGAAGAACAAACGAGTTGAGATTTCGGTAAGAAGTTCACCAACCTGCTCGTCGGTATGAAACTCAAAAAGGTTCTTCAGAACCAGCGAGAACAACGTCAGGAAACATGCGGGAAGAAGTATCCGGTTTCCAGATGCGCGGGTATGCTTAAACTTAGTCACAACAGCAACCTCTCAGCTCAAAGCGTGTATGGGACGTTGTAGGTGTGCTGGTAGCCTCCGGCTCGCGACCGGGGGCTACCGTACGTCCAGGGCAGGTGCCCGGATGAACGTGCGGTCGGCGCGGCTACCCGCATTCACCTACTCGACCAATCGTAAGCCCTCGACACGCAATTTCTGGCACACGATCGGGCCTCCATCCCAAATCGGCCTCGGCTATCTTCGCGGGCACAGAGAGGAACGCTCTGTGCGAGGGTTGGTGTGGGCACGGTTGTTTCATGAATATTCGACACGTTGTGCCTGCTTATCGCATCGAGCCACTGACGGCGATCGATCAATCCAGAAGGTCAGACTCGTGGCGTTCGTCATCGGATTCGTGGCATTCGTCATCGCCACCGAGGTCGTGGTCGCGGTGTTACCGCTGATCATCGTCCTGGCGGGCGTGCCGCCCGCCGCGCTTGTGCCGCGGACAGGCCACCTTGGGGACCAGAGTCCTTCGCTCCCGCCAGCACGTGGCACGTCTCGGTGTACGCGCGGCCCACGGACCAGAGCGATGTCATCCGCTGAGGTGAACCAGCGGACCCGGCCAGGCCGCTGGACCCGCCCGCCAGTCCCTGTTAGACATATGACTAGAGATGATATCGGCTGCTTTGAGGTGCGCAGATGTGGATTTCTGTTCGCTGCTCGGCGGTACTGGCTGCGGCGGTCGCCGCGCGGGTGCAGCAGGAGCGGGCCGTCGAGAAGGCATGGTGGAAAGCCCGCAAGGCAGAGATGCCCGACGATCTGACGCCGCGGCGCCGGTCGGCGTGGCTCGCCGCGGCGCAGGCCGCGTACGAGGTCGAGCTGTCCGCGGGCCGGCTGCGCGGCACCGCGTCCGCGGTGGTGGTGCCGGCCCTGCGCGAGGAACTCGCCGAGCGGGGTTGGCTGGCCGTGAAGTGGCGCCGAGTACCGGCCGGGTACCGCTCCCGCAAGGCCCGGCCGTGGGGCATCAGCGCTCAGGGATGGGAGAAGCGCGTCCCGCTCAAGCTGCCGGACGAGCTCGGCGAGGTGGTCGCCAGGGGCAGCTACTGGACCTCGGCGCCGCACGTCGCCGCCCTGCAACGCTGGTACAAAAGGCACGGCGGGCAGCACAGCGGCACCCGCCGCGAGGGCCGGGTTTGGCGCGGGGCCGGCCCGAGCGACGCAGATCTGAAGAAGCGCGACGATCTGCAGGCCGCCATCGTCACGACCCACATGGTCCTGCGCGCGGCGATGTGCCGGGCCCTGGACATCGACCCGGCCGGGCAGGTCACGCGAGCCCGGCGGCCGCCGGCGGACGAGGCCGAGGCAGCCGCCGGACCCGAGTGATTCGCCCCGTGGGGTGCCGTCCCGGATCACTGTTAGACATATGACTAACATGTGTTCGGGTGCTCGTTGACCTGGCGTTTTGCTGTTTGACAATGCCACATCACGGATCCTACGGTGGGTGCATGTTGGAACCGAGAGTGCAAGGCGATCTCGCCGAGGCAATGGCCCTGCTGGACCTCCTGAGCCGCGCCGGGGTTGAGGTGCAGCGCGGGACGCTGAAGAACCGCGGCCCGTACGTGCACCAGTACGCCGTGGTGCGGCTACCCGACACCGCGCCGGCCGGCGAGCCCGGGCCGATCCGGGTTCAGGCGGTCGTGGAGCGGCCCGCCCTCGGCACTGGCCGCCGCGAGCTGCGGGGCCGCGGGTGAAGACCTACTACGGATGGCAGCAGGTACCCCCGCACCTGCTGACCGTGACCCAGCTCGGCGAGCTGGAGTTTCCCCGGGTACCGCCCCGGCGGATCGACATCGCGGCCCGGGTCGAGACCTACGACTACCGCGACCGCAAGACCACGGTCGCGGTGTACGACGCCAACACCGCGGCGCCGACGAAGGCGAGCGCCGCGGTGTTGCAGGCCGCGGCCTCCCGGTCGACCCGGGCGCGGACCTGCGGGGACTGTGGGGCTAGGTGCCAGCGGCCCCTGCCGCACGACGAGCAGGACCGGCCGCTGTGTTCGGCCTGCTGGCAGGTCGCCAAGCTGCGCGAGGCCCAGCGGAGCGCGGCGAAGAAGCGGGCCGACGCCGCGGCGACCGTGGCCGCGTGGCTCACCGACTGGCCCGATCTGGCGGTCGTGCAGGTCGACCCGACGATCCCGCCGCCCGCACCATCGGGCCGGGCCCGGCCGGCGGCCGCGGTCCGGGTCTGGGCCGTCGACGCCGGCGGTGCCCGGCTCGTCGACGTCACGGTCCGGCTCGGCGGTCCGCACAACGAATTCGTGCCGGCCGAGGCGGTCGCCCGGGCCGAGGCCGTGCCGCTGGTGCACGCCGCGTTGCTCGCCCGCCCGTTGCTGGTGTGGAGCAGCGACGAGCTCGGCCGGCTGCGTACCGCCTGCCCGCACGAGCAGTGGCCGAGCGGGAAGGACGTCTCGGACCGGCACGCCACGGTGCGGGACGTGTCGGCTCGCTGGCGCGGCGAGCTCGATTGGCGGTCCCGCGGTCTGCTGGCCGTGATCGCACCGGGCACCCCGGATCGGCTGATGCTGCACCTGCGTCGGGTCGCTGCGGCAGCTTCGTGATCGCCTCCGACGTGCGTGAGCGGACCGCAGCGTTGGACGCAGCCGTCGACTCGGACTGGTGGACCGGCTACTTCGAGCGCTATGCGGAAGCTGCCCGGCTGGCCGTTGGGGCCTCGGATGCGGGCCCGAAACCATTATCGCCGCAGCACACGGGGGCTGCCGCCCGCTGGGGCCGCGGGCCAGAGGCCAGGGGCGACCTGCTAACCCGGTCGCCTTGCTCGACAACCTTGGGTACAAAGATCAATAGGGGGGACAACGTGGCTGACAACCTGCTGCCCGCGGCCGACATCGCGGCGTACGAGCGGGCCATCGACATCTACGATGCGCTGCTGGCGGTGCTCAATGCCCGCCTGGACCAGGGTGCCGACGACCGTGAGCTGGTCGGCCTGCTGCGCGAAGACGCCGTCCGGTACGCCGCCGAGCAGCGGGATCTGCGGGCCACGGACCGAGCGGCTGTCCATCGGGTGGTCAGCGAATACCCGGCGGTCGTCCGTGAGCTGCGGGACGCCTTGCCCGGGTGAACGCTGACCCGTCGGCCCATCTGCTTCCGCTCGAGGAGTCCCGGCGGCGGTTCGATGAGCAGATCGTGCCGCAGCGCCTGGCTCACGGGGTGCGGCAGGAGCGGCCGGTGCTGGTCATCGTCGCGGGTCCGCCCGGGAGCGGGAAGACGGCCGTCGAGAACCGCGTTCGGGCCGATCTCGGCGGCGGCGCCGTGGTCGTCGACGCCGATGCCATGCGTATCTACCATCCGGACTATGTGACCTTGGCGCTGCGTAACGACAGGCTGGCCTCGCCGGCCACCCACCCGGACGCCACCCGATGGGCCAACATGGCGGTGGCTCACTGCATCGAGCACGGGTACGACCTGGTGCTCAGCACCACGTTGCGTACCGCGGCGACCGTGGACTATCTCTCCAGCCGGGTCAGGCCGGCGGCCTATCGCATCGAGATCGCGGCCTTGGCGGTGCACGAGGCCGCCAGTCGGCTCGGTGTGCTGCGCCGTTACCAGGACGGCCGGGACGACGCCGGATTCGGCCGGTATGTGCCTACCGCGTTCCAACAGGACGCCTATGGTGGGCTGCTATCGGCGCTCGACCGGGTCGACGATGCCCGGCTTGCCGACGTGGTGAATGTCTACCGGCGAGACGGTCACCTGCTCTACCACAACGAGCTGGGCCCGGGCGGGGACTGGGTCCGTCCGCCCGGGGCGCGGGCCGCAGTCGAGGCGGGCCGGGCGCGATCGTGGAGCGCTGAGGAGATCACCGTGTTCCTGGCGCAAGCCGAAGGCCTGCGGGCTCGCCTTCCGGCGGATCTCCACGAGGATTTGCGGATCGCGGTGCAGGCCGCCCGCGACCACATCGCTGCGTCAGGCGGGACGCCGGACGTCGGCGGGTTTCTGCGGGCTGCCTTCCCGAGTGCCCTCCGTGCGCAGTTCGGGGCCCGCGGCACCGCCGGGCGGCCGGCGGGTGGGGCCGCTGTCTCGCATCGGTTTCCCGGCCCGCCGGCCCGGCCGGGGTCGGACCAGGCGCGATGAGCTCCGCCGTGATGCTGCGGAATCATCGGTCGGCGCCGGCCTGATCGGCAGCGGACTGGTTGCGGCGTGCTCCCGCGCGGGCCGGTGCGGGAACCGCCGGTGCGGGCAGGGATGCAGGACCAGCCCGCCGGGGGGTGGGCAGGAACGCCTGAGCGGCTGCGGCTGCGGCCAGCGCCGAGGCCGGGGCGGTGGCCGGTGCCGCGGTGGAGCGCAGGGCCGGAGCCAGGCCGGTCCAGACCAGGCCGGTCAGCCCGGCGCGGAGCGCCTCGCTGCCGTTATACAGCCGGAATATGTCGTCGGCGCCGGGCCGGTCGTCGGCGATCAGCGCGTTCTCCATCGCGGTGGGGAAAGCGGCGACGAATGCGGCGTGGTCGCCACGCTGGGCGGCGGCGTGGACGGGCTCCGCGCGCAGGGCCTGCGCCGTGAAGGCGTCGAGCAGCTCCCGTTCGGTGCTGGTGGTCGCCTCGACGATCTCCGCGGGGGTGAGCGGTGTGACTGCCGGCCGCCCGGCAGGCGCGGCGGTGGGCCGGGCCGCGGGCTGGTAGAGCCGGTAGTACTCGCGGGTGTCGACGTCGTGGCCGGGGTCCTGGGTGAATTCGTAGCGGTGCCAGACCGCGCCGATTACCTGGGTGTCGCCGTAGATGTCGGCCACGCTGGGGTCGTAGCCGCGCAGCGCCGCGGCGACCAGCGTGGTGTCCCGGTGGATGGTGGCGCGGCGGGGCAGGTAGATGGTCAGCCCCTTGCCATGGTTGTGGGCGAGGTTCTCGGTGCTGCCCACCGCTTTGAGGCCGAGGCCGGCCTGCTGGCAGACCGGCCAGACCCGGTGCAGGGCGTCACGGACCTGCTGCAGGTCGGCCGCGGCGATGTGCAGTTTGTGGCCCGAGTGCTGCTCGGACATCAGGACCTGCACCCAGGGCATGCCCAGGCCCATCCCGCCCTCGGCGAGGTCCTGCCATTTGGCGACGATGTCCCGCGCGGCGTCGGCGTACTGGGCCGGGTCGCGCTCGTCGGGGTGGGGAGCGAAGACGGTGCCGGTGACGTGGCGGACGACCTCGGCGGAGGGTTCCGCGGTGTTGCAGTCGTGCCAGTCGATCTCCCCCGGGTCGGCGAGCAGGATGGGCACGACGGTTGCCTGGTCGAGACCCGCCGTTGCGTCCGGCGCCGCGGCGACGAGCAACGGCAGCACCGCCTGGTGGGCCTGCTCGAAGGTCTCGAACGATTGGGGCTGGCCCGGATGGCCCGGCCAGTGGTGCGCCTTGGCCGCAGTCAGCGCGGCCGCGACGTCGATCATCTTCGCGGAAAGCACCCAGTGGCGGTCGCGTCCGATCTGCTGCGCGGCGGTCATGAGCAGTTGGTCGCCGAACCCGGTCTCCCTCCAGGTCCTGACCTCACCGTCGCGGGTGGTGCTGGCCACCATCCCGAAGACGTACTCCGTCTGGACGTCGGGCAGGGTGCGCCCGCGCGCCTTCGCTTCAACAAGGACCCTGGCCGTGTAATGCGGCCGGGAGCGGTACTCGACCAGGATCAGGTCGCCCTTGCGGGCCGGGCTGGTCTCGCTCAGGAGATCCGAAGCCGAGGGCCGAGGGCCCGCAGGCCCGCCGACCTGGTCGTCCGTGCCCGAGGGCGGCTCGGTGTCGGTGCCTGCGGCTGGCGGCGGTTCGTCCGCGGAGGGGGCACCCGCCGCGGCGAGAGCCGGTCTCGAGGCGATCGCGACGCTGTCCGGTGGTGCGCCGGCGGTCGGGGGTGGGGTCGTGGGCGCCGGGTTGTTGCGGTCGAAGGTCTCCAGCGCGGCGACGGCGCGGTCGACCACGTCCTGAAGGGGCTGGCGTTCGGTCGCGCGTTCGGTGATCGCCTGCTGTTGGGCCTCGACCGTCGGGTACTTGTCGCGGTCGACGGTCTCGGGGGTGAGCTCGGGCAGATGATCGAGGTCGACGATCGCGGCGACCACGTTGTCGATCAGGTTGACCCGGGTGCGGGCGTGCTCGATGCGGGCGCTGTAGTCGACGGCGGCCTGCTGGCCGGCGAGCAGCGCGACCTCGTGGTCGAGGTCGGGGAGCCGGGCGATGTCGACGGTCTGTTCATCGGGTGCCTTCTCCAGTGCGCCGGCCAGCCGCCCGAGCATGGTGGTGCCGACCCGGTCGCTGGTCAGGTCGGCGACGGCGTAGGTGTGGGATTCGGGGGCGCTGGTGCGCAGGTCGGGGAAGCCGACGTAGGCGCTCAGTTGCCCGTCCGGGGTCATGTTGGGCTGCACGCCGAAGGGCAGCCCGCCGAACTGGCCGAGGAGTTGCCAGCCGCCGCGGCCGGGGCTGCGGTGCTGCCCGAGCGCGCCGATGATCGCGCGGCGTAGGGCCGCCCCGGCAGGCCGCCGATCCTGGTAGGTGATCTTGTTGATGGCGATGGTGAAGTCTTCGCCGCGAACCGGGGTGATCAGGGGCAGGACTTCGCTACGACGGGCGATGGCGGCGCGGGTGAGTTTGGCTTCGGTGGTCTTTTGCTCGAGCAGTTCGGTCTGCCGCAGGCGGTCGACGGCCTGGTTGCGGCGGTCGGACTCCAGGGTGTTGAGGTGCCTGCGGGCGGTCAGCAGCAGCGCCATGTAGGGGTTGCTGCCGATCTCGGCCTGCATGGTGGCGTAGTCCCACTCGGTGTCGTCGATCTCGTCGACGCTGTCGTCATCGTCGTCGCCGAGCGTGGGCCGTTGGATGTCGCGCAGGCCTTCGGCTTTGGAGGCGAGCAGGCCTGCTTTCCAGGAGTCCATGCTGCCCTTGGTCGCGAAGATGACGATCTCGACTTCGTCGTTCTGGTTGCCGTACCGGTGGGCCCGGCCGTCGCGTTGCGCTATGCCGGCCGGGTTCCAGTCCAGGTCGATGTGCGCCGAGGTGATCGCCCGGTTTTGCACGTTGGCGCCGGTGCCCATCGTCGTGGTGCTGGCCAGCACGATCGCGACTCTGCCCTCGCGGGCCTGCCGGTACATGTCGTGGAGCTTCTCGACGCTGCTGTTGTGTTCCTGGATGAAGGCGATCTTCTCGCGGGGGACGCCGCGCTCGACGCACAGGTCGCGCAGCGCCGCGTAGGCGTCGAAGCCGCCCCTGTTGTTGCCGCCCGGGGTGCCCTTGTTGAGCCAGCCGATGTGCAGGGCGCCGCGTACCGGATGCGGGGTCGGGTCGCTGTGCGAGACGGCGTACCGGCGGTCCTTGTGGGCGTGGTAGCGCTGGGCGAGGTAGTCGGCGACGGCGGGCAGTTTGGTGCCCGGCGGGGCGTCGGCGTCGACCAGTCGGGAGTCGCAGGCGATCTGCTCGCCGTCGAAGGCCACGGCCAGCATGCTGTCTTCCTCGCGGGTCACCTCACCGGCATGGACGGCGGCGCCGCGGGGGATCAGCTTCTTGAGGCGGGTCTGGGTGTCGGTGTTGGCCTCGACCAGGCGCAGTTGCGGGCCTCCGCTGGCAATCCGGGGCCGGGGGATGCTGACTTCTTCGGCGGTCTTGGTGTCGGCGGTCAGCCCCCACATGGTCTTCATCGCGGCTTTCGAGATGAAGCGGGAGAACCGTTCGACGACCTTGAGTCCGGAGCCGTCGGGGGCCATTTCGATGCGCTGCACCTTCTGTCCGAAGGTGTCGGCCCACAGGTCCATCCCGGCGACGCCGTAGGCGTCGAGCACCCACGGGGAGAACAGGGCGAGCATCGTGTACTGCTCGGCGATCGAGTTGACCAGCGGGGTGCCGGTGCCGGCGGTGGCGGTCGGCCGGCCGCCGTGCTGCTCCGCCAGTCGGTGCATGTGGGTGAGCTTCTGGTGCAGGTCGACGCCGCGCAGTCGCGCCTCGGTGCCGCCGGCCTCCTTGGAGCGGAAACCCACGCCCAGGAAGCGGTGTGCCTCGTCGATGGCGGCGTAGTCGAAGCCGAGGTCCTCGAAGTACAGCTCGCCGGGGGTGCGCATGGGGGCGGCGTTGCGCCGTAGCCGGGCCTCCAGGGTGGCCAGCCGCTGCTCCAGTTTGATGACGGCCAGGGCGTTGTCGGGGACGCCCCGTTCGCGCAGGATCTGCTGCTTGAGGTTGCCGAGTTCCTGGAACTCGTACCATTCCTGGAACTCGGGGCTCATCTTGATCGACAGGAACGCGCCCTCGGTGAAGATGGTCAGGTCGGGGGTGTTGGAGCGCAGCCATTCCAGGATCCGCCGGCGGCCGCTGTCGGCGAGCATCTCGCTGGTGATCACGCGGACGTCGGCGTTGGGGTACAGGAACCGGGCCTCGTCGAGCCATTGCCCGGTCAGGTGCTTCTGCGCGACGACGAAGGGTTTGCGGATCTGCCCGGAGAGCTTGAGCGCCTGCGTGCCCATGATCATCGTGGTGGTTTTGCCGAGGCCGACGTCGTGGGCGAGGATGACGCCGCGCTCGTACTGCATGCGGGCCGCACCGGACAGCTGCCACGGGTGCGGGGTCCGTTGGTCGGTGAAGCCGGCCAGGGTGGGGGCCAGGCCGTCGTAGTGGCGCACGACGTGGCCGTTCATGACGCGGTTGTAGGCGTCGGTCAGCGCCGTGACGCGGCCGCTGTCGGCGGTGAGGTAGTCCTCGAACGCCGCGCGCATCGCGTCGGCCTTGTGCCGCACGGCGCGGCTGGCGTCCTCGTTGACCGCGTGGGTGAGCTTGTCGCGGTTCATGACCTGGTCGCTGACGATCAGCGAGCCACGGCCGAGGGCGGCCCGGGCGATCTGCAGGGCGGTTCGGCGGCCGGTGCCTTTGAGCGTGTTGATCGCGTCGGGGACCTTGCCCGCGTACAGGGCCCATCCGTACCGGTCGTTGTGGTCGACGCGCAGCGTGGGGTCGGCGAGGTAGTCGCGCAGGAACCCCTGGACCAGGGGGGCGGGGATCCAGTGCGCGCCCAGCTGCGGGGTGAACTGGCCGAGGGCCTTGGACTGGGGCTGCACCCATTCCAGGGCGGCGACGTTGACCGCGTACGCGGGGTTGGTGGCGGCCGCGGCGCGGGCCTCGTCGAGCTTGCGGCGCACGGCCCCGGACAGGTAGGCGCCGGCGTGCACCAGCTGCCCGGTGACCGGGTCGTCGAAGACGTCGGTGCTCAGCCGCCGGCGGGCCTCGTCCGCGGTGGTGTCCAGCAGTTGGGCGATCCGGTCGAGGTCGACACAGCCGGTGTCGCCCATGACCGCCGCGAGGGCTACCTTCGGGTCGTCGGTGCGCTCCAGCCGTGCGCCCAGGGTGCCGGGGCGGCGGGTGAGGACCTCAGAAAGCACCGGCTGGTCGAGTTGGCGGTCCCAGTGCTCGAGCGCGAGCACCGTCGCCGCGTCGGGGTCGTCGCGGAACCAGCCCCAGGCGGTCGGGACGCGTTCGTCCTCACGGACCTCGCGGCCCTCAGCCCGGGCCTGCTGGCGGACCTGCACGGGAGCGGCCAGCCGGGTCTGCCGGGGTCGCGACAGCGGCCCGTATCGCTGCGTGTAGGCGGCGTGCAGGTCCCGCAGCCGGCCGCGCAGCTGTTCGGCCCGCTCGGCTTCCTCGCCGATGCGGTCGAGGGCCTTGAGTTCGACGGCGACGTCGCGCAGTTCCATCAGCGCGAGCAGCTGACTGTCGTCGTCGGCGCAGATCGCCTCGACCGGGTCCTCGCCGTTGAGGTGCTGCCAGATCCGGCCGTCCTCGTCGCGGTAGAGCCGGCCGGTGAAGTCCGTTGCGTGCTTCTCGCGGGCGGTGAGCAGGTGCAGCGGCGTGCGGTCGACGCCGGCGGGATGCGGCAGGTACCCGAGCCCTGCCGCAGCGGCCTGCTGGGCTTTGGAGGACAAGGCGACCGCCAGGCTCCGGACGGCCTCGCCGGGGTCGCCAGTGACCGTGAGCTCGGGACCGAACCGGCCCGGGTGGGTCGTCAGCTGACCGAGGATGCACTCCGGATGCGCGGTGTAGAAGGCGTTGACGGTGTAGTCGGTGCCATTGACGGTGCGGGTGGGGGCGTCCAGCCAGGTCCTGTCCGCCGGGTTCTCGTCGGCGGGCCGGCGCCGCAACAGCAGCACGTCGACGACGACGTCGGTGTCGGCGTGCTCGGCGAACATGCCGGCGGGCAGCCTGTACGCGGCGAGCAGGTCGCCATAGTGGGCCAGCTGCCGCCGGGCGGCGTTGTTCTCGGCGTCCAGGGTCCATCGGGAGGTGATGGCCAGGACCAGGCCGCCCTCGCGGACCAGGGCCAACTGTTTGATCAGGAAGCCGGCGTGCAGGCTGTGCCGGCCCGAGCCGTAGCGTAGGTCGGGGAAGGGCACATGGTGGGCGAACGGGACGTTGCCGATGGCGACGTCGAAGGCTCCCGCGGGAGCGTCGGTGTCGGCGAACGACTCGGCCAGCACGTTGGCGTGCGGGTAGACGTACTGGCAGATGCGGGCCGTGGTCGGGTCCAGCTCGACCCCGGTCAGCCGGACCGTGTCGAGGTCGGGTGCCGCGCCGAAGAAGGCGCCTGACCCGCAGCCGGCCTCCAGGACCTCCCCGCCGGCGAACCCGAAGGCACGCAGCCCGGCCCACATCGCCTCGGCCAGCGCAGGCGGAGTGTAGTAGGCCGACAGGGTGGCCCGCGACGCGGCGGCCCACTCGAACGGGTCGAGCAGCTCGCGTAGCCGGTCACGACCTGGGGAGTACCTTTCCCAGCGGGCCAGGTCCCGGCCGTGTTGGCCTTCCCGGTCGCCGCCCTCCCCGTAGATCGGATTCTTGTCGTCTGGTCGTTCTTGGAAGATCGCCGGGATGTCACCCCACCCGGACCAGCGTGCCAGGACGCGCTGCTCGTCCGGGGTGGCAGCGCGGCCGGCCTCTTCCAGCTGGCGCAGCGTCTCGACGGCGGCCAGGTTCGCCGCGGCCCGGGCCAGCGATCCCTGCCGGTTGTCGGCCGGGTCCGGCCGAAACCGGGCTACAGCGCCTGCAGCTCCCGCCGGATCGCGGCCAGCTCCGCCGCGTCCGGGCTGGTCGGCAGGACCGGATCCGGGTCGTCCTCCGGCGGCGGCAGCAGCCGCGCCATCACGTCCTGCTCGGCCGTCGCCCGGATCTGGTTGAGCTGACCCACCCGCGCCGCGTAGGCCGTCTCCGCGGGCAGCGTCTCCTCCAAGGCCTCTTGCGCCTCGATCACTGCGCGGTGCAGTTCCCTGCCCTTCGCTGTGAAGAACGCCTCCGGGTCGTCCATCCTGGCCAGTTCCTGCGGCCTGCACTGCTCCCAGTGGCGGCGGGCCATCAGGCTGTACTTGCTCGAGGTCACGACGTTCTCCATCCCCGTGGCTGCTGTCGATGTCGACGCTACCGGCCAGCGCGGCGAGTTGGGCGGCGACCTGGCCCACATCGACGGCTCGCCGGTCGACGTCGACGCCGGCGGCCGCCAGGCGGTCCCGCAGGGTGTTGATGCTGTGCAGGGCGGCGCCTATGGCCGGGATGCGCCGCTTGGCGGCGTCGCGGTCCGGTCGCGGCACCTGCGGGTTCTCGGACCGTTCACGCAGGACGGCGGTGGCCCGATCAGCGATCCGGGACAGCTCGCCGAGCAGGCCCTGCTCGAACAGGTACGGGTAGGCCTGCATTTGCTTGCCGGTCAGCGGGTTGCGGTGCCGCTCCCGGGTCGGGATCGCCAGCAGGATGTCCCCGATGCGGTTCTGCTCGGGGCTGCGGTCGGCGGTTCGGATCCAGTCTCGCAGCTCATCGCGGGCCGCGACCGGCAGCGGGACCTGGCGGCGCGGCCCCCAGTTGCGGTGCGGCAGGGTTTTCGGGTTCTCGTCGAAGTGCCGCACCAGCGCGGCGGTCGCGGCCGGGCGGGATGGAAACGAGCCGAGGCTGGTTTTGTTGCTGTCCTCGGCGTACAGGTAGCTGACCTTGGCGTAGAAGCCGCGGATCGAGGGGGCCGGGTCGACCTCGCCGTACTGGTCTTCCAGGTCGTCGACGCACACGTTGCGCCGATAGTCGTTGTCGCGGATCGTCGCCCGGGCCAACTCCGCAGCATAGGTGCTGGCCTCCCGGGCATCCGCTGTCTGGTCGACCGCGGCCCGCCGCTGTTTGCGGGCCTGTTTCACGCCGTCGTGGCGTTGCAGTTCCCGGTCGTCGGCGTCAACCTTGTTCGCGGCGGACAGCTCCGCAGTCAGCGCGACGCTTTCGGCGACCAGGTCGTCCAGGCTCATGCCGTCGACGTCGGGTCGCTGCGTGTATTGCCGGGTCAGACGTGCGGCTCGCTCGTCGAGCAGCGCTTCTTTGTGGCCGCTCATGTCGGCGACGAGTTCGTGTTTGTGCGGCAGCTTCACCCACAGGGTGGTGGCCTGCTTGAACGCCGCCCGCAGGGCGGCGTCGTCCAGCTCCGCCGGCGGCGGACCGGCGAGCATCTCCCGGGCCGCGCGGGCATGCTCTTCCACCTCGACGGCGCTGCGGCGGGCCCGCACCGTCCGGTCGCCCTCGCTGTGGTACTCGAAGGCACGGCTGGCGAACGACCCGGTCAGCCACCGGCGCTCGGCGTCCAGTTCCGGCCCGGTCATGCCGGTCACCTCGGGCGCCTCAGCGATGCGCCGCAGCACCCGCTGCTGCTGTTCCCGGTTCAGCAGCTCGTGCCGGACGGCCGCCGCCTCGTTGCGGTAGTGGCCGTGGCCGACCCGGGCGGACTCTCGCGTGACCGCGGCCAGCAGATCCTCGTCGCTGAACGAGGCCGGTTCCGGCTCCGGTGGTGTCGACGGTGCCGGCGGCGCGGGCCGCGGCGCGGCGGCCTGCGCAGCCGGCCCGCCGGGTGGCGTCGCCGTGGCGGTGCGGGTGTCCTCGACGACAACCGCGCGGCCCTGGCGGGCGAGCTCGAGCAAGAGCCGCCCGAAGTTTTCCTCGACCTTGGCCGGGGTCCACTGACGGCCGCTGACGTGCGCGCCCTTCTTGCCGGAGAACAGGAAATGTGCGGCGGTTTTGGCGGCACGCTGGTCGAGGTCGTTGTTCTTGATCGTGCCGCGGACCTCGACGATGTAGCCGGCCCGGGCGTCGGCATCCGCGACGATCCGCACCCGCACCCGATCCTGCTGTCCGGGCGGCAGCCGCACCGCACGGTGCAGGCCGGCCGCCATGATCGCGAAGCTGTCGTTCCAGCTCCCCCGGGGCAGCCGTACACCGTCGACCGTCCCGGTGAAGCCGCCCCTCGTGCTGTCGCTGGTGGCCACCACCGCGTTGTCCGGGCCGTACACGGTGATCACCGTGGTGTCCGTGCTGTCGTCCCAATACCAGTGGTAGCCCGGCACGCCCTTGACCGGCTCGGCGTCAGAGGGCAGGACGACCGCCGGGGCCGCGGGCGCTGCGGTGGCGTCCGGGGGCGCCGCATCCTGCGCGGCGGCCGGTGTCGGGTCGGGCTCGGCCGTGGCCGCTGCAGGGTCTTCGACCGGGTCGCGGCTGCGGGCTTGGTCGACAGGGGGGACCTCGGTCGGGACGCCGGTGGTCAGCACCGCAGGCGCGCGGAGGCCGGGGTCCGGGTCGACCGGCGCGGCGAGGTCGCCGGCGCTTGCTGGCGTGTCCTGCGCGGCGCTGGCCTCGGTGGTGCTGGTGGCGGCGGGCTCGGCCTGCTCGATGCCAGGCGTGACCGGATCGGCCGACACGACCTGACCGGGGGCGGTCTCCTGAACGTCGGCCGCCTGCCACGGGTGGTACAGGGGGTCGCCGATGTCGACGGGCAGCGCACCGCGCAGCTGCCGGGTGACGACCGGTCCCGCCCCGTCGACCAGCACGATGACGTCGACCAATCCGTCACCGGCGGGGGCGGGGTCAGACTGCAGGTGGTAGCGCGGCGGGCTGGGCGCCGTGTGCGCGGAATAGAAAACGTCGCCGCGGTGCAGGTCGGCCAGCGGCCGTCGCCGGGCGACCGCCGCTGCGACGATCAGCTCGCGGGCGGTGTCCCAGAACGCGTCGGCGGCTTGCGCGGCCGCTGAGTCGGCGGCCCGCTGCCGCAGCTGCACGGCGCGCGCGGTCAGGCCCGCGGACTCGGCGGCTGCGGTGGCGGTGCGCTGTTTATCGGCGACCAACCGCAGCTGCTCAGGCAGCCCGAACCGGCTGGCGGCGGTCTCCTGCAGCAGGTCACGGATCTGCGCGCCGGTGACCTCGCGAATCAGCTGCCCGGTCTCCTCGTGCAGCCGTACCGCGGTGCCGTCCACGTGCAGGTGGCGGCCGCTGTCGCCGGGCACGGGCCCGGTGGCCAGCTCCGGTGCTGCCAGAGGGTCGGCGCCGTCGAGCACCGCGGCGATCTGCGCCGGTTGGGGCAGCAGCGCGGCCGCGGCCGCCCACACCAGGATCGAGTCCGGGCCTCGGGTGGCGAGCATCTCGTGCGCCTGCGCCTGCAGCCGGTCGAGGCGCCACTGCTGCGATGGTGGTGTGCCGTCGACCGCGGTGTCCGGCTCCGGCAGGGCGGTGAACGACGCGTCCATCGGGACGGCCACCATGCGCACATCGGCGGCCCACTCGTTGACGTCCGGCAGGGGCGCGACGAAGGTCAGCCAGAATGCCGGCGCAGTGGTGTAGGAGGTCCGGCTGGTGGCGTTGCCGTAGCGCACCTGGCCGGTCCACCGGCTGACCCGGACCACGTAGCCGCGTACAGGCTGCCTCGTCGTGCGGTCGGGGACGGCGACAGTGCCGTTCGGGGCATGGTCCCATTGGCAGGGCGCTCCGCTGACCTGCCCGTAGTGGGCGCGCGGGCCACCCTCGCGGATCATGCGGGCCGCATCGACGCGGGTCTGCAGCTCGGCCATCGGCATCTGCCGGGCGCCGGGCTCGTCGATGGCGGAGTCCAGGGAAAACAGGCCGTCCTGCAAGTCGGGGCTGTCACTGGCCGTCGCCTCGTCGGCCTCGGGCTCATAGGTCTGAGCGCGTCCGGTGGCCCAGTCCGCGTCGGACGCGGCGGGAAGGGTCGGATTCCCGGCCGCGTCGAGGACGCCGATCGGCCGGTAGGTGCCCATCAGGAGCGCCTGGTCGATCCAGTCCCTCGCGAAGTCAGCCCGCACGGCGATGCGGCCCGACTCGAGGCTGCCGCGGCGCAGCGTGAACAGCATCGGCCCGTAGACCGGGACAGCGGTCTGCCATTCGGCGAAGCGGTGGTCACCGACGACCTTCTCGCTGACCTCCATCGTCCAGCCGAGCACGTCGCGGGCGGCGAGGATCTGCTCGATCTCCGGCATCCGAAGCACTGGCGCTTCGGTGTCGATGTCCTGCTGTCCGAGCCGCGGCAGCACGGTGATCCGGGCGTCCGACGCAACCCGCAGCATGGTGGGCCCGGTCTCCTGGCCGGGCTGATCGGCGAGCCGGACCACCAGTTGCCCGGCCGGCTCGTCGGGGCCGACCGAGCGGGCCGGGTACACGTCGACGAGGAACCCGGTAGCGGTGACCGTCTGGCCGTCCGGGTCGACGCCGTCGACCTGGCCGTGCACGTCCCGGCCGGCGTAGTCGAGCAGCACAGTCGGGCGGCCCTGCTCGTCGTGGCCGATCACGTCGGCGGGTACCGCGGCGACCGCTTCGCGCAGCAGACGGTTCTCGTACTCCCGGCCGACGACACCCGGGCGCATCGTGCGCCAGAGCGCTGCGGCCGCGGCCTCTACCTCCCGGGCCATCTGGACACGGCGCAGCTCATAGGACGGCCGCCACCGGTGCCAGGCGGCCAGGCCCGCCCGATCGGCCAACTGCCCGCTGGCGCTGCGCCGGCTCATCTCGTCCTCGAGTGCGCGGAACGCGGCGTCGGCCTGCCGCATCCGGCCGGCGAGGTCGGCCGGTACCCGTTCCAACAGGGTGCAAAGCGTGGAGATCGGCACGGCCAGCAGCAACTGCTCGCCCGCAGTGGAGCCGCCGGGGCCATCCGCCGCGGACAACAACGAGATCGTGTCGCTGTGTGGGCTGAGATGCACGGTGCGCTGCGGCTCGTCGGACCAGGCCAGCGGCCGCGTCCGCTCGAACTGCCGGACCTGTTGCGGGTCACGCAAGACCTCGGCCAGCTCGAACGAGTCGATCAGCAAGGCGCCGGCGGCCCAGGCGAGCTCGGTGTCGTCGTCCGCGCTGCATAGCGCCCGCGCGGCGGCGTCGAGCTGATAATCCAGGACCGTCCACCCGAGCGGATGCGGGTCAACAGCCGCCGTGATGCCGGTCGCCGCGGCGGCCGGGACTGGCTGTCCCTCTGGGCGGATCGGACGGTCGCTGGTGGGGGACGCGCCGGCCGTGCCTGGCGTCGCATCGTGTTCGCTCGGCCCCGGCGCGGCGTTTTCGCCCGGCGTGGAGGGGTCAATGTCGGGCGCCGTAGGGGTGTCGTCGACCTCCGGGTCGCCGCTGTGCCCGGCCGCGGCATCGTCCGAGCGGGGTTCCCGGCCGAGGCGGGTCTGGGCGATCTCACGCATCTCGGACCAGGAGCCGCCGAACGGCCGGTGATTGGGGTCGATCAGCTGGCCACGGTCGAGCAGATCAACGGCCCGCCGGTAGTCGCCGGCCCGGTAGGCGGCGTCGGCTGCGGCGAGGATCCGTTCGGTGCGGGCCGTGCGGTCGGCGGCGTAGGCGGCCCGTTTCGCCGGAGTGTCCAGGTCCATGAGATCGGGCTGGTCGGCGAGGATTTGCCGGGCGGCTTCGGCGACGCGTTTCCAGCGCTCGCCGGGGGCCATGTCGTCGAGGGCACCGCCTTCGCCGATGTACCGGCCGATGCTGGCGAGGCTGCGGCCGATCAAGGGTGAGGCTGCGTAGTGGCCGGCGAGGTCTTCGACCTGGGCGCGGATGCGGGCTTGCTCGACGGGGGCGAACTCGGCCAGGGCGCCGGTGGTGGCCACCGGCGGCGGCGGCGCGGGAAGGCCGGGGTACGGGTCGAGCCGCGCGGCGCCGCCAGTGGTGGCTGATGGGTCCTGGACGGCGGCCGTTGCCTCGGTCGC
>Ga0307508_10002687_pt1 | contig 18620 bp, 26 predicted proteins | sample 9_EM_MG_FD_203089 | JGI IMG/M metagenome (GOLD analysis project Ga0307508, IMG submission 203089) | Populus trichocarpa ectomycorrhiza microbial communities from riparian zone in the Pacific Northwest, United States - 9_EM | ecosystem: Host-associated > Plants > Roots > Unclassified | place... | reverse complement strand
GTCGTGAGCAGCGGAGATGGGTCGTGATTGGAGTCAAGACGTAATACGCACATCACCCTCCCATTCCGCGCACACGTTTTCAAGTGTCAGTTTGAGATGATCCACTTCTTCCTCGAGATATTCATCCATGTTTGACTCAAACATGCGGAATCTCATCGAAAGTCAGTAGCTAGCGGCGCATGATACAGGAATCAAACATACATCACATCTTCAGCTTGCGTGCAAGTCAGGACAGCGGAAGCAGGGTCAGCCGCCTCAACGCTCGGTGCTAGACTCTTGCGACGATGGGCGGGCGAGTTAGGGGGTCCGGAAGATGCCCCTGGGTTCTGTGCCGCGGGAGAGACGACGTGCCCAATATCCAGGAGAGTGGCGACAAGGCGCCACGACTGGACAAACGATGCAGCAGTAGCTTGAAGGTAAAGCTCAGGATTCTTGAGGCCTCTGGCGCGACTCAAAAGAGGAGTAATATATTCGCCAATCTGCACGTTTGCAAGATGTGGAAGTCAATGGGGTGAGGGTTACAGGCCGTGGCTAATCCTACTCACGACTTCATTCGCCAGGCGGTCAGCGAACAAAAGTAGAACGCGGGACCCGGGTGGGAACACCCGCACAGCTTGGGCGCCATATTTGGTGAGCGCATCGACGACATGATTCATGAAGTCATCCATAGCTTCGAATGCCAGGCCATCGTTCGCTCTGAACCATGAGCACTAATGAGTCTCAGAATGATGATGTATTGCAAAGACACGCAACGTGAAATTACGCGAAGGTTCCCATTTGGAACTCTCATAGAAGATTTCCAACTTCTCGGCCCACACCCTGCCAAGTTCCCATTCGTTATTTAGATACCCCCCAGTCGATGACTCTCCTTCCACTGCGAAAACCTCCCAACTTGACCAGGCTGATTCTGTCATAAGCTTTTCATCGCGCTGCGCATCAGCGGCTTCAAATGCAGCAAGAACTCCAGCTTGGAACCTATCAATGGCATTGGAGAGCATTGTCCTAAGTTCAGGCCAGTTGCGAAGTGGTTGAATTTGAGCGGACAGGAAACGCGTCAGGAGAGCAAGCGTCTGCGCCCGTTGTCGAAGTGGGGGGGTATGGGGTGGAGGAAATAGCGCAGTCAGCAGAAGATGTGGAGCAGTGTTTGGTAAACGGCGTGACAGGTCCCGGAGGAGTCGATGGGCATAAATGTACCGGGTTCGCAAGACAGACTTTGCGTCCGACGAGCCATCGTTGGACGAAGATCTTGTGAAAGTTTCTGTCGCTTTGCTATTATAGGGCGGCTTTGAAACTTCGTTGAAACCATTAGATGATAATGTCGCTACCAACGGAGCAGACGCAAAATCCCCGAATTCATCTTCTTCCAGAGCTTGAACCTCTAATTCTGGATGGGGCTTCGGCCCAGGATTGTACGCCGAGGACGGGTGCTCTATATTCGCCAATAACATTGATGTGGCCGCATCTTGCAGCCTCAACAGGTCCGACTTGCGTTTCCATATTCGCTCGTCGTGTAGCAATCGAGCAAGCGCACGCGACGCTAAAGCATAGGTAGGCAGGGATATAATGGGCAGGAAGCCAATGACAATGATGTGGATATCGACCGGCAGCGGCCCAATATAGCGGGCGTACAGATTGGGATTTTGAGGCGCCTTCGGCTTGTTCGACGATGGATTGGGCAAGAGGCCGCCAGATGCATATAATTTCACTGGCTCAAGTGCAGTCCATTTCTCCATAACTCACTTGGAGAATCGGCTGCAAGTGATCAGCTCAGAGGTGCAGAGGTCAAGTGTGAACAAACAAGTCATATCATCAATCAACTATCTTTCGTGCATTTTGCGCCTAGTTGCCTTTCCAACCCTTCTCCTCGTGCTTTTCTTGCATAATGGCGAGCGTCATTGCCATACTTGACCTCAAGGGTAAACCCTTGATTCAGAGGTCTTATCGTGATGATGTTTCCCCTTCACACATCGAACGTTTCCTTCCGCTCATTCTGGACATGGAAGAGGAAGGGCAGCAAGTCACGCCATGTTTTACTAACCAGGGCGTCAACTTCATGCACATAAGACACTCTAACCTCTATTGTGTGTGGCTTCCTCACATTCACCTTGGGTCGATTATCGGAGTCTCAACCTGACTATCAGTTGAAACCATCAGTGTTGGCCCTCTCCAAGAGGAACCCTAATGCAACCGAGATAATACTCTTCCTTCACCGATTAAGCTCAGTACGTATATCGCGCATTTGATTGCCTCTCTGTACAGAAATCCAATCACGGCCTATTGTGGTTCTTCGCAGGTCCTTGTCGAGTATTTCAAGGAATTAGAAGAAGAATCTATCCGGGACAACTTCGTCATCATCTACGAACTTTTGGATGAGATGATGGACTTTGGTTATCCGCAAACGACCGAAAGCAAGATTCTTCAAGAGTTAGTTGCCGTTCAGATTAATCTTCCTGACGCTTGTTCAAACGCGCGAAATTAGATATATCACTCAAGAGTCTCATAAACTGGAAATTCAGGCCCGGCCACCCGCCGCCGTCACTAATGCCGTATCGTGGCGATCAGAAGGGATTCGATACCGAAAAAACGAAGTATTTCTGGACGTTATCGAAAGCGTCAACCTGCTGGTGATTACGCTATGTTGTCGGACACGGGTTCAATCGCCAATACAGTATTTGCATGCTACAGGTCAACGCCAGCGGAAACGTCGTTCGGTCAGAAATCCTTGGCGCCGTTAAGATGAAATGTTATCTCTCCGGGATGCCTGAACTACGTTTGGGCCTCAACGACAAGGTCATGTTCGAAAGCACGGGCCGAAGTTAGTCGATCATACGGTTGTTCTAATGTGTATTCTGACTTGACGACCTACCGCCTGAACCCCCCCCCAGCGTCTCGCGGAAAGGCTATCGAAATGGAAGATGTCAAATTTCACCAATGCGTGCGCCTTGCGAGATTTGAGAACGACCGCACCATCAGCTTCATTCCTCCTGACGGGGAATTCGAACTGATGTCCTACCGCCTCAGCACTCCAGTCAAACCATTGATCTGGGTCGAGGCCGCAATAGACAGTCACAAAGGGAGAGTGGAATATATGGTAAAAGTAAAGGCGCAGTTTAAGAGGCGCAGCTCGGCAAACAACGTCGAGATATATGTTCCTGTTCCAGACGACGCTGACAGCCCAAAATTTAGGGTGAGCTCACTAGCATTGGACCATCCTTGCAGGTGATCTGAGCCGTCGCTTTCACTCCTAGGCATCCACCGGCACCGTTGTGTACGCGCCAGATAAATCGGCTTTCATATGGAAAATCAAGCAATTAGGGGGCGCCCGAGAGTTCTTGATGCGTGCTCACTTCGGACTACCTAGCGTTAAGAATGGTGCGCCATCTCTCAGAATTGCATGCCACCGATCATAGCCTTATTTGTTTGAGCTGAAGAGGAGGATGTTGAACGAAAGCCACCTATCACAGTCAAATTCGAAATCCCTTATTTCACGGTATCCGGTATTCAGGTACGGTATCTCAAAATTGTTGAAAAGAGTGGTTATCAAGCACTCCCCTGGGTTCGGTAAGTGCACTGGTCTGCTGTTTCGTTGATAGTGCTGTCTGAGGCTGTATCATTCAGTTACATAACGCAACATGGAGACGATTACAGGTGAAACACCTCTCGTTTACAGCTTTTAAACATCCCCTGACATCTCTCTTTCAGTCTTCGAACTGCGCAGGAAAAGGGAAGCACTGCAATTGTACCGATGTAGATTAGTGACTGTTATTTCACCTTGTTTGGCTGAAGCGTGTTTGACACACTTGTTTGTTGGCGTGCTCGTACGACCATTCGCACGTAGTCCAGAGGCGTTTCCTTCATGCAGAGGACCCCAGAAACTAACAAGGAGAACGTGAAATCTCGCGTACGTTGCATCCAACTGCAGCGACATGGCCGTGTGCCCTTGAGCCCGTCCAAGGCGCAGCCTGTTCCTGTTCCTGCAAAAATCGATGATCTTGCAGATGACTTCGATGCATTATCCGTATCTCCTACTAAACCACGCGTCACGCCGGCACCTGGTTCTCGGAAGCACCTCTCTGTACCTTCAACAATAGCCGTATCGGCTCCATTAGATGACGCACAGAGCAACTACAGAAGGTTGAAAAGTCTCTCCACATCCTCATCGACCACCTCTTCTACTCGTGACAAGTCTGGGGATTCAAGTTCACGTTCCTCCAGCAGAACAAGTTCACGCAAACCCATTGACGACTATAGATCCCCGGTGCAAATTCTGACGCGAGAGCCCGACTGGGACGCACTGGCACCACAGGCTCAGCATGGGATGCTAGGACTTCATGGTGATCTCCCCATGAATCTTATCAATGTGGTGAAGAATGACTGGCAGGGCCACAAAGCGGTTGTCAGCGAGGCTACAATGGCAAAAGCAAGAGAACTCTCCAGAAACAACAACACTGTTGAATTGCCTAAATCGAAAAACGACGGCGATGATGCTATTCCAGGCATGCATACTAAGCTTGCGCCGGACGACGGCACTGTACGTAATTGTAAATGGGCCCACAGTGAACTCGACCACTGAACCGTGTCTTATCATCCAGGATGATAGGTATTTGGGCCAGAGAGACGCCGAGGGTTCACTCCCCGTGCAATCACTCGCAGCCCTAGATCCCTCAGCGAGTGATGACCCCGAGCACGAATATCGATTGCGCACAGCGCTGGACCTTCAATCATCGACGGAACGCATTCTTTCTTTTGCGAGTGCCGCTCCAAAGCCTCGTGAAGATCCTACGTTTGCACTCCAGCGCGAACTGGTGAAGCCCCTTTACGCCCGGCCGGGTGCAGTTGGTGGTTCAAATGGAGTGTACACCAATAAAACGCGGCGCATCCCGACGACGGCAGAACGCATCCTAGACGCTCCTGGGATGATCAATGATTATTATCTGAATCTCATCTCTTGGTCTGTCACTAACGTTGTCGGCGTTGCGCTTCGGGAATCTACATACATGTGGAATGCCGAGACCAATGAGACAGACCACCTCTCGACGTGCGATCAAGAAAACGGCTATGTGTCATCCCTGGATTTTTCTAACGACGGCTCCTATGCTGGTATTGGCTTGGATAACGGCGACGTCGAGATCTGGGATTTAGAAGCAAAATCGCGTCTCCGAATTATGAGCGGGCATCAGAGTCAAGTTTCCGTGCTTAGCTGGAATAACCACATTATATCATCCGGATGCGCTGACGGGAGCATCTGGCATCACGACGTGCGAATAGGAAATCATAAGGTCATGGAACTTCTTGGGCACACCGGTGAAGTCTGTGGCCTTCAGTGGCGGCAGGATGGAGAAGCGCTCGCCAGCGGTGCAAATGATAACGTGGTCAATTGTTGGGACGCCCGTGTCGGGGCTGTTGGGGGAGACAACCGTAGTCAGCCGAAGTGGACCAAATCGATTCATACGGCAGCAGTGAAGGCAAATTTTTTAGCCGAACGGCAATTACGCCCACTAACAAGTTGATTCCGCCCCCCACAGGCTATTGCATGGGCGCCATGGAATCCAAATATCCTAGCATCAGGCGGTGGCACAAATGACTGCCGTATCAACATTTGGTCTGCGTCGACGGGGTCCCGATTGCATACAATCGCTACTCCAGCCCAAGTCACGTCGATACATTTCTCTCCTCACAGTAAAGAAATCTTCAGCACACACGGCTTCCCGACAAACGCCATCATGCTCCATTCATATCCTTCGCTCGAAAAAGTTGCGGAGATTCGCGACGCCCACGATGCTCGCATCCTGAACTCGTGCGTAAGCCCTAACGGAGACGTCATAGTGACTAATTCAGGCGACGAGAACATCAAATTTTGGAGAGTATGGGAGCAGCCAGCGCCGACGAAGAAAAAGGCATCACGCAAGGAGAATTCTAGCGTCATTGAGAGAGAGTTAAGGTCTATTCGCTAACTAGTATAGTGCACATCCGTATGCGAGTGAGTGTGTAGCCTCGTTTCTCTCGCAGAGTTGTAGTAGTCTGCAATCTACTGGTCTACCAGGAATGGAGAAAGCAGGGCGAGGTGCTTCTCACATAATGTGGAGAAATAAAACTCGTGTTCGGCGTTCTGATATTATAAATTAGTAAATAAGAGTGATTCGGTAAATACTCAGCTCACATGTACGTCGACAAGATTGTGCTGGGTTTTGGTGTTTGAGTGCGAACGGATGACGGAGATCGGGAGTGACTTAGACTTACTGCGATTTCATGGCCAAAGACAAAGTAATAGAAGGAAATAGCTTGAACACGTTGACCCTTCGCTACGGACTGGTCGTCTAGAAGAGCAAATTCATATTAGAACTCTTCGCAGTCTTGTTCTTAACGATGCTTACGCCATTGTTCATATACCCGAAGATTCACGAAGATAGAACCATTGCGGTTAAACGCAATCAGGGGTCCATCCGAGTCGTAGAATATTGAGACTGAGTCGCCAATCTTGAAAATTTGGTCACGAAGCAAGGTCAGGATATCCGCAAAGCGTTCAATGGCAGCCAACTTCGCCCCAATGACTATATCTGGGTTCGCAATGCCTGCATCCCAAAATATTGTCAGGAAGAGCCAAGCACGCGCGAAAGAAAGCATCATGTCAGCACCATTTGCCGCCCAAATCCTATAACCTGTCACTTGTTCTGATGTTTATTTGTCAGATCACTTATAATAATGTTCCAGTGCACACTTTGTGCTCACTGATGAATTGTATGTTCGCATTCGCTGATTCGTCGCAGTACCCGCTATTCTGCGTTTCTTTGACGACTAATGGGAATGAGAGATGTTGGGAACAAGTATGTGCATGATGATCATAACATACTGCTCATTTGACTTCTGCTTTCGATCCGGTTGGTGCGCTCCATACGGCAGGCTGCCAAGGCAAGTTGCATGTTCCGCTCTACCACCAACACATGTTCGAAACAAGCAACACAAAAAGGCGCCAGCAGCACTAACCAATATCTTGCTTCGGCGTCATAGACCGTGAGCTGTCTGGTGGTGGCCTAGTGCCGCTGGCATTGGCAAACTGCGATCCGGCGGATATCAGCTTGCTTCCGAATGTGGATTTTGGTGGCAGCATCCTGTTTTTCAATGAGTCGATGGAGGATTTCAACCCACTCGTAACCTGTTGACCATTGTTCCTCGAGGTTGTGCCGGGCGAAGAATGTTGGGGAGGTGGAGCTGCGGGAGGGAGGGAACTCTTGGATTCTTCAACAGGGTCGAATTTCATGGTACCCTCTGGATGCATCCGTGATCTTGCCTTTTCCCTCTGCTGTGCAACAATGCGATCCACTGACATTATCATTGTGAATGATGATTCTTTAGCTAGATGTACGAACTTCGAAACTAACCATCGTATCCGATGCGTTTGAGTGCCTTGAGTTCCGTTGACAGTATTGTGGACAAGAGCAAGCTGTCATTTCCGGTGTGTTGCTTAAACATCACCTGGCAGACCGCGTGCGCAACTCTGGACAGAGAATGAGTGCCCGCCTGGGAAATCAATCGCATGCGACGTACTCGACTAGATCTGGTTGACCATTATATTCCGAGGGGGCGACATACAGGGTGACGGGACCGTTGCCGGTCCGTGTGGCGCCAGCACTGGCGTTGCGAGACTTCGCTATCTTTTGCCGCCCAACCTTAAGGATATTTTGAAGGTTCAGAATTTTCACAGATTTTACCTAGTGCACAGGCGGTTGGCCATAGGGATTACTAATTCTCGCATCACACGCACGATGAAATTTCCTGGCGCTTTGAACCATGTAAACTTGAATGCCGTGGGCTTCCCAACACGATCATGGAGGAAAAGAGGAAGCCTTTCGAGAACAAGCTGCCTGATATGTGTTGCAGTTGCACGATTTCCGTCCCCTGATGTGCTTAGGGTCTCCTGAACAAGAGTACTGATTGGGGATGAACCGAAAAGTCGATAGAACTGAGAAGACTCCATTGTGAGCGCGCTCCAAGTCGGCGAATAATAATAATTTACCTCTTCAAGGAAATCCTCCTGGGGCGCGGCCCATATACTCTCTTTGAATAAGCGGTATTTGACCAAGTCGTCTACGATGATCACCTTGGACGATAGCTTGTTCACAATGTCAAATACCAATGTGACAGCACTTACCTCCGCGGGCTTAAGGAGACGACTTTCAGTTGGCGTCCGCATCTCGTCTTCTTCTGCATCGTCCTCGGAAAGAGACTTTGATGATACGGCCGCGACCTTGGAGGCAAAGAATATCGAGGCTGACTTCATGATACCTTGCGTCCGTTTGTCTATGCGGTTCTGCCGTATACTTGTCGCAATTTGACGAAGTTCCTCGAGGTACCTATTTCGCAACGCACATAAGCCACTGGCTTTCCTGGTTGATGCCAAGGGGGTTGCCACTTACGCCGATTCACTCCCCGTCAGGGTGAAGAATGATTGTGGATTGCGAAGAAGAATGTCAACGACTTGCTGCGGTGAAGGCTCGGGCCGCACCCCGCAGGCGACAAGGAAGCTCTGAGCACTTGCACTCCGGGGATCCACGAAAGTGAAAAATTTTGAATGGATTGTACCCTCTTCGGAGCCAACGTAGCATTCGGAAGGTTTCATGAAGACATTCTTCTCGCCTTCCCTTACTAAAATGAATGGTGCATTACGGAGGGATTCAAAATGATGGGGTTGAAAACCTAATAGAACAACGTGAGGATCATCGCAGGAGAAATTCAGCTCCGACAAGACGTACCAGCGATTTGACTGGACAAATACTCGAAAACCTTTTTCTGCGTTTCTAAGGTATTTGGAGGGGACCTTATAAGTGTTTGCACAAGCTGGGTAGCTTTGGGGTGATCTGATATCTGAAGCTTCTTCGATTCTCGACGGATATCATCTCGCACAACGGGAAATCCAAGGATGGCACACTCCGACTGCGCGAATATCTGAGTTTGGAGCATGAGTAATGGCTCAAACCGCGTGCAACATATGGTGAGCATACTTCTGCAGGCGGAAGCAATTTTAGCGAGCCGTCTGGAAGCACCGCAGGCACGAAGGGAATTTGCCCTTGTACATTAAACGTATAACTCTGACGATAGTGTTGATCAAAATGTGATAGCAGATAATGTAGCGCTGCATCTCGCTTGGGAATATCATTTGAAGAGGCTATTTTCACTAAAGTGTCGACGGAGGGATGCTTTGGCAGTGTTAGAACAGTATTAAATGATGTGGAGCTCGACGCACCTTTAGGAGACCAAGACTAAATGTAAATTGCGCTTCTGGGGACTTCGGGTCCCAGGCAGAACCGGCCCAATCAAGAACGGGAAGCCCAAGTGAGATGTGCTCACTACTGGGCTCGTGTAATTGATTAGGAAGATATCGCTTCGGTGCCATACTATCATTTGGTGGCATCACAGAACTCGGGGCCGCAAAGAACATGTTAGTGCGCCTCAACTTCTCCATTTCATCCTTTGTTAAGATGTCTCGAATGCTAACAAAGTAACTCATTAAGCGAGGGATCGACCATTGACCTGATGCTATGTGTCTGCACGCGGCGGCGTGACATTGAGAATGCGAGGGCAAATTTGTGTCTGATTAAGCGGCGACTTACCGAATGAAAATTAATTGAAGGTCGACATGATCGCGCACGCCAAGATCTATAAGCTGCGTTGAATTTCCTTCTCAGCGTTCAAGCGTCAAACATGACGGTAAATCAAGTCCCACCATCCTTTGAAGTGGTCCTTTCTTCTCTGCATTGGGCAGGCTGACAATAGGGAGATCAGGAAATATGTTCACGTTGGCAAAGTATGAAGCTGAGGGTATTTGCAGGCCGACATTTGTCGGGATGCAGGGCACGTTGGCCAGGACAGACTTGGCGCTTGACTTCTCTCCAGGGGACATTTTTGTTCCCCAAGCTTCTTCGGAAATGGTGACAAGCACTCTCTCAGCGAATGAGGCCTCCCGGCTGATTTGGAACTCATCCGCGATAGAGTCGACACCATCCACAGCGAGGAATTTCAGCCAAACAGATGGCGAAAGCGGTTTCCACGCGAACGCTGCTGCCAACTTGGGTAACGGCAACGCCTCCCCTAGACTGATAGGCAGGGTGTGGGGGGGCAGCGGCGACCCTCTGATGACACCGTTTGAAGGGGAATAATACGTTTGGATCTGACCAAGTGAGATCACTCGTTCTGTCTTCGTCGCGCCAGCGGGTATGAAAACCGTGGCGGCAGCAAGGAAATCGGCGTTCAAAGACTGAATGTTTTGCCCGACGATGGAATCATCCAAGGAAAGACGCCATTTGAGACATTTGATCATTTCCTCTTCGCCTAGAGGTCGGGACTGGAGTTCGTTGAGTATATCCTTCATATCCACGCCGCGAACAGGGGCTATGGTGGTTGAAGTCAATAGTGACTCGGCCAGTGGTGAGACACTGGGCTTCAGAAACGGCGTTGTCTTCAGGAAGCTGCACAGTTGTGCATCGTAGCGACGGACTTCGGTGGATTGTTTTACACCAGTGGCCGAAAGAAGTCTTATGCCGTCCCCATCAGAGGCACCGACGAACGCTGTTTTCATGATATGCGACACCACCGGAGAGGGCGTCGATTGACGAAAAGCGAAAAACCGCAATAAATGGGCGAACTTATCTTCAAGCTCGTGCTCAGAGTCATCGTGATTCGCGGCGCTGCGTTTCGACATTTGCGCGATCTCATCCATCCCAGTCTCATAGATCACTCGAGACAACAGTCCTCCCATAGCTAGTAGTTCTTTGTTGAATGTGGCGACCATGGTATCCCTGCAAATTGCGCAAATCGGCAAGTTGGCTCTAGGGAAGATAGGAATACGCACACTAGATCCAACGCCTCGCGTTCCACCGTCGGGATGAAACGGGACGCATGTTGGCCGCCGACACCGGTCGACTGAGCCGTGCTGTGACCCTGTGATCGAATCATGTTAATATCAGCAAGAATCCGCGATACGAGCTTGAGCATACGATGAACAGTTTTGCAGAACCGGTCCTGAGTGAAGCGCAAGTTGAGATCATTCCGGTTCGTTGCAAATGATTAAGTGGATGTGTACCCATCCAGATCAGCTCGTACGCCTTGAAAGACACTGATATCCGCGAAGTCCAAGCCGGCATCTTCCTTGACACTTGCTTCATAACTTGCCTTGTCGGTCTGGATCAGCGCTATCGTTAGCCGCCAAAGTAGTTTGCGGAATCAACCAGGAATAGCACACATAGATGATTTGATATGTAATGTTGGATGGGCTCTTCTTCCTTGTAGCGCGTTCAATCTCAGACGCAATCTTGGGCGGAAGCTTTACAGTAATATCACCGGTGTAGATCTGGAGTTGCACAGAGCGTTCGATGACTTGTAATTTCTCTTCGTCAGTGAGCTTTTGAGATGATGATCGCGCATCGACTTCGGGAGTACTAGAAGAAGCTAAAAGGGAGGAGAATGGATTGAGACTGGCAAAGAAGCTCTGTATTGGTTTTTGCTTGGCAAGCATCTTTTCCTGAGCCGCCGTCGAATCCGATCCCAACGCGTACACCCAGCGCGTAACGGAAGCAACGATGACTACGGCTGTTTGGCGAAATGTAAGAACTTCCGTTGCGATGCCCTTTCATAACGATTCGTACCCTGCAGTGAAACTGAGGACATCTTCATGTACTTGAGTGGACTCTCACTCTTCAGTCTCAATGGCCATCGGACGGATTCAGAAAGGCCTGACGCTTTCGAGATCGTGATTAGGCGATGTTGATCGACAAATACTGAGATTTGGCGAATATAATTCATGAAGGCGATGCTTGTTGCACAAAACTTCGCTAAATCCAGTGGTTTGGTTGATATTGGGGCATGTTCCCTGAGATCCATTTCGAATGATGTCCAGGTCGCATCCTGTGGCGACACATCAGGCAATTTACCTCGGCGAACGTATAACTAGGCCGTCATGGTGAACCAATGTACAATGCGGACATCTCGAGCTTATGGACTTACCTGATCTTTTCCGTCTTTCCAGTAGAAGCCCATCCAGTCATTGCCTGACGTCACGAAGGGGTTCTCCGTGACAGAAAATAACGCATAGAAGCCTCGTTTAAAAATACGAATGTGGGTGTCTGTCCAATTTACTCTGCTGAAGTGACATACCAACGCCCTGAGCGAAGACATTATAACTTCGTGATCACTTCATCGTAAGCGGTAAAAATGTACTCACAAATGCCCCAATTTTGGATTCATCTGGATTGCCTTCGGCTGCGGACATGGGCTAAATCACCAATATGGGCGGTTCGCTTAACGCTGTAGGCTAACCTATTTTTTTCAAACGGTTCCAGTCATCCGGTCGAAATCGATCGCCGTCGTTCCTGAATGTCCACTTCGTTATCTACACGGCGAATCAGTGAAAGAAGTGGGCCACCAGTCACACAAAACATACGTCCACCCTTTCGAGGTCTGGAAGACTTGAGAGTGATGAACCTGGGGGGTTCGTCGCGGTTGTAGCATTTGAAGCTGCAGTATCGAATCTAATTTCTATGTTCTTTGAGCGGGCGTCGTCCGCGTTCTAGTGGTCGCGTTGCATGAGTGCTGTGTCGTACAAGCTGGAAACGCCTCGAACCTGTAGGAGTTCTCTAAACACTGCGTACAGAGCGGTAAGTACGTTGCTTTGTAGAAAAATGTGAAGGTCTACCAGTATGCTCGCCAGAGTAACGCGCAAGGATCTTGTCAATCAACGCTCTCTGGTTTACTTCGACTATCAAGAGAAGGCTGAGCTGAAGATTGATAACTTCAACGATGAAGAGTACCAGTTTCGTCGACGCCTGCTGCCCAAAGCGCATCTCTAGTACCCATCTTTAGGGTGATCAGGCCACGGCCGCGTCATCTATTCAATTGCCGCGCACATTTCACAACATGTGGCAAGCAACCTGACGTAATCCTCGGCTTGAATTTGTTGGAGCGACCTTCGGAAGTTGGAATTGAACTTCAGGCAGTCACTGATGTCCAGTTACATTATAATTTGTATGTAGGCCTAGGATTACAAGTACCAAGAAATTCGTAAACTAGCGTTTTCCGAAAGGTAGATCAATGGCAATCCGATGTCTGCCCTCAGTCATACAGTCATAATCGATTGGATTCCGCCACATATAGTGGGTTCATTCTTGGCATCTTGCACGCGGGAGTGTAGGAGGAATTGAACTGCAGTAAAATTCGGAGTGCGTAAACGCCGCGGCGCGGGTACATGCATGCATGTGTCTTGCGTGAGCGGAGAATGTGGTCCCTTGCCGCAGCGCGTGTAGGTTGCTCGCCTCTCTTCCAGACAAAGCTCATAGCTCACTCTTCCGAGACTCGATGATTGCGATCCAGACTAACAGCAGAATCGCTCAACAGGTTACGCTTGTGAAGACTATGGGAATGGATATTGTGCCCGCTTGAGGGGCCATAAAAGACGGTGCTCGAGTGAAGCCGTGTCGGCGAGGCGAGCCAGGCTGACAGTTGATCAACTGCGTATCAGTCTAGTAACATGCTGTCAAAGTCACCAACTTCTCGGCCTACCCCCGTATGGAAACAACATTAATAGAAACGCCAGCAGAGGCAACTTCTGGCTGATTCCGATAGAGCACATCTCGCATCTTCCTTAAACACACTAGTACTAGTATTCCAGGCCTGAAGATGAGGCACGTGATCAAATTCGAAAGGACCCGGCGAAAGGAATAGTGCATGATGGTGGGTCCTCTTATCAACGTCTCACGCTGCGACTCCTCACATCTGGATCGCAGACCACCACTCCTGGCGCTCGAAGACCTGGTCTCGTTTGGTCAGAAGTGCCCGTCCCCGGCGAATCTAGTGTCATCGACTGCGAATCTGACTCGGGGGGCAACGTTCACACGCCAACAGACGACAACCCACTGAACACGCATGCAGCCGATTCGGCTGAAGTAGCTCCGGCGTCCAAGGATGACTGGATCAAATGCACGCAGTGCTCCTACACTGGCCCACCTTCTTCTTTCCCCCTGCGACTCAATGGGACAGGGCACGTCCGAACCTGTGCCAAGCACACACGCCCTCGGCGACAAGATGCCCCAAATCCCAACCCGACAACGCTCGAAAAAATCTCGTGGGAATCACTCCTCGACGAAATTCGGACTCAAGCAGCCGGCAAGATTGAAATCGATCGTTTTGTCTTTCTGGATTCATCTCACCCTGGAGCCCACGGCGAAACACTACTGATACGCGCTAACATTATTATGGATGGCGTTAAACATGCTGCTGGATATCGTTTTAAGTGTGTCATTGTCTTTATCAACCCGCGACTTCTTCTCATCAGTCTTTACATTGCAGTTATAAGCGACGGCAAGATAGCACGCAAAAAACGGAGAAATCCAGTGTTTTTACCTATTACTGCGCCCAGCTGGAAGGGGAACAAACGAAACATGCTTTACACCCAGATGAATCAAAGCGGCGCCCCAAGAAGATACCCAAGATTCCCCGCTTTCATTGCAACGGCTGGTCTTCCATCACAGTCTCTGAACGCATGCCCCTGATAATCCGTGTCCGAATCATGCATAATTTCGCGCATTTGGCTGTATTCAGCAAGCGTGCCAGCGGCATAGGGATCGGTGCGAACAATACGCTGAGCCCACAGCTCACCCCAGTTAGTTCCCCGGTGGATAGTTCCACACCCATCGCACGGGAGTCAACCAAGGTTTCAGCGTCCGCAGTGCAACCCGAGAGTTCGGTTTCCATTAAGAAGACACTGAAGCGCAAACGAAATGATCCTAAAACACCAAACCCCATTCGACCCGTTCCCGCAACTGATGGAAATGAGTTATGTGTAGTTTCCGAGGGAGACTTGATGGATGGGCCAGCAGCATCAATATCAGCTAATTCTTCAGTGCTAATGTCAAGAGCAACCCACCCCACTGTCGGTCGGGTGCCTTCCGAGTCCGTGCCAGGTGGTGAGGTGGACAACTTCCGCTCTGTTAAATCCCCCGTCTCGCTCGAGGGCGCCCATATTACACTTGGAGACACAGATCCACGCCCGAGCCCACCGAATCAAGACAGCTGGCCAGCAAGCATTGATTCAGCGACGCACTCCCACCGCCCGCAAATTCCAAGCCATCATCAAAGCCAGCATCTCCCTATTCCACTCCTCCCGCCCCCGCCTGGCGTTTCCGATATGCATATGCGGGCGCACGTGCTCTTTCCGTCAGAGTACATTTCTGAGCTTCGACGCAAAGCAAACGTTGCATTTGCCGCGGCTGAACGTCCTGGAGGAATGAGCATCGATGAAGCCAGAGCGTTTGAGGCGGCATTTGCTCCGCTCGCACAGCTGGTGCACGAGCTCGAATCGAGGGACTGCAGCGTTGAGGACGTCGAGGCGCGCGTGAATTCCCGGTGAATATTACATTTCTACGTATACAGTATTATGTGGGCGGACATGCACACCTGTAAATTAGCAAATTTGTCAACGCAAGTTCTTGTTGTGATTTCCCCGGTGGCGTCGCGTAACCCCAGTGACTCAACAGCGTGACATACGCGACGCTTGCCGTTTATTCGTACTTGAGGCGAAGCCCTATTGCTCACTGTCAACATCATCATCTTCTTAGCGGGAACTTCCGCACGTGTGGCCGGGTGGCGCTGATACGAAAGCTCAAAGCGCTTTATCAATTCGATGTCTGTCTCAGAAGACAGGTGCATTGGCTCTAGATGGAGTTCGCGCTATGCTGTATTCTTACTGGTGACACAGATACCACGGAGACGGAGAGCCTTTCGATGAACATGGTGAGTTCCACACTGCCGCCGCCATACCACCTCTCTTGCTGACCGTAGCATCGTAGCACCGGAGGACACCATCAAGATCATGCTCGCTACGGACAATCATATAGGATATCTCGAACGTGACCCTGTTCGTGGTCAAGACGCTATTAACACATTCGAGGAAATCCTCCAACTTGCCGTGAAACATAATGTGTGCAGCTGCGCCCACGCAACACATCACGCGATGTCTCGATTGCTAAACCATGCTTTCAGGTTGATTTAATTCTCCTTGGCGGTGATTTGTTTCACGAAAATAAGCCCAGTCGTGAAAGCCTGTATCGCACAGCCGCCCTGTTGAGGAAGTACACCATGGGCGACCGCCCCGTACAGATTGAACTACTTAGTAACCCCATGGAGAGCAAGCCCCCAGGATTTGAGTAAGCGCTGACAGATATGTATGGTCGTCATTGTACTGACTCCCGAATGACAGCTTTCCCGCCGTCAACTACGAAGACCCAAATTACAACGTAGGGATCCCAGTGTTTTCAATACATGGGAACCATGATGACCCGCAGGGTGCTGGTCAGGTTCGTCAGGTTCCGCTGGATCGTTTACAGCGGGGTGCTCAGTATCTTCCACGTTTTAGGATGGCGCTCTCTGCGCCCTTGATCTACTCTCTGTATCAGGCTTAGTCAACTATTTCGGGAAAACCGACCTCCCTACGAACGACTACGCAGTACCAGCTAACAATGCAGAAGGAAATCCTTCAATTGATGGCATTGCCATCAAGCCTGTGCTCCTACGCAAAGGTCAAACGAAGCTGGGTCTCTACGGCATTGGGAACGTGAAGGATACTAGAATGCATTTTGAGCTAATGCATAACCGCGTTAAGATGTTCAAACCGAAGAATGCTCAGGAATATTGTAATCTCTTGCTAGTGCATCAAAACCGGTGCGTGTGCCGCGGCCGGATCCTCTGGTACCCTGTGCAATTCTCAAATCTGTAGCTGTTTACAGAGTTAAACATGGCCCGAATGATTCTGTGCCCGAAGGATTGTTCGATGACTCGATTAATTTGGTCATTTGGGGACATGAACATGACCAGCGGATTGTGCCAGAAGATGTCCCGGGAAAGAAGTACAAGATAACTCAACCTGGGTCGAGTGTAGCCACCGCTTTGACGGAAGGGGAATCCATACAAAAGTGAAAGAATACTGGATTCATCCTTCCGTGCCACTGACGTGCAATATTTTCCTAGGCATGTTGCCCTACTGCGTATCCAACGCACACGATACGAGCTTCGGCCGATTCCGCTCAAGACCGTCCGACCGTTCATCGTAGACGATTTGGATCTGGCAACAGAAGCGGAAGAAAAGGAAGTAGATTTAACGAACACAGACGCAGTCATGAAATTCATCCGCAGCAAGGTTTCCGCTCCTGGCAGCCTGAACGCTTTTGATCGCGAAAACTGACGGCGTTCGGTACAGATTGAGGAGCTCATAATGCGAGTGAAGGAGAAGTGGGTAGAACGTATGAGAGCAGCCCACGATGATGATGAAGAGGTGACCTATCCAGAAGGCATTTTGCCTCTTATCCGGCTGCGAGTCAGTTAACTTCTGTTGGGCCAATGCTCATGCGCTCAAATCATTTCCCTACCGTAGGTCGATACATCTGGCGTTCCTAACATGGGGAATCCGCATCGCGTGGGGCAAGAGTTTCAAGGTCGCATTGCTAACTCTGATCCCGTGACATATATTCGAGCGAAGAAATCTGCGACTCGTGAGTCGACTGTGTCCTGTATTGTTTGATGTGGGGTTTATCAGTTTACGTCCACCGCGGCAGGCAAAGTAAAAGTTGACGAGCCTGAACTCTCCTTGGACGATCCAAGCCTAACAACTTCGGAGAAACTTTCTCGAGTTCGTGTAGGTAATCTTGTGAAGGAATACCTTGCGGTACAAGAGCTTCAGCTGCTCGGTGAAAGCGCCATGTCGGATGCAGTGCACAAATTTGTGGACAAAGATAACCCACAAAGTATTTCCATGTATGTAGTGTGCATTTTTTTAAATTATTTCTATTTTTCTGCTCTAATGCTTGGTGAAGGTATGTCAACCATGCAGTAGGGGGTTTTGTGAAAAATATGGAGACTCACGAGGCTGAGGACGATCGTGATGTGCAAGCCGCGGTATGACTGAAACTCCATGTCAAAAATCAACAAGAACTAATTACGGCGGGCACGCATAGCTTCAGGAGCTGAAAGAACAACATGACAAGGAATATGAAGCGGAACAAGAGAGGAGGCGCCAAACGAAGGTCCGTATGTCTGCAGGTGTTACTGTGCCTGTGCAATGGTTAGATTGTCACCTCTATGCAAAGGCGAACAGAAATGGCAAAGAGAGGGATCATGAGGAGGATCATCGCTCAGTTGACTCCATGGACGTGGATGATTACCCCGACGACATGGGCGCCGTTCAGGGTGAAGAGCAAGATGACGACGACAGCGAGGCCCCAAGGCGAAACAAGAAGACGACCACAAGGACAGCACCAAAAAAGACAACTTCCAAGATGACAAAAGGCACCACATCCAAAGCCAAAGGTAAAACGTCGACTTCCAAGGGTGCAGCGAAGAAACTGGTGAGTCATGCATTTTCTATAAGCGATCTCCAAAACAGTCATGGCCTCTTCTTCTTGATCACTAGTTCCGCGACACGGACGATGATGAGAATGAGGACGAAGTCGACGACATAGCCGACGACGATGAAAACGACGAACCTCCAGCGACGCAAAAAAAGGGTCGCGCGGATGTCCTGAAGTACATAGTTTCTTTCCAGATCCTACCTATCTGTAATGACGCTTTTTCCTAGCTCTCGT
>Ga0307508_10002686_pt1 | contig 18622 bp, 37 predicted proteins | sample 9_EM_MG_FD_203089 | JGI IMG/M metagenome (GOLD analysis project Ga0307508, IMG submission 203089) | Populus trichocarpa ectomycorrhiza microbial communities from riparian zone in the Pacific Northwest, United States - 9_EM | ecosystem: Host-associated > Plants > Roots > Unclassified | place... | reverse complement strand
GAGAAGTATTCAACTAGCTTTGACGGAATTTATGTAAGTGTACAAAAACCAACCACCGAAAAGATTTTGGAAACTGGTTTTGGTAACCTTGCTAAAACAATCAATAACAAATTAAATCAAATCATTGAAGGATTGGAAGGAAATGATGAAATAGAGAGTGATGAAATAACCAAAATAAGAATAGAAATTGAATTATTAAAAGAAGCCGTAAATGATCTGAGAAATAGAAGTTAAAATTTGAACTTAGCCTAGAAATTAGACAATTTAAAAACAAAATAAAGAAAATAATATGAAAACAATAAATAAAATAAGTAGCCCGAGAGGCTCGAATAACAAATAATTATGCCAATTTGAAAAGGAATTTGTACATGCGTTGGATGCGCAGCAGCAATAGGAATATGTATTGCTTCTGCCGGAATGGCAACACCTTTTATAGCTGCTTCAGCTACTCCTTGAATTATCGGAGGAGGCGCTATAGGAGGATTTTTGCTTGGCGATAAAGCAGATAAAGAATCAGCCGAAAGAGAAAAAATGCTTTTACAAGACCAGCGTTACAAAGATGCTAAAGATGCTGAAGATAAGCAAGCCAATGAAAACAATCAAAATCGAAATCTAATTAATGAGATATTGGGAAAATTAAATGGTTCTATACCTAAAAAACCTGGTGAAACCGACGAGTCTTTAAATCAACAATTAGTTGCAGCTCAAAGTGATATTAAAAGAGGTGGAGGAAGATTAGGAGAATTAAGAAAAGCTACTGATAAATTAAGACAAGAGCTTACGGGAGGAGATTCTCTATTGAAATTATTAGGATTAGATAAACTATCTTTTGCTGAGAAGGTATTAATTGTAGGCGGGATAGTTGGAGTTATTTGGTTGTTAAAAGGATAATTTATTATTAAAATAATATTATGAGGACTTGTCATAAATGTAGTAATCTAATAAACGGAGAATTTCATGAAGAAAAATATTTTTACGAAAATGGAGGTCATACTCATAATGACTATCGTTATTACCACCTTACTTGTTGAAGCAAGTTAAAAGAAGAAAAAAGACAAGAGAGAGAACAAAGAAAGCAAGAAAACGAGCAGAAAAATCAAAATAAATTAGAAGAAGAATTAAACGATCTTAATCAAGAATCATTTAGAATTTTCGGAATAATGCTCTCTAGTTTAGGAAACCCTTCTGTAGAGAATGTCAAAGAAATAAATAAGTTCAAAAGCAAAGTTAAAAAATTTTTAAAGAAAGTCGAAAATAAAAAGCTTGACGAAGATTTAGTAGAAATAGATGAATATTTAAAAGAATACGTTTCACCTCAACTTTTAGATAAAACTAGTATTGATAAAAAATTGCAGAGAAAAGCTAATCGAAAATGTCGTCATAATAATATTGAAAAATATGAGGATGAACCTAGATATTACTGTGCTTATTGCTGAGATGATAATTCCCCTGAATTCTTACAAAAATTAGCTGCTAAAGGCTTTAAAAAACAGAATGAAAGTAATTCTAATTCACCTAATCATAATAATAATCCAAGCAGAGAGAGAGAGAGAGAGAGAGAGAGAGAGAGCAATTCACAGCAAGAGATTACTGATTTAGCTAATAAATCTAATAAAACTCCCCAAGAACGGAAAGATTTAGCTGAAGAACCATTTTATAAAGATCCTTTAGGAATAGTAGGAATAGGAATAGGTGCTTTAGGTTTATTAGGTTTAATTATTTTCTTTATAAATAAATCCCAAAAAGATCGAGAATAAACCAATCAGAGCTAAAAGGTTAAGCGCAAGTAATCCCAGGGTAGTTTAAGATATCCACTGGGTTATAGTGGGATAATAAGTATAGGGTAGGTAAGGTGTATCAGTTGACCCTATAAGGTGCCGACTAAAGAAAAAAGGCAACCTTTAGAACTATAAAAGCAACTTTAGAACTTATAATTTCTGCCTAATAATGCTAGTCTTTTAAGTGTCAGGACAGCAAGTCAAAATCCTAATCAAATCAGACAGGAACCCCTGGAAGGCTTTGTTCCTCGCACTTATCTACCCTTATATTAGAGTAGGACTTAACATTTAGCTGAGGAGGTAATCCAGATGTATACGGTCGAAATAGTATACAGAGCAGGTTCCTGCGAAGAATCCTTTTCTCTACCTCCTTAAAAAGGGATAGAGTAAACTTTCTTGGCAAATAAATAGTAAGCTTCGTCCCTCAAATTAAAGTTATATAAAACAAAAAATATTTCAAATGAGTGCCATGTAAATAATTCCAAGTTAGTAAAAGAGCAGGCAGGAAATTAATCCTCTACTGAACTCTCTAAAAGAATACCATCCAAAGCTCCTGTCGAGGGTCGTGTGTACTCGTCAGGGAAGCCATCTCAAAGAGCTTTAGCAGTCTGAAAACAACTTCTTAATCCTCTAGGGATTTATAAGTAAGTTAAAATCAGCAAAGTCTCTCAACTTTACAAGCGTTTATATGATTAAGGGACCAGGGGCTCCTCAAAGGAATCCCAGCCAATTTAAGTAGATACACCTAGGGGCAAGATAAAAAAAATCTATTACTTGTAACACCAACTAAAAGTTCCCTAGCTCAAAAGCGTATCCATGGGAGCGTGTTCTTTCGAATTTACGTAATATCCATGGACCTCAGTAGGTTCTTATGTCTCTCATTAGAGCTTTCTCCCCGTATACTTGAAGTTAGTAATAATAGAAAGTTTATCAAGACTAGGCCAGGTCATACGCCTCGAGCCGTGTCATGCTAAATCGTGATGGAGAACAACATTGCTGTTATTCAATCGTTTCTTATAGAAGAAGTCCTCAATACTCCCCCAAACTTAATGAAAAGGCACTAATCCTTCAAAGTTCTCCGTTGCTTTTTCTAAAGTTCTAAAGGTTGCTTTTTTGGATTCAAATAGAAGCTAGGTGAAGTTCTAAAGGTTGCTTTTTGTTTTCTTTATGGGCTTCTGCTTGGCCTTTCTAATTGGTTCTAATGGGTTTTCTCTATCTTTCTTAATTCTCTTTAGGCTTGCGGAAGATAATAGGCGAGATAGCTATTAACTAATTGCTCAGCTTGTTGTTTATCCATAACTATAACTAATTTTTGCCCAACCTCAGCTTTATATATTCACATGGATATCCAAACTAAAAAAGTAAAAATATAATATAGACTAAATGATAGATTTTGATATTTAGTTTTGCTTAGGATGCTATAGGCAAGATTAGATATTTATATCTAAAAGGATTTTAAACTATTTTAATTTACTAATTAAGATAGTTATAATCTGACATTTTAGTCTATATAAAAAGACCAAAAATGAAAGAAACTATAAAACCGTCCAAAAGTACGAAAACTTCAGGGGAAAATGCTCTACCTAGCAACCGAACTGAGCAAATAAAAATCCAAGGTATTCTTACCAGCAATCTAAGAACTAGACTCAGCAGTGATACGCCTTATATGGCCTTTCTACGGCTAGAAACAGCTGATTTTACTAACCATAGCTTAGCAGAATGCTCAGCTACTAAGTGTAAAGACTGTGAAATACCAGTAATCTTTCGCTTAAAAGAAGCTGGTGTTATTCATAAAGATGAAGACACAACTTTAGAAATTAGACCTAAGCTAAAGAAAGGAAAAAAGGTAATTCTTGAAGGCCAGTGAGCTAAAAGTAATGGTAATAGACCTAGTTTTACTTGCTATTCCTATAGAGTTTTGGAGGGAGTAGATAAATAATTATGACTAAGCAAAGAAGTGAATATCTTTACGAATTAGTTGGAATTATTAAACAAAGAAAGGAACCTGATAATAAAATTAGAAAAGGCTATAGGCTAATAGTAGAACTAACTGGGGGAAAGGAAAAAAGTGTTCCTTTTATTCAAGTTTGAAAAGACTTACTTACTAATCAGCAGATTTGAAAAGCAATTGATAATAAGCAATATTTTGATAAGAAATATATTTTCCATTGTCAAAACTGAATGGGTCAATACCGATTGATTAACTGAAAGGAACTCAAAACCCATGAATAAATACCTAGTAATCCTACTAGTAGAAAACCTAATCTTAGCATTAGCTCTAACTATTTGATCCTTTAGAAAATGCACTAGGTGTAAAAAAGTAAAGTGCATAGAAAGAATCTTAGCCAGTAAATGTAAAGAATGTATTCAGGGCAAAGACTGAAGAACTGAAGTATTTTAATTATGAATAAAAATCTAAAAAGAAGAATCGCTAGGCGATTAGAACAGCTAGATAAAATCCTAGAAGAGGTAAGAAATACCAGTATTGATGCCGATGATCCACAAATGTGAGACTCAGACTATTATTATGATCTAGCTGAGCAACTTAGAGAGGTTTTAGCTCTTTTAGAAGACAACAAATCTAAAGCAAAGAATGAATTTGGTGAATCTATAATTGAACCAGGTATTTGTTCACTAATAGATTCCTATACTAGCGAAGAAGAAGAAGAATATTATGAATAACTTTTGAATAGAACTAAAAGAAACTAAATCTGGCTGACAGTTCTTAAGCTGTAAGGTAAATGATCAGCACTATACTGGCTGATTAAGAAACCATAGCAAAGATGGCCAAGAATATAAGTCAGCTAGTATGAAGCCTTGCACTTGGGATAAATGCATCACTTGCCATCCAGAAGAAGAGGAAATATTTTAGGTATAAATTGATGAAAACTGTAAATATGAAAGATAATCGTTCCAAAAAAAATACCAAACCGATATTACAAAAGCCCTGTGATTATAACTATCCAGGCTGCCAAAAAGTAACTGACCTGCAATATATTAAAAAGCTTGGAACCGTTACTCTTTACAAATCCTGAATCTGTGATAATTGCCTGGCAATATTAGAAAAGCCCAAGAATTAACCCATTATGAACAATAATAAATTAGACACAATTAATTACACGGCGTGATTAGAAGAGCGTAATCGCTCTTTAAACAGTATCAGAACTTACTGTTGTTACCTAGAAAACTTTATTCAAAAAAGTTGAACTATCAATACCGAAAGCATTAGAAATTTCTTAAAAAGCAATATCACTAAATATCAGCCTAATTCTTTAAAAGTATTTAGGCAAGCTTTATCTTCCTACACTAAGTTTAAAAGAATAGCTATCGATTGGGATTGAATAACTGGAATAATTCCCAAAACTCAAAGAAAGTGCTTTAGCACCCTAAGCATTGAGGATTTGGAACATTTGAAAAAAGTTATATCAGAAAAGAGTAAACTGACTCACCAACGCAATAACCTAATCTTTGATTTCTTATTCTACTCTGGACTAAGGGTCAGTGAGCTAATAAATATTAAGCATTCTGATTGGAATGCTAAAAATGAAAGCTTAAAAGTCCATGGTAAGGGGAATAAGATTAGATATGTATTTTTGCCTGATTTTCTAATTAAGCACCTAAATCCCAATTCACCAGATTATCTTTTTACTAATCTAAAAAAGCAAAAGCTTTGTCCATTGGTGATTAGACAGATAATTAGCCAAAGAACCAAAAAAGCAGGATTTACTAAATTAATTACTCCTCATAGCTTTAGAAGGTCTTTTGCTACTTGAATGCATCGCAAGGGTAGTAATTTAACCACTATTCAATTCTTACTAGGGCATGAAAGCATTACCACTACGGAGAAATATATCCAAACTGATCGGGAGACTATGTATGCTGACTATAGTAAACTGTGAAAAGAGGAAGCAATTTTAACTAAATAAACTGATGGCCTTTTTACTCTTAAATAGGCCTTAAACTGAAAAGGGAACAAGGAAAAAAAGTTAAACAAAAATTAGGTAGCCAGTCCTAAGTTGCCCAGTATTTTAACCAATAACTAGCAACTGCCACCCAACTTTAAAATGGTAAGGCAGAGGGGCCAAGGAGTCTAAAGCCTAGATAGAGGTAACTCTTGAATACTCCAGCAAGTACTATATTTCTTTTTTAAGCCTGGAGGGCTTTTTTTCTTTTTTGTAAAGATAGTAAAGAGTTAAGCAAGTACCTTGGGCTTATTAGAATCATAGACACTTTTGGATATCCACAAATTATGAAATCATTATTAAAACCTATTGAAAAACAATATTTAAGAATTTTAGATAGAAGAGATATACGCCTAAGAATACCTTTTAAAGAGAAAAGACCTCATATTCTTAATTGAACTAAGTATTATTCAGAACCTTTAACTATTTCGCAATTATTAGAACAAGGTTTTAATTACGGAATTAGAACTGGTAAGCAAATAGGTAACTATTATTTTATTGTGATTGATTTAGATGATTACTGAGCTAAAGCAAGAATGCGGGTTAATCTTTACGTGCAAAGTAATAAAGGCCTACACTACTATTTACTAATCAAAGAATTGCCCAAGAATAGTTATCTTTATAACCAATATGGAAAAAAGATTGGTGATTTATTAAGCTTAGGTAAGCAAGTGGTCGGCATTGGCTCTATTCATCCTTCAGGCAAAAGATATAGCTTATTCAGAGGCAATGACGTGAATTGAAGCAGTTTAAAGATGGAAAGTTTAACTGAATTGGAAGAATTCTTATTGGTTAGGGATATTTTTCTAAAAATTGAGGATAAAAAAGTCTAAAAAAACCCTTGAATATCCATGATAATATCCAACTAAATATTCATTTTTGCTTAGTAAATAAAGGCTTAAAATCTAAATATACTTGAAATAAGAAAGATTTCCTATTGATGCGCATCAATAAAAAAACCAAACCTTAAATAAATATGATAAATAAAAGAACAAATAATACCCAGATTAGCCAGAATGCCTTAAAAGAAGCCTATAAAGTAGTAATTGCTGATCTAACTGAAGCATTAGTTAAAATGAAAGCTGATCAATCAGTAAGATTAAACGGCATTGGTACTTTTACTAAGAAAAAGCAAACTACTAAAGTCACTCTAGAAAATAGTAAGTTATACGGTAAAACTATCCAGTATTACCAAATTACTTTTAAAACTAGTCAGACTTTAAAAAGAGCTTTAGATAAGTAAGATGTGAAAAAAAGAATATACCTTACTAGTGGTAGCTGCTTTATGTATAGTTGTTTACTATTATAGAGAAAGTTTGAATAAACGAGAAAATAAACCTTGGTTAGATGCTTTACCAATCTTTGGAGGTATTGCCTTTGGTTTTAATACTTTAATTAATTTAACTAAATAATTATGGCAAAAATAATAGATAATAATTTAAAAAATGAACAAACTGATGGAACTTTAGGTAATAATTCTCTAAACCAAGAAAGCCCTAAAGATAAAGGTATAATCAACACCATTGGTAGTTTTTTACCCTTCGCTCCGTTACTTTTTGAACAGTTTACTGGACAGAAATTACCGCAAGCTACTGGAACTATAGCTGAAATTCAAACTAATTTACAGCAATTAACTACTAGCTTGCAGCAAGTATTGGCTAATCAAAAACAAATATTTAACAAAATAACTAACCTAGAAACTAGTGCTAGTCAGCAATTGATTAGTCTAGATAGAAGATTACAATCTTTGCGTTTGACTCATGAAAAGAAACAAATTGAGTATAATGCTAGAGATGAAGAAGAATAACTATGTTTAACCTAGGATCATTAGGACCATTAGGACCATTAATAAAAAAAGTAAATGAGCACACTAAACAACAAGCCCAAATCATTGCCCTGTTAGAGGAAATTAAAGAAATACTAAAACAAAAGAAATAATATGCTAAATATAAGAAATAACGAAAAAAACCTTGATTCAACCAAATCAGGTAAAAGAATTATCCAAGTAGAAAGAGATGAAGTTTTCTATCGTGGAGATATTAAAGCTGGCTTTACTTATGCAATGTTCGCATTAATGGTTATTCTAGCCGTAGGTGGAATTGGTTACTCTTTTATTGATAAATTAAAAAAATAAAATGAACAAAGAACAAACAAATTTAACTAACACTATAGTAAGTTGAGTTGATTGAGAACCAACTTATTGAGCAATAGGAATAATTATTACTTACACTATCATTAACACGGGAATAATTCAAACCATCACTGCTAAACTTTGAAATAAAGAAAAACCTAAATTAGAAACTGCTAAAAAAACAGTAACTGCTAACTAAAACTATGAACCAACAGCCAATATTATTGTGAAAACACCAAAACTTAACTAATGCCTTTACTTTGCGAGTTGGTGATATTCGCTATATCGGCTTAATTCGCACCGATAGAAAAGGTGAAAGCTATTGAAAGTTTAAAGAGTTTATCCAAAAAGATGACTCTAATCCTGGCTTTTTAGAAGCCTCGCTAGATAAATTAATCCAAGAAAATGACAAATCAATTAACAAATCAGAATCAAATAACTAGTCTTAGCCAAACAGTAACCTCACTAACTGATAATCTTAATCTCATAAAACCTAATAACTCCAAAGAAGTACAAATAATCACCTACGCTTTAATTGCTACTGCCATAGTAGGATTATTTGTTTACCATTACATAGATAATCACCAAGATGCCAATAGCTAATTGATTACCAGACTTTAAAGGAGCATTAGTAGGCTTTTATGATGAAAGATTAAAAGACACTATCGAGGATAAAAGCACTGAATTTAAGCAAATGTTGCAAGAGAATATGGAACACGGTAAAAAGACCCAAAGAATCTTAGTAGCTATTGCTCTAGCTATCTTACTCTTACTAACTATTTACTGCTTTTGGAAAGACTAATAAGAAAATATGAAGAAAATTTTAGCCCTAGCGAGTTTAGGAATAATTAGCTATGCTTTTTATCACCAAACCAAAGAACTTAAAAGCTGAAGAGTAGCTTTTATAGAACAGGAACTAACCCTTGCCCAACAAAAATTAGCTGGTAAAACCCCTTTAGAAAACCTAGAAACTGCAGAATTTCTGACTAACTGAATAAGTTTTTTAGAAACTGGTCTTAATCGGTTAAAATAACCTAGAAATTAGATTATTTACTTACTTCGCCTAGCAATTAGAAAAAACCAACTAAATACTAAATAAAAAATATGATTGAAAGAACAACAAATAAAACGATTTCTTATCGAATAAAACAAATCGTGGTAGCTGGTATAGTTTCTGGTGTGATTTATCTAGCCTGACGTTTTTACCAAAATAAAAAAATACTAACAACCAACCTTTCACAAACAGGAACAAACGGTTAACACAATAGGAGAGAATGTTAACTTAAATGCCTTGTAATAGCCCTTTTAACCCTTTAAGTTAACAAAATCTTTTACAACTAAATTAACAAAAATTGAAAAAGCCATGAAAAAGCAACAAGAACAAATCTTAACTTTTACTGAACTAACTGCTTTAATTCAAAACCCTAGTAATCCTAATTTGCCTTTACGCCATGATAAATTGCTAGAATGCATTTTGCTAATGGGCTACCTAGGATTAAGAGTTAGTGAAGCGATAAACTTCACCTGACAGCAAATGCTAGTAGAAGATAAAAATGCTTTTCTAGTGCATGGTAAAGGTAGTAAACAAAGATTAGTCTTTAATTTACTGAATAACAGCTATATTAATAAGAAAATTAAGCTAGATTCTAGTAAAGATAAATGAAAGTCTATCTCTAGAATAGCTATCTGAAAATACTTAGCTAAGAAAAGCCAAGAATTAAAGTTAAACTGAAAGATTACCCCTCATACACTGAGAAGAAGTTTTGCTTCCATTCTGCAGTATGATTTAAATATTGAATCAGCCACTATTCAGCAATTGTTAGGACACTCTCATTTTGCCACTACCGAAAGATACTTAAAAAAAGACCCTCGCTTCTTAGTAAATTCTTTACAAAGGAAGGGTTTTTTACTTTAGCCTAGAAATTAGAAATAATAAAAGATTCCAGCTAAGCTCTTGCTAAAAAAGTTTTTTAATTAATGTTAGTACAAACTTAGCCTTTACTTGTAAATTAAGAAAAAAGGTCGCTTTACCTTATATAAAAGCAAAAACAATAAGAAAATATGATACAAAAAATACAAGAGAAATTAAAACAAATAAATTGAACTTCTCTATTTATCGGTGTTACTATCGGTGCTTCTGCTTACTACTTTTACCAAAAGTATACAGTTAAAAAACAAACTGAATCACTTAGAGGTAAACAAAGTTTAAGAGTATAATTATGGCTAAAGTTATTAAGAATACTCTTAGCCTAGTAGAAAGACACTGAAAACAAGCCGAAGAGAAAAGTAAAGAACTAATTGATAGATTATTTAATAGCAATTTGCCTATTGAATATAATCCTAAAAGCCTAGATTTAGAAAAAAGCACTGACTGAAGAGCAATAGCTAGAGAAGATATTCCTGATCTTTATGAGGATGTTGAAGAACTACCCACTGCTGAAGAATTAGCTGAACAAATAGCTTATGAATATACTTTAACCTTGATAAAAATAATGCTGGATGATTTAAGCCAATTTAACTGTCATGATCTGGCTTGATTTGAACAATTATTAAACCATTATGAAAATTATTAAAAAGAAAAACCCTAAAGCTAATAAATTAACCTTAGCTAAGCCTAAGAAAAACACGGCAACTTATTACCATTGCTTAGCTGACAAAGCCTCCCGAGGATGCTTAAAAGGAAGTGTTGGCAAAATGTGCAAAGAATGTAAAGAACAAAGCCCACAAATTGCCTTGAATAGAAAGCAAGAAATTAAGAAAATAGTTTCTTCTTATAAACAGTTAGGAGTTTCTTTAAGTAAGCTATTAAATAAATAAAAGCCTATGTATCGGACTCAACAATTCTTAATCGTAATTGGTGGTGGTTATCTAACTTTTCACGGCCATCGCTTAGGCAAAGATTGCTGAATGTGTAATTACCGAGGTTTAGGTTGAATACTAGCTGTAGCATTAATTATCTTAGCTGATTATTTAGAGAAAAAGCGTTATCATTCTGAATACTCCCGTAATGAAGCATTGTGAGGGTGAGAAGCCGAATCAGACGCTGGTTCAGATGTTTCAGATGATTCTAGCAGTACCGTAAAAGGCAACAAATAATATGATTACCTGTTGTGAAATTGCCCTAGTATTAGGAATAACTAATGTAGTTAGTCTAGCTATCTTTGCTGGTTATAATGTGAAATTCAGAAATGACCAGGTGTTGCTTAAGAAAGAAATTCAAGAAGTAGAAAGAGTAAACGGTAAAGAAAAGAAAGCTATTAAACAATTACAAGAAAAACTTCTAGAATTAGAAACCAAATTAATTAAACATGAAGCCAAATAAATCAATCACCTATCCTGATAATAATAAAGAAGATATTTTTACCAAAATAATCAGATTTATTAAAAGCCTAGAATTATTTACTAAGAAAAACCATAAAGCCTTGAACTATCTTTTAGGTGGATTAACGATGATAGCCTTAGGATTAATTATCTGAATAAATGCCTAAAAAAGACTTTATTTGCTATGCTTGTGAACTAAAATATGACCGTGGTTCTCTAGGAATACTGAATAAAGATAAAAAAGAACTATGCTGAGCTTGCGCTTACTGGATAGTTAACCAATAAATAGCCTAGAAATTAGAATAAACAGAGGTTTCTAATTCCCTAAATTAGATTTGCTTAGAATGTTTGCTGATAAAGTACCAAACAAACCTATGGAACTAAATGAATTATTAAACCAGATAAAGACTACTATTCAACAAAATAATATCGGTTTAACTGATAATCGCTTACCTGATTTAAACCGAAGCTGTGATAGTATCACTAATTCTTTAAACAGCATAGACCAAGTATTAGATAATTTAAAGAAATTAACTAGTGGAATAGAAGTAGCTCCTGAAGACTTGCAAAACTCTCTACGGGAATTAAATCTTACGGAATTTACTGGCCAAAGCCTAAAAAACAAGTTTGAACAAATCTTAAACTTAGCTGCGAACAGTAACCAAGAATTAACTGATAAGATTAAAGATACGGAGAAAGAATTAGAGGAAATCCTAAACACTTTACAGCAACAGCAAACGCTAATTACTAACTACCAAGACCAAATCACTACCTTAGAAACCAAAGTAAAAGGCAATGAAGACCAAGCTAAAGACTTACAAATTAAAGCTGGTTTAATTGGAGCAGGAATAACTGCTTCTTTGGGAGGAATTATAATTATATTAGCTAGATTCTTAAGGAAAATAAGAAACTAAGAAAATACCCAAGAATTATGAAAACTAACTGAAAAACTCACGGTAATCCCTTTTTAAACTTTACCGAAGAACTAACTCAGGAATGAATACTGCAAGGTTTTAGCCAAAACCAAACCCAAGACTGATTAGGAATTGGTATAAAAGCTACTGATGCTTATTTTTGCAGTTGATTGCGAGATATTAAAAACCTAGATAGTGATTATGTGCTAAATTATGGGGATAGTAAAACTCTCAGAAAAGAATATAAAGACTGGCAATTAGAAACCTTGGTAAATTTAAATGTTCCTACTAATGAACCTACTAATTTCTCCTGAAAGCCAGTAATTATAACTATTTTTGCTGGTCTAGGAATTTATCTAATAATAAGAAACTATGAATAAACTACTAATCTTTTTAATCCTAATTGCTTTAGGCTATTATTTGTATCAGCAATCAGAGGTTAAACCTATTTATTACACTAAAAACACCCAAACTAGCCTAGAAAATAGTTCTAATCCTAGTAATAACCTAGAAATAGAAAACAGTTTAGATAAACTAATCGCTGAGATCCAGCAACTAAATAAATCCTTAAATTAAGCTGATTTAGCACCCACAGAAAAATATGAAAGACAAAATCCAACAATTACACACCGAATTTACCAAGCTTAAAGAAAAGATATTAGCTAAAATAAACCAGCAAGGTGAAGCTATTGCTCAAAAAGACCAAGCTTTAATTGAAAGCAGTAAGAGAATAGAATTACAAGCTAAAGATAACTTAGATAATGAAAGAGTATTAGAACAATTATTAACTGAATTTAGAGAATTAGCTGAAGCGCTAGGAGAATAAATATATGACATTAGCCCAAACAACTCTTAATCAATGAGAAGGATTTAAAAACAGAATTTCAAAAGTAGTAGAGAAACAGGATAAGCTTTCTGAAGCTTCTGATTTATACGCTATTATGGTCAGCCATCCTCTCTATTATACAGCATTTATAAGCTCGTTATTTGGAGAAGAAGGAATTACTTTTTCAGACGTTAAGCACAATCATCAATCGCTTATCAAGTTACTTAGATTTAAGAGAATAACTACGGAAATAAATGAAGAGTTAAACAGATTAGAAATAAGATTAGACGGAGCCACGGAAATAGCTGAAAACCAAAGAAAAATGCTGAAATTCCTAAAAGAAACCCCTGAAGCAGAGGAGATTTTATTAAAATTGCAAGAAAATGATTTATCCGAAATTACCTTTGTTAAACACAGTGGATTTATTATAGACAGACAAAGAGGCACCCTTGAATCAAATAAAGAAATCAATAAATTAATCAATGATGATAATTTTAAGAAAGCTCTTTCCGAAGAACCTTGCTTTAAACTAATAGAATTTATCTCAGAACTGAAGAAAGGATTTTATTTATCTAAAATCAAGCCTAGTTTACTGGCAGTTGTTGATTACTTAAAAATTAACGAAGAAATACTTGCCGGAATGTCAGAAGAAGAATCTCTTAGTCATGTATTAAAACCTGAGGAACTTGGAGAAAAAATAACTGAACTTAAAGAAATATTGAAAAACTGTAATCTCTCAGAGATAATTAGAATCATCCGTTCAGGAGAATCAGAAGCGAGTGATAATCAAAATCAAACACCTCTTACTCCAGAAGAAGCAGAAAGATTATGAACTAAAGAAAAAGAAGAACTAAGAAAAATCCAGTTCTTTAGAAATAGAGAATCTTTATCAAGGTTGACTTTTTCTGAAGAAGAGTCAGAATTAATCAAAAATACAATACCTATTGCAGCAGAAAACCAAACAGAAGACCCATGAATTACAAATTAGAACAATTTAAAGAATGATTAGCCCAAGATGCTAATCACCCAAGAGATTTAACCGACTGAGAAACAGTTTATAATCAATTAGGTGATGAATTTACCGAAGAAAGCCTAGCTAATTTAACTGATTTAGCTGATTATCAAGAAATTATCCGAGAATGAATAAATTCTTTAGAAAACGAAGAACAAAGAGCTAGTCAATCTTCCCCAATGCCAGGTGGATTTCCTTTTTTAGGCGAAGAAGAACCATCTAATCCACCAGAACCTTTAAAAAGAGCTCGTTCATTTGATAATTTAAGAAGCAAACCTAAAGAAGAGCCTCTTACTACCGATTTAACTAAAGAATTAAGTAAAAAAGTTAGAGAAAAGCAAAAATTAATTTCCCAATTACAAAAGCAAATTAAAGCCTTACAAATACTAGCCAATCACCGTCTAGAACTCTTAGAGCAAGAAAAACAGGCTCTAATAGGTTTAGCTAAAAAGAAAATAGCTAATAAAAAAGAAGCTTCAGAATTACTAAGCCAACTACAGACTAAATGGGCCGAAGAGAAAGAAGATTTAATCTCCGAGCATCAGCAAGAAAAAGCAAGATCAACCAGCAGTTTTAATAATGCTTATGAATTTTGGCAAAGATACGAAAAAGCTGCTGAATACTTAAAAGATAAGCTAAACAGCACTGAAAGAACCCTAGAAGAAACTAAGCAAGAATTAACTGAGGCCGAAGAGCAAATTCAACAGCAAGAGCAAGACCATGCTGAGGTTTTTGAGGCTAAAGAGCAAGAACTTACTAATAAGCAAGAAATTATCACAGTACTTCAGCAAAGAAATGCTGATTTACAGCAAACTAAACTTCCTACTAGAGACCAAGAGATTAGTAAGCTAAAAGACTGAATTAGTAGACTAGAAAGCGCTTCTGCTCAAGGTAATGCTTGAGAGCAATTACAAACTGAATTAAAGCAAAATCAGCAAACTATAACTAATTTACAAGAGCAATTAGCCCTGAAGTATCCTAATAAGCATTACTGAGTTTATGGTTTAATTGCCATAGTGATTATTTATTTGGTGCTGAGATAGGATTTACTGAATTAATCTAGAAATTAGAAATAAAAACATTATGAAAATAAACTATAAATTTAAAAAACCTCAAGAATTAGAAATAAATGAACAGGAGTTAAACTTCAAAGACGAAGTAAGAAATTGATATCAAAGAACTATTAATGACCCAACAGCTAAAAACAGTGCTATCTTTTACGGGCAAGGTGGAACTGGAAAAACTACTTTAGCCTATTTGGTAGCCAAAAGAACTAATAAGCCTTTATTTATTTGTTTTGCTAATAGTTCTCTAGCGATGAATTTTAATGATAAATTAGAAGGAAGAACAGCCAAAGATAAATTTAAAGAACTTATTGCTGAAATAGAGGCAGGAATTTATGATAATAGCGCAGAAAAGATTAAAACAAATGCTGAAGAAGGTTATATCTTGCTTATTGAATCAGCAGAGCAATCTGATGAATGAAACTTTTTACAAGAAGTTAGTAGCGATTTAGTAAATAATAAACCTAATAAGCAAGCAGTCTACATCTTTTTAACAGATATTAGAAGCCCGAAAGAAATAAAAGAAATCCCTTATTTATATAAGAGTAATTTAAATGAGGTGTTTTTTAGTTTTCAATTATCCTTCTTAAAAACCTTACTAGAAAAAGAGGAAATAAGTGTTCCTAATAATTTCCCCAATCTTTTATACGACAATAATTCATTAGATTTAGTTTGACATTTTACTTTTTCTAAAGTTAGAGATTTTGCTAGATTCTGAAGAGAAAATGATTTAAGTAATAAATTAACTGGAAATAACAATGAAATTAACAAAAAACTAACTCTTTATCTAGAGAAATTTTGACTATCAGAAGATGAAGCTTGGTTTATTAATAATTACAAACTTAGCGAGTTAGATAAACAAAGAAAGATTAACGAAGAATTAGAAAGAAAAATAAGTCAGATTAAAGGAGACCTTTGTTTACTTTACTACGAAGTAGGGAATATTCGTAAACAATTAGATAGGAAAAAATAGATAGCGTGCCAAGAAGAACAAGAATTACAGGAAGATTTACTACTGCTGAAGATTTAAAAAACACATTTTTAAAAATAACTGGTTATCGTCAAGCTCAAGGAGTTAGTGGTGATGCTAACTATTGAACAGGGGGGCGTTGTAACTGAGGAGGTAGCCATAATTTAATGGAAGATGCCCGATGTTTAGAAAGCTTTTTTAATAGCGTTGCTGGTATTAATGATGATATGGAGAATATAAAGCTTTCGGCTAATGAAGAAATATTTATTTCTAATAAACAACAATTGATTAATAAAATTCAGGGATGTATTTCTAAATGTCGAACTACTAGCGCTACTTCGGTAGGAGGAATATGCATAATTTGGAATGACTTCTTTGGAAGTTTTTTAAAGAAATATTTAGATACATTTTCTGGAAAACTGAAAAGACAATTAGCAGTGGTAGAGAAATTGGAACCTAAACATCAACAGGAATTATTAGATTTAGAAAATCAAGCAAGTGCTGCTAAAAGAGAATACGAAGAAAATTTACGAAAGGCCGACGATCCTAACCTTAGCGAACAGGAAAAAGCTGAATTTATTGCGTTAGCAAACAAAGCAGCTAAGAAAGCAGAAGAAATCAAAAAAAGAATTAAGAACAATCCTCTTACTCAAGCTAGTAATTTCAACTTCTTAGATGATATAAAAGCATTGTCGAGTGGAAATGTTCCTTCTAATGTTACTCCCGATAAAAGAAATTTCGGTAATGAAAACTTTAATGCTTCAGGTTCGGGCTCTTCTAACTTTTCATCCTTTTCCAAAAATTCAGATAATCAACAATTAATAATTATTGCTGCAATAGCCATAGTAGTTATCTTTTTACTATTAAATAAAAAAGAAGACGCTCAATATTATGAAGAATATTAAAGATTTAAAGCAAACTATCGGCGAAAACACCGAAAAACTAGAAAAACAAGCAGGACAATATTACTTTGCCCTGGAACCCTGACAAAGAGGAAGCTTAGCCCTGGGTTTAATTCTCTTATCAATTGCGCTTATTTACTGACTTACTAAAGAAGATAAAAGCAAATTGACCCGACAAGAAGCCAGAAGAGAGGCTTTATTAGAAGAAAAGCTAATAAAGCAAATGGTTTTACTAAATAGACTAAAAGGATAAATATTTATGAAAAGATACGAAGACTATTTAAAAGAAACTGATAAATACTTTGATGACTATTGAGAAGATAAACCTAAAAACCCAATAAACAAAGACAAAAAAAAGCAAGAAAAACAACTATTGCTACTAGTTTTATTACTAGGAGCAGGAGCTTTTTATTATTTTAATGTTTATTTACCTGAAGAAGAAGTCAGAAAAGAAGAAGAAAAAGAGCAAAATACTAAATCAGCTAATCCAGAAGAAGACGCTTGAGACAAAGGTCGAATCTGAGAATTACCAGCACATAATTGAGCTGATAGGATAGTTCATAGTAAAAAAAGTTCGCTTCTAGGAGTATACTTAAAATATGCCAGTCTGTTTCCTAATGGAGATAATCATCCAGATTTTTATTTTTCTTGCGCAGCGCCTTATAAAATTTTCTTTCCGCCATCTCTAGTAAGCTATTATGAAAAAGGTAAAGAATTAAAATTAGAGAATTGTGAAAAGTTAGAGGAAGAAAGAGAACTAATTTTATCAGACGAAATTAAATCGTGGATAGAAAGAGCAGAAACAGACCCAACTCGAGGAAATTATAAAGAAGGATTAGGCAATAATGCTTTATTCTATGGTGCTCCTGGTACTGGTAAAACAGAAGCAATGAGAAATCTTTGTGTAAAAGCTAATAAATATCCTTTAGTAGTAGTCGCTGGTTCTGACTTAACTCCTACTGAATCTGACCAAACAGCCGAAATACTTTCTTTACATAAATTTGCCTATACTATAAGTGAATTAGAATGAAGTTTAGTGAAAGACTATGGATTCGAGCGAGGAGAAAATGGAGAAGTTAGATACATGCTATTTGTTGATGAAGCCAACCAAATAAGTAATAATTCGTTAATTTTTCAACCCAATGGATTAAAATTTTTAAAAGATTGTTTGGAAAGCGCTGACAAAAATAAAGATAGTGGGAATTTATGAGTATTCGCTACTAATCACCGAGATCAAGTAGAAAAAGCTACTTTTAGGAAAGGAAGGCTAAGTAATCCTTTAGATTTTACTTGAAATTGAAAAGTATTTAAAGATTTTTGCGATAGTAATGGAGTTAATCTGCCTGAAAGATGAAAAGAACAAGGACAATTGACTCCAGAAGACGAGAAATGGTTGGCTGAATTTAATATTGATGTTTTCAGTCGTTATTTTTTAGGTAAAGATGATGAAGTACCAGAAAGAAAAGATTTTTGAAGCTTATTTATTGAAAATAATCCTGATGCTCGCTATATTCCAAATAAACAGGGAGAAGATGATGAGAATGATAATCAAGAGGAAGATCAAGAAGTAGAAATTGAAATAGGTGAATTCTTAGAATTCTTTTGGAATATTAAAGAGAAGTATTCAACTAGCTTTGACGGAATTTATGTAAGTGTACAAAAACCAACCACCGAAAAGATTTTGGAAACTGGTTTTGGTAACCTTGCTAAAACAATCAATAACAAATTAAATCAAATCATTG
>Ga0307508_10002685_pt1 | contig 18623 bp, 12 predicted proteins | sample 9_EM_MG_FD_203089 | JGI IMG/M metagenome (GOLD analysis project Ga0307508, IMG submission 203089) | Populus trichocarpa ectomycorrhiza microbial communities from riparian zone in the Pacific Northwest, United States - 9_EM | ecosystem: Host-associated > Plants > Roots > Unclassified | place... | reverse complement strand
GCAAATCCCTTGGTGTACATAACATTATTCGAGGTGAGCCCATCCAGTACGGTGCTGGTAACCGCCAGCGAGCTGCTGCCCGATTCGGCAACCCCGTCCTGGGCCCAGCCGGTTGCGGCAAGCGGTGTATACGTTTGCGCGGTGAGGGTGCTGCCCGCGACCAGCAGGCCGAGGCCGGATAATATAGTGAAGAAGACAGACAGAGGGGTTTGTTCTTTCATTGCAGTTAGTGTTTTTATAATTACAAAAAGTTCTTTCCTGTTTGCTACCATACGTTTTTGGGGCAGCCGTCATCATATTTGTTTCCAAAAATGTAACCGAGCATGATTTCATGCGTGCCGCTGCTTACCGTATTGAGGCGGGTGGTAGAGTAATCGTAGGCATATCCTACGTTGAACGAATTGGATATATTCAATCCCAGCATGGCCGCGAACCCGTCGCCGGTGCGGTAGCTGGCCCCTATCCAGGCCAGGTCGAGGTATTGCAGTTTGGCATTTACGTCTACCTGTGCGGGTAATGGCTGCAGGTATTTTACCATCACCGAGGGGATAACATTAAAATCTTCTGTGAGCAGGAAGCGGTAACCCGCGGTGGCAAACAGGTGCGGCACCAGCTTACCGGGGTTGGCCGATACGCCGTTTTGGGCATAGCTTACTTTCTGCGGCACGATTTGCTGGGCCGATACGCCTGCAAAAAAGTCGGCTGAATACAGGTAGAGGCCCGCCATAAAATCGGGGCGTATGGTGTTCAATACACCGGCGCCATATACCGCCGGGTCGACCGGCGTATTAAAATGCAGCATGTCGGCATGCAGGCTCAGCTGTTTGATACCGGCGCCGAAACCTGCGGCAATGCTGGTGCGCGGGCTGATACCGATATGATAAGCATAGGTTACATAGGCCGAGAACTGGTTTAAGGGGCCCGTTTTGTCATTGATGACCTGCAATCCGATACCATGGTGCGGCTCCGCCGCCGTATAGTCTTCCCAATAGCGCTGGCCGCGGGGATTTTCGCCGGGCACGGTGGAGGAAGTGGCGGTAGTGCGGTAATCTTTTTTTCCGAGGGGTGTATGTACCGTAAGGTAAGTAGTGACGGGCGCGTCCTGTATGCCCACCCACTGGTGACGGTGGCTGAGCTTTACATCGGTATAGTTTTCGATGCCCGTTAGTGCGGGATTGATAATATACTGGTTCAGGATATACTGTGTATAATGTGGTTGCTGCTGTGCGCTACCCTGCGCAAACGACAGCACTGTTATCACACCCATCACTATTTTATGCATACACGTCATGTTGACTTATTTGAGTTATCCGGGATTATCACTAGCCCGGTTTCTGTCAGTCTGAGCTTGTCGAAGGGTCGAAGGCCTTCGACAAGCTCAGGCTGACAGAATACTGATTAATTCTTCAGCACTTTAAACTCGATACGCCGGTTTTGCTGGCGGCCATCGGGATTGTCGCTGCCATCGGCATTGCTGTTGGGCGCAATGGGCATGGCAGCGCCGTATCCTTTAGACCAGAGCCTGTCTTTATTAATTCCCTTGCTTTCGAAATAAGCCACCACGCTTTTGGCGCGTGCCAGTGACAGTCGCTGGTTATAGCTGGTTTTTCCTTTGTTGTCTGTGTGTGCGCTGATCTCGATAAACATATTCGGGTTTTCGGTAAGAATGCCCACAATTTTATCGAGCGAGGCAAATGAAGAATCCTTCAGGATAGCCTTATCGAAATCGAAATACACGTTTTCGATGACCATCGATTTGCCTACGGGCGGCACGTAGAAGGTAAGGCAGATACCTACAGTGGCCGTATCCTCGTCTATATCGGGCGGCGCCACGAAATGAACTGAGTCGGCGGTATAGCCGTTGGCAGAAGCCACGATCTTCAGCGGCTTGTAGTCGTCGAGGGTAAATGAATAAGTACCATCAGCTGCGCTGGTGCGGTCGTACAGGGCGATATTGCCGATAGTATCGGTGATATTCAGTTTTACATTGACCAGCGGGGTATTGTCGCGGCAGTCGATCACCACACCGGCAACATGCTTCACGGGTCTTTCTTTTTTCAGCTCAAACAGTTCGAGGCAGCAGTCGGCCCAACGGTCGGAGCTTAACCATACATCGTCGAGTATGCTTTTAGCACCGCCCCTGCTGACGAAATAGATATCGTCTTTTACCGAGTTAACGGGATAACCAAAGTTGACCGGGGTGCTCCAGGCGCCTGCATTGTCCTTGCTGTAGAAGAAATCAAAGCCGCCCATACCTACCCTGCCGTTGGTAGAAAATACCAGCGTGGCGGTAGGTGCATGAAAATAAGGACCCTGCTCATCGTCGGCCGTGTTGATGGTCTCACCCAGGTTGGCGTTGCTGATAACGGCGCCATTGCTGTCGAGCTCAGCTTTCCAGATATCAAAACCACCAAAGCCGCCCGGTTTGTCGCTGGCATACAACAGGTATTTTCCGTCGGCCATTACAAAAGGTTGCTGTGCGTTGTATAAAGCAGTATTGACCATGCTGTCGGCGGCCACGGGTGCGCTCCAGCCGGTGCTGCTTTTATGGCTGGTATAGATGGCAGACGTTTTTTTGCCATCGGCTATGGTCCAGCGGGTGAAGAACACGGTATTACCGTTTGGCATAAAACTCACCGCGCCCTGGTGCCCGGCGGCGGGGGCCAAATCGCTCAGGCTTACGCCCAGGTTAACACTGTCTGTATACACGGCCTGGTAGATACGATTGGTAAAGAGCTGGTTTTTGGCAGCCGCGCTGTCGGGCCTGGTAGAAGTAAACAGCAGGATATTATCTGCTACCCACACCGGTGCATAGCTGGCGCCGGTCGTATTGAGCGGCGCGCCCATTTTCTTTACGGAGTAGCGCTTCAGGTCTTTTTTGGTCAGCTGCGATTGTATAAAGCGCAGGTTCAATATTTCTTTGCGGGTAGCGGAGGTATAGTTATCCTCTGTCTTGTATTCGTCGAGGAAGTAATTGAATTGTTTTTCCGCTTCGCCATATTGCTGCATGGTACGCAGGCTAACGGCATAATAGTAGCGGGCCAGCGGGTATTTTACGCTGTCCAGCGCTATTACCTGCTTATAGTAAGCGGCTGCTTTTACGGGGTAGTTAAGCAGGCGATAGCTTTCGGCCAGGTGATACAGCGCGGGTTGCCGGCCGTCGGCCGCCGGCTTTTTGCTTTTAGGATCCTTAATAGCGATGGCATAAGGATTATAGCCATCCTGGTTTTTTGCGCCGCTGACGACCAGGTATTTTTCATAATACTGAGAGGCGGAATAATAGTCCGCCTTTTTATAATAAGTATCGGCTGCTTTCAGGTAATCAAAAACGAATTGCGCTTTTGCCGAAGCCATGCCCAGCACCAGGGCGCCTGTGATAACTAATTTATTCATATCCGGGTTGGTTACATTGTTTGGTAATAGCGTTTCCTGAACGAGTTGGTAATGTGACCGGTGTCCTGTTCAGGGCACCAGCCACATTGGACCTTCAATACCAACTACGTAGAGTTACTGACTGACACATCAGCAAATCTTTCATCTTGTATTCTGCAGCGGGTAAACACCGGCCGCCCCAAAACAGGGATATTGGTTTGCCTATCATTATTACATTCATTATAAACGGGGGCAAACGAATTCAACTTCGGGCGTCTTAAGTGTCTTTTTACGGGTGAACGACAGCGATATTTCAAAGCCGTTCGAGCCGTGGACCATCTTGCCGAGGCTGGAAGTGTTGACATCATAGCTGGCGCCCAGCACCATGTTTTTGTAGGTAAAGCCTACATAGGGCGCTACCGCATCATCGAAGCGATAGTTGAGGCCCAGCATGACATCGGTTTCTTCGTTTGCTTTGAGCTGCACATAAGCGCCGGCCATTTTTTCTTCGGCCGTGCCCTGGCGCAGGTAAAGGAGATTAGGGGTTACAGACAACAGCTCGTTGAGCGTGATGCGTACGCCGCCGTGTACGGTATAACGTATTGGAAGCTTTGCATTGCCGGTGGAGCTGAATTTATCGGTGGGGGTTGTAATATGCGATAAGGAAAAGCCGCCGTAGATATTTGCTTTCTTGCCTGGTTCGGCATCGTAGTACAGGAGGCCGGCGCCGGCGTCGAAAGACATATTATCGGTCTGGCTGAATACATCGGAGGTGGCGGTGCCGGCGTTATAACCGGTAACCGGGTTCCATTGGTCGCCAAAAGTCAGTTTGGAAGGGTTAAAGCTGCGGCGGATAAAGCCGAGCTGCAGGCCCATTACCACGCGCTGGTTACCATTGGCGCCAAAGCGTACACCAGTATACGCAAAGTTGGCGTAACCGGTGGTATAGCTGTACCCCCCGTTGCCTGCTTTCTGGTTTAATACGGTCAGCCCTACATTGGCGTTTTTATTGGTGGTAAACTCGCCCGAAAGGCCCTGGGTGGAAAACGGGCTGCTGATATTACCCCATTGGCTGCGGTAGATACCCGATACGCGATAATCGCCGTCGAAGGCGCCCGTAAGCGCGGGATTGAGCCAGGACGGGTAAACGTAGTACTGTGAAAAATGAGGGTCTACCTGGGCCTGCAGCTTATTGGCGGCTGCGCCAGCCGCCAGGCATAATACCAGTATTCCGGTAATTTTTCTCATATGCAGTGTATTTGGTTACGTTAATGAATACAGATGAATTGCAGTGTGGTGTGGTTTTTCATTTAATTATATGCCAAACTATCACGCGGTTGTCAACCACGGTATAGCCAAGTGAATAAGGACGCAGCAGCTGATCGAGCACCTTGCCTACTTTCTGGCGGTGTGCGGTAATGCTTACCTTGTTCTTATCGATCGCTTTATTGCTTACATACACAAAAGACAAATGCGCCGCATCGCCTATTTTGGTTAAAGCATCTCTCAGCAACACGTTTCTCAGCTCGATAGAAATAAGCATGTCCGGCATATGCTGCTTTGTAGCGCCGGTAACGCCTGTACCAACCTGTGAAAGAACCAGGAACCCGAGTACGGAAAACTTTGCAACAGTCGCCATCCAGTCTATACGTAAAGCACCTTTTTTGGGTACCATCATCTGCTGTATAAGGTTGATTAATAAATAGTCCGGCCACCCGGAGCTGTACTCCCGGAACCTGCTATCGAATAATAAATGGCAAGGAACTTCCTTAACAACCGTAAATGGGATATGGATTTTTTTGCCGGTGCGAAACAACAGGATGTGTTTCCATCAGAGCCAGTCAGATACGATCTCTACCGGTTTTTAAAAGGATAAGGGGCTGAACGTAATGAGTGTTGTTCTATTGTACAGGAGCAGACCGTTTATTTAAATACACAGCATAGTGCAAAAAGGGGGGGTATGCTGGTACTAAACCGGGAGAAAAATAATATTTTTTTTTTCGTTATATATAGATCCGCGTCCTTCCATAAAGCGCATAAAAAAGCACCCGCCTGGAGGGCGGGTGCTGGTTGTAACGGTATTTAGTTCCCACTAATACACATAAATAAGTGGCTGCCTGTTAATTGGCATACCAACGGACCCAGGCCTTCCCGTCGAGCGCGCCCACCATATCATAGGTAGATGCGTCCATCTGCACAAAATAATAGCCCTGGCTATTGGTCATCTGTATCCGGGTTTTGGCCACGATGGCGGAATCGGCGGATGAGATGGCGCCGAAGTTTTGAGACCACCTGAACACCGTCCTTCCATCTGCATAAAAAGTAGGCGGCAGAAAGCCGGGGGCGTAGTCGAGGTGCAGCTGGTTGCTGATAACCTGGTAAACGCCAATGATATCATAGTTCACGCCGCCACCGGGTTCATAGCTGAGATAATAGAAATTGGATATGCCGGCTATGCCCAGGGCATCGTCTACGCCATTAATATGAAATCCTTGCTGGGTAACCCAGGTAGTACCGGCCCACCAGCGGACACCCCCGGTAGCATCGGGCGAAAGCGGCCTGGCCGCACCGGCAACGGTCTGGCCGGCGCCGTTAATGGACAAAGTCATGGTAAGGGTGCTGCTGTTCCATACAACGTTATCAAAACCGCTGATAGTAGTGGCCCCGTTGACAACAGGCGTCGTAAAAGCGATACCGGTGACGGTATAATAATATCCTGTTGTGACCCGGTGCGTATTGCCGTTGCTGTCAATCCAGGTAATGGTCACGGTGCGGGTTTCGGTATTAACCAGCACTTCATACACAACGCCTCCTACGGTAACCCGTTTGAAATAGGTCAGGTATTTACTGATATTGTCGAACGCGCGGTTAGTATGCTGTTTATTATAATAAGAATCCATCTCCTGTTTGGAGGCTTTTACCAGGTAGGCTTTGGAGCTGTTTTTCCGCCCGGTAAGCTTAATGGTATCGGTCGTAACGGAATCGATGGCAAATTCAAAATCTGACAATAAACCGGAGCCAAAACTGCCGCCGTTTACAGTCGCATCCGGGTCTGCCAGCACGCTCACATAGGAATAAGTATCAAAAATCAGGGCAGGCTGCTGCAGGGCTTTCAGCCGGTAGCTGCTTTCCATAACGGTTACATTCGACAGAGAGTCGAAATCGGAAAACATCTCCACACGGTTGGCATTGTTGAACTTAAAATAGAAAGACACGACGCCGCCACTAAGTCCCGAGGGAAATATGTAGCCTTTCCATCCGTTGGGCGCATTGACGATGGTTTGCTGGTAGGCCGTCAGCACTTTGTTGATCCGCTCGTCGGGCGATTCGCTGAATACGGTCTTGTCCTTTTTACAGGAAGCAAAGACAGCCGATGCGATGACTAAATATATAAACGCTCTTTTCATCCGTTAATATTTTATTTGAAATGACTTTTATTGAATTAAGCTCAGCACCTGGGTGCGCACACGCGTTTGCAGGCTGTAAAAATCAATGTTCCATACATTCTTGAAATAATTCACCACGATGGCCTCTTTCTGGCGAAGGCGGCTTTGCGCCTGGGCCTGTGTTACGCCGTCGGCTGTTGTGCCGGCCGGTATGCTGTTTACAATCCTGTCGAAGCCTGCGCGACCTTCCGTAAGCATAATGGAGATCATTTCAACAAAGTCTTCATCGGGACCCGACATGGAATAGGCGGTCACAAATCCTTCGCGGTGGGCGTCTGACTCGGACACGTTGTTCCAGTTGCTCGTATAAAAACCCACTCCAATGGTTTTAAATTCGGTGGGATACAACACGTGCTGGTGGAGGATATGGCCAAATTCGTGCTCGATGGTATGAAACATTTGCTTGATATTGACCGAATCGGAGGGTTTGAAACCCGGCATCGACTTGGTACGGAAATCATTGAGCACATACAGGGTAATCTGCCGTCCGCCTTCCGCCGTACCGAGGGTAATGGTGCCATCGGTATTCCAGCTGGCGCTTCCCACCAGCACAAAGAACTTGGGGATAAGCGTTTTCATAAAATTGCTGCCGGCTTCTGCGATATAGGTATTGATCCAGACCTGTTTTACTGCGCTCAGCACGGGTATGATTTTCGACTCCATCGGAGGCGTCAGGTTCTTATTCAGCTCCAGCTCAAACTGGTCCCAGCGGTACTTGGCCGATATATTGAAGGGAACCGTCAGGGTGTCGTATATCCATTTGTCTATCGAGGTAGCTACGCTGCTGTCGCCGCCCAGGCCGGAGATATTGCTTACATCGCCCAGGCTATCGCTTTTTTTGCACGATACCATCATACCGAGGCAGCAGAAGAAGAGTATTTTACCCGCATGCCGTGTTATAAACAGGCCCAGTTTGCGGAAGTTGGCGGCCATCGCGGGAAACAACCATCCGAATCCCCGGGCGCCCGGGAACATCCTGCCGGGATGGGCATCATTCCACGGACCGGCGCCCCTGCGAAGCGTGCTCACAGATATCGGGATGATTTTGGCGAGTTGTTGTTGATGTTGCTGTTGCATGAAGCTTTTTTTCTGTTTTTAATAGGTAACGTTTACTGGTTAGCGGGGGTTTAGCGGTACACCGGAAGTGGCTACCGAGCCCGGCAACTGGAATACACGCCGGAGATCGGTTGCTGTCAGCGTCATTGCCTGCCCGGTTGTAACGTTGTTATGCGTAACCGGCGTTTTATACCGCTGCAAATCAAACCAGCGCATCCCTTCCTGCACGAATTCCGCCCGTTTGAAATCCGTCATCGCCCAAAAGAGGGTGTTTTGCAAACCGCCTCCTCCATAATATGTGTTCAGCGAGGCGGCGGTCATGGTATTCGCGCCGGTGGAATAATTACGGATACGGGTGCTGGCATAAGCATTCAGGTCGGCCAGCGCGGCAGTGGTATTGTTAAGATAAATATTGGCTTCCACGCGGTTAAACAAGGCCTCTTCGGCCGTGAATAAGGGCACCATTACATAAGGGAGACCAATGGTGGCGTTGACAGACAGGCGCACAAAATATTCGTTGACTTTCGGCACCAGGTAGTTATCTGTACCTACGTAATAAAGCTGGTTCCAGTAAGCGTATGATCCGCCGGCGGGATTGGCATAGAAAATCTCATCGCGTTTGGCGGCATTCATGCCATAGCGCTGGTTATAATAATTCCTTGCCCAGAGTGAAGATGTTTCCACGAGCAGGAGGTTGGCCGGCTCGGTCGCTTTTTCGTAGCGGGCAAACAGGTCTACATAGGTAATGGTGAGGTAAGTGGTATTCCAGGGGCGCAGCATGGCAGCTACATTCGTAGCCGGCAATACCTGGTTGGCATGCACCACCACGCTGGCATAATCCTTTTTAAACAGGTAGAACCTGGCGGCAAAAGCATGGGCGGCCGACCTGGTAAAGTGATAGCGGGGCACCACGTAACGTTTATCGTCGAGCAGGGGCAGCCCCTGTGTAAGATCTTTTTCGATCATCTGGTATACATACGCTACCGTTTTGCGATCGTATCCTTTAAACACCACTTTTTCGGGTTCCAATACGTAGGGAATACCCAGGTCGGTAGCAGCTGTAGCGGCATCATATGTTTTGGCAAAAAAGTTAACCAGCATAAAGTGCGCATAGGCCCTGGCTACGAGCGCCTCTCCTATTTCCGATTTGTATGGCGTCGTATCAGCGGCGCTGCGGGAAGATTCCAGCGCCTGGTTGGCGGCGGCGATGGCCGAGTAGCAGGCGTTCCAGTAAAATTCGGGGCTGTCCTGCTGGTTGTCGCTTACGTCACGAAAAAAGTAGGGGTCCAGCACCGTGAGGTCGAGCCCGCCTCTCCCTTTATCGTCTACGTTGTCTGAAATGGATTCCGCAAAAGCCATATAGTTGGCCTGCGGGTAAGCGGTGCCCAGCAGCTGGGCCACCTTTTCGGGGGTATCCAGCGAGGCCCGGTTATCGGGGGTTGTTTCGAGGTATTTTTTACAACCCGTCAATCCCAGCACCAGGCAGGCGCCGGCCAGCAGCACCAGTGACCTGGCCGGTAATTTTTTCCCGTTGTTCCTTTGGTGATATATCATAAACTTTCGCATACTCAATTTCATTTGATGGGTTAAAGGCCTACTTTTAACGCTAAGGTGATTTGCTTCTGAAGCGGCTGCGCCACACCGCCCGAATTAAAGAATTCGGGGTCCTGCCCTTTCAGCTTCTCATCGGAATAGATGAGCCAGGGATTGGTAGCGGCCACTGTAATGGACGCGCTGCCCAGCCCGGTACGTTTAAGAATGCCGGGCGTCACCTGCCAGGCCAGCGAAACGGTTTTTAACCGTACAAAATCGCCTTTTGCCACGCGGGCGGTAGAATAGTTATAGTTGTTATAGGGGTATGCGCCACCGGTAAGCGTAGCCGTATACGCATCGAGTATAGAAGGTATATCGGTATATTTTTCGTCGCCTGGAAATAACCAGCGGTCATAAAACTCCTTAGGCATGGCATCCAAATCGGAATAGCCTCCCCTGAAAGCGGGGTACAGGCGTATTTTATTACCCGCCTGGTAGGTAAGAAACACATTCAGCGAAAAAGCCTTGTAGCGGAATGTATTTGAAAAACCACCGGTAATGGGAGGATCTACCGGGCCTTCATATTTAAGGTGGCTGGTTGATGTTGATTGCAGGTATACAGCCGAGCCGGTTTTGCCGTCTTCGTCTACGAACGTGGGAGCGCCTGTCTGGTGATCAAGTCCTTTATACTCGATAGAGTAAAGACCGTGTACGGGGTAACCTTCTTTATTGCCGCCTTCGGGTATTACCAGGTCGTAAATCATCGGCACATTCTTGGCATTGGTGATCTTGGTGGTATTGTAGCCGAAGGTGAGGTTGGTTTTCCAGCTCCAGTTCTGGCGCTTGATCACTTCGCCGCCTATCAGCATTTCAATACCCTGCGAGGTCATGTCGGCATAATTGGCCGCCTTATAGGCTTCGCCGCCGATGCCCGAGGTCTTAATGATGCTGATAAGATCGAAGCTTTTGCGCTGGTAGGCATCGAAACTGATGTTTACTTTTTTATTAAACAGGCCTGCGTCGATACCCACGTTGGTCGTGTACAGCTTTTCCCAGGTGAGATCGCTGTTTTCGAGGTTGACGAGCGCGATAACCGATTCCACTTCGGTGGAATAAGGGCGGTTGGTGACCTGGTTTTTCAGCACGACGTCGGAGTTGGTAGACGGACCCATACTGGCGGTAAGGCCATAGGTAGCGCGCACGGTAAGATAATCAACCCAGCTTATATTGCGCATGAAAGACTCCTGGTCTACGTTCCATGAGCCGGCAAGGCTCCAGGTAGGCAGCCAGCGGGCCTTGGGCGATGAACCGAGGCGGTTGGAACCATCGTAGCGCACCGTACCGGTAAAATTGTATTTCGAGTTATACGTATAGCCGCCCGAAGCGTAGAAAGCGACAAAGCGATCGCGGTCCTTGCTGAAACCGTAATAAGGGAAATTGTTTTCAATGGTTTCCTTTAGTATCCGGTAGTCTATAAACGGTATGCCGCCGTTGCCGTACTGGTACCCGTAGCCGGTGTTGGAAAACGTCTGCCTGTCGGCATATTTTATCTGCTGGCCCACGAGCACATTCACATTGTGTTTTTCCGCGAAGGTTTTGATGAAAGAAAGGCTGTTGCGCACGTCGAAATTCACCAGCACATTTTCGGTACGGTTGTAAAAGCCGCCATAGGGCAATACAACGACGGGCTCTGCATTGGGAGAATCGGGGTTGCGGTACAGGAATTTGTTATTGGCCCGGATGGTAGATGAATTGGCCGAGCGATAGGCGTTGGCCATATTGGCGTTTTCGGTGATCTGGTCTTCGCGGGTCGACTTTACATAGCGCATGGCGCCAACGAAATCCCATTTCAGGTTACGGGTGAGCTTATAAGAAAGATCACCCTGCAGGCGCGTATCGATGATATTCAGATCGAGGTAGTTGTTTTGCAGCTCGTTGAGGATATTAAACGGCGCAAAGTTGCGCTGGAAGTATTCCAGCTTCCCGTTTTCATCGTAGGCCGTCATGGTACGGCTGGTATTGAGCGCGTAGCTGAACGGATTGATATCGAAATCGCGTTCGTATTTGCCTTCCACGGGATCGCTGTTGCGTGACAGCGAGCCGGGCGCCTTTTGCTGCCTTACCGAACCTACGGTAGAGAAACCACCGGTAAGCCGATCGGAAAACTTATAGTTATTGCGGAAGTTAAGGGTATAGCGGCTCACTTTGTCGGCCACGGTCCAGCCATTGTCGCCATAATAGCTGGTAGAGAAATACGACTGCGATTTGTCTGAACCGAAGGAAACGCTGAGCGAATGTTCCTGCATCAGGTTGTTGCGGAACAGGATACCAAACCAATCGGTATTGGCCTGTGCATAGCGGGTGAGGAAGGCCCTGCGGTGCGAAAGATCGTTGAACAGGCCGAACTGGCCATTGGAGCTGTCGTATTGGGTAATGAGGTTGTACATTTTTCCATACACGCCCCAGTCGCCGTTGTCGAGAATATTGGGACTGAGTATGCCTTTGCGCTGCAGCTCTGCCAGTACCGACATCTGCTGCCCGGAGTTCATGATATTATAATCGTTGTAGGTGGGCTTGAGCTGTGTGCTGAAATTGCCGACATAGTTAACCGAGGTTCTGCCGGTATTATGGCCTTTTTTAGTAGTGATAACCACCACGCCGTTCATGGCGCGGGCGCCATACAGCGCGGTAGCCGCGGCATCCTTAAGAATGTCGAAGCTTTCGATATCATTGGCGTTGAGGCCTGCTACGGCAGAACCCAGCAGCGTAGTGGGGTCGCCACTCGACAGCTGGTCGTTGGAGATGTTGACGATGTCTTCCAGCACTACGCCGTCTACCACCCACAGCGGTTTGTTGTCGCCATTGATAGAGGTGGCGCCGCGGATACGCACTTTGGGCGCAGAGCCAAAGGTGCCCGATACGTTTTGAACCGATACGCCGGCGGCGCGTCCTTCCAGCATACGGCTCACGTCTACTACCCCATCCATCTTTACATCGTCGGCTTTCAGGCGAACGGCGGAACCGGCAAATTTCTTTTTATCGATGTTCTGGAAACCGGTTACCACTACGTCCTGCAGTACGGCCGCTTCTTCGGCCAGGCTGATACGCAGAAAGCCCGCTTTGGCGATATTGACATGTACTTCCTGGGATTTATAACCGGTAACGGTGATGATTAGTATGGCGTCATCGGGAACGTTTTTTAATTCAAATTCGCCTTTACCGTCGGTAGCGATACCTCTTTTGGTGCCTTTCACCAATACAGATACGCCTGCCAGCGGCAAACCTTTATCGGACACAATCACGCCCCTGATATCTATATTAACGTATTGACTGGCGGGCGCCGGTTTTTCCTGCAGGCCATCGGCGCCGGCATTACCGGGTTTGCTGATATCTGCGGGATGCGGGTTTTTGACGCTGCCGGGGGCGGAAGCCGTTGACTGGCCCGCGCCGGCGGGTGCAGCCTGCCCGGGAATACCTGAAGCAACGGGAACGGGGCCTGCGGAACTGCCGGAACCGGTGTCGGAGCGGATGATAATCCGATCATCGATCACGGTATACGACATAGCCTGGGGCGACAGCAGTTTTTTAAGCACATCGGCTACCTTGCGGTTGCGGGCGGAGATGCTCACTTTGTTTTTGTCCAGCGCATTGTTGCTGATATATACAAATGATACATTGGCAAGATCGGCAATTTTATTGAGCGCGTCTTTGAGCACTACGTTTTTCAGCTCGATGGAAATCTTCCTGTCCAGGGCATTCTGCGCGTTTACGACGGATGCATTGAGACTGGCCATGGTGTTCCAGAACAGCACGAGTATTAGAAGCGATGTCTTCATAATCCTTTTAAATGTATAAGTAAAAACAACGGGCATTTTTTGCATACGATAACAGTAATATTCTGCGGTTTAGAGAATCTGTCAGCCTTGTTTTTATACGATGCTGCGTACAAAAAGCTACTATCGATTGTAAGAATGAGGGGGTCGGTTTCTGCACATCTCCGGGGAGATACACGACCCTATACGGGATGAAAACAAGGAGTGTTTGGTCTCATAAATTTAGTCAGTTAGTTAAGTAATACTACTTCGTTCGTTGGTATAGCTGGAATTGCCTGTGGCGGCCGTGGTTTTTCAGAGGAAGAGAGCAGTTTCTGTAAATACAACAGGGCAGTAAAATCGGGTGGTTATACCGCCAGGTATTTTTACAGGCGATTAAAGAATTTTTCTAATCACAATATAAGAAATGTAATTGTATTTCGGGCAGGGAGGCTAGGATAGCATCTCCAGCCAGGCTGCCAGCAATACCATGGAGGCCTGCGTGGCGTTTTTGCGAACGTATTCGTTCAGGTTGACCATGGCGGCCGAGAGGTGCTCTTTAACCGTATTGCGGGAAATGTTCAGCTCGCCGGCTGCTTCTTCGTAGGTTTTACCCTCCAGTTTGCAGAGGGTAACTATTTTGCGTTTTTGGGGAGATAGCTGGTCAATCGCCTGTCTCATGAGCCGGTATTGTTCTTCGTACAGGTGAACGCCTACCGGCAGCACTTCGTGTTCGGTATCGACGGCAAATAGTTTTTTGTGGGCTGTTTGCTCGCGCAGTTTTTTGCGGGTATGGTTTACAGACAGGTTAAAGCTGACAACAAAAAGCCAGCCGGCGACCGATTGATCGGAATTGATCGCAGCACGTTTTTCCCAGAGCCGGGTAAATACTTCCTGCAGGATGTCTTCGGCGGCTACGGTATCTTTTGTGAATTTGAGTATGTTGCGGTAAACGGGCTCATGATACTTCCAGTATAAAGCATCAAAGGCCATTATCTGGCTTTGTTGCAATTGCACTATCAGTTCAGAGTCGAGGTTACGCATAAGGTTTGTGTTCTTATTTTGCATTCCGGCTACACGTTTCGGTTAAATGTCAGTCAACTTTGGAAAAATAAGCAACCATTGAAGTTTTCATACGCTTGGCAATGCAGAAAAGAATACCCAGAAACATTGATAACCTGAAATTAACAATTATCCTGTAATAAATCCCTATTTTATTTTTTTTAATCCAGTTTTTTTAGGGCTGCGTGCCGTATCATTCATCAAAGCACAAGAGCCCCGGCGCTGGCCGGGGCTGATGATGTAAAAAGTTGGTTATACCGCTGCTTCATACCTGTGCATAGCCGGCAGCGTGAGCAGCCGGAACAAGACTGATAATTAGTCTTTTAAGTTCAGGTACGCTTTCACCTGTGCATAATCTTTCCAGTCGATGGTAGCGGCACGGCCTGTTGCCACGCCTCCCGGAATGATAACATAACGGAACTGTCCTACTTTTGCGCCACTGGTATTGGTGGTGGTGCTGAAGTCGAAATTGCTCACCAGCGTTATCTTAGTCGCCTGGAAAACAGCATAGGCGCTGAAAGTGATGGTAGTTGTATCCGAAGTATTGTACGTTTCGATATAAGGCAGAGCGCTTATAGCGGGAGCGGTGGAAGTACTGAGGTTAACATACACTTTCACATCTCCTTTCTGCAGGATACTGTCTACCAGCTTGGGAGCGGTAATAGTGCCCACGTAAGCAAATGCGGATGAATTGTAAGTAAACGCCACATCCGTCCATGCAGAATACATTACATTGGCAGTGCCGGTTGCACCGTTGGTGCCATTCGTACCGTTTGTTCCATTTGTACCATCCTTTCCTTTGGAACAGGCGGAGAATACCAGAGAAGCCGACAGTACCAGAACAGAGAGTCTACCCCATGACAATTTTTTCATAAACACAGTTTTTTATTTTTTTAAATTATAAACACGAAGCAAATTATAGTCGTGGCAAAAACGGGTTATCCGTGTTTGCCGGTAATACATTTTTGTATAGGCAATATACGTTATTTAAGGCGCTTATATTTACCGCGGTGCAAGATAAAATCGGGATATTATCCGGTGGCAGACCAAAAGATATGGCGCCTTACTGGCAGCCCCCGCCGAAAATGACATAGTCGTTGGCGGTACTGTCTCTGCGTATCGATGCATTCAATGGAATGGCAATCAGGTGCAATGCTTTGTCCAGGTCATCACTGGTATGAAAATGCCCGTGAAAAATACAGTTCCGCACATTGCCCTGCAGCTCCAGCGAGGTATGATAAAACCGCTGCATATCCTCCACCACTTTCGCTACCGCTACCCCGGTATAGATAAACCTGCCATTGCGCCGCTGCTGGCAAAACAGCGCTTCTGCCGCTGCTTCCTGCTTTTCGAGGCGGTCCGGCAGCTCATAATATACCGCGCGCTGGTTGGGAATCACCACCACTTCCTGCTGTTCCTTTCCCTCGCCCACCGTTTCCACCTTCACCTTACCGGTTACCACCACTACCCTGGCTTCTTTTCCTTCGGGATAAGATTCCACGTTGAAGGAAGTGCCTAACACCGTAGTCTTAATAAGATCCGTATGTACAATGAAAGGGTGATTGGGATCCGCGGTGACTTCAAAAAAAGCCTCTCCTTTCAGGTATATTTCTCTTGTTTTGCCCGAAAACCGTTCGGGATAGTCGAGCGTGCTGCCCTGTTCCAGGCTTACCAGGGTGCCGTCGGGCATTTGTACCGTTCTGCGTTCTTTGATGGCCGTTACCACCTGGCGCATCTTGCCGTTGCCCGGCAAGCCGTTGTGTGCCAGGTTGCGGTTGCCCGCCCCGTTCATGACCAGCTGCCAGAGAAAATAACCGGCGCCGGCCACGATGATAATGATGGCCGCTGCTGCGATAGCCCTCCTGAACATCCATACCCTTTGCTTTAGCGAACGACGGGGGGTATCGATGCGGTGATGAATCTTATCGAGGATAGCAGACGAGGCATGCCTGTCCAGCACCTTCTCTTCGGATGCCAAATCCTCATGGAACGAGTCGGCGGCGGCTGTTTCCAGCTCCGACAAATCCGCTCTGTCCAGGTAGGTCTGCATCCACTGTTTCTCCTCATTGGTCCATTTCTCCTGCTCAAGCAGCTGCTTCAGATATTCCGGTATCGTATTCAACAAATAGGAGGTTTACTTGATAAATTCGTTTGCATTGCCTGGGTACAGAAGGTGCTACTAACTAGGTCTAAGGGTTGTTTGCCCCTAACAATGTTACTTTAAATACGTTATATTTCAAAAAAGGGGGGGTATAGACGGGAAAAAAATTTTATGAAAGGTAGCGTATTTTTTACCCGGCGGGACCGATCTTCTGTGTATTTGGGAGATTTTTGAAAAAAGGGGTGACAGGATTGATTTATCTCCGGATGCGATGTGAGTAGTAGAGGAGAGGCAGGAGGGTCCCTGAAGAGTCCCATAAGGGTCCCAAAAGTGAGACCGGAGTTCGACCGGACTTGCACCGGAGTTTGACCGGACTTCAACCGGAGTCAGGATTTGGACTAATTTTTTTACTGTATATGAAGAACTGCCGACCAAAGGATATTAACCCTATAGCGTATACAAATTTACGAATTATTGGTGTAAATAAAAAGATGAAAGAATACAGGCCATTTTCAACTTGCCAAAACACAAAAAACCGTTAAATCCGCTCCCTGCGCGCCCTCCGGCGGGCCCTGCTCAACAAATATTCAGCATCTAGTAATAAATTGGGGTGCTAAATCGTTGAAATAATACATGAAGAAAACCGGCACCGTACTTCTCGTACTACTTTACAGCTCCTTTTCCCTTTTTGCCCAGCAGGACAGCGTGCGTATCGCACCCCGCCTGCTTTTGGCAGATACCTCTTTTCCCAGTACCGACTGGAGCCGGCCGCCGGCCAAAAACCCATTCCCTTTCAGGAAGGCCCTGTTGCCCGCCAGCCTCGTGGTATATGGCGCCCTGGCGGTGAAAATGGATGCTTTCCAGGACGTCAATGAAAAGATGAAGGAAGAAATCTGGACCGAGCGCCCGCATAATATGTTTCATGCAGATAATTACCTGCAGTGGTCGCCCGCCGTTGCTGTATACGCCCTTAACCTGGCCGGTATAAAAGGAAAAAACAATTTCAGGGACCGGACGATTATCTACGCCATGTCGGAGGTCATTATGAGCTCGGTCGTTTTCTCGGTGAAGAAATTTGCCGGCGAATGGCGTCCCAATGGAAAGGACGCGCTTTCATTTCCCTCCGGCCATACGGCCAATGCTTTTGCCGGCGCAGAATTTTTGCGGCAGGAATACAAGGATGTTTCGCCCTGGTACGGCGTGGCCGGTTACATTGCAGCCGGCGCCACCGGCTTCCTGCGTATGTACAACAATAAGCACTGGCTGAGCGACGTAGCCGCCGGTGCCGGCATAGGTATTCTCTCCACTGACCTTGCCTATTATATTTATCCTTACATCAAACGCGCTTTCTTTAAGCACAAACCTGTTTCTACTATGGTGATGCCCATTTACCAGAACGGGGCGGTAGGGTTTGGACTGGTACATCATTTTTAGCCTTTCCTCCCCCGAAGCAACCATTTTGTTTATTTGGACGAATTGCTTAAATTGCTGGACGCGCTGTTTATTTGTTTATCTCCAATCTCCTTATAAACAGACGCTGCCGATCGTATAGACAGTTTAGTAACTTGTTTATGAACCCTTTAAATGTTTTGGCAGGTACCCCTGCGTAAGAAACGTTTTACTTAATCCGATCAAACCAGGCAATTGCAACATGCAACAACACGCCATATTAGTCAGCAGCGGTTTCACCACCGGTCATTGCTGCGGCTATTTATTGCCCTGGTAATATGCCTGGCCTGTCTTCCCGCCCATGCACAGGATTGCCCGCCCAATATCGACTTCGAAAGCGGCACATTCAATGGATGGACCTGTTATATCGGCTCGGTGGCCGATGTGAGCGGCACAAATGTTATCTCCCTCTCGACCTCCTCTCCTACCTATAATCGTCATACGATGTATTCCTCCTATCCCGGTGACGGAAACGATCCTTATGGCGGCTTTCCCATCAACTGCCCCAACGGCAGTGGTCATTCCATCCGCCTGGGCAATGATTTGGGCGGCGGCGAAGCAGAGGGCATCTCCTACGAGTTTACCATTCCCGCCGGCAGGAATGTATACAATCTTATTTATCATTACGCAGTAGTATTCCAGGACCCTAATCACCTGGAGAGCCAGCAACCGAGAATGGAAATCGAGATCACCAATGTGACCGATAATAAACGCATCGATTGTTCTTCTTTTGCCTTTCACCCCTTTGGTTCCGTACTGCCGGGATTTGCCCTTTCCGACAACCCGGGGAGC
>Ga0307508_10002684_pt1 | contig 18625 bp, 16 predicted proteins | sample 9_EM_MG_FD_203089 | JGI IMG/M metagenome (GOLD analysis project Ga0307508, IMG submission 203089) | Populus trichocarpa ectomycorrhiza microbial communities from riparian zone in the Pacific Northwest, United States - 9_EM | ecosystem: Host-associated > Plants > Roots > Unclassified | place... | reverse complement strand
ATCCACGATAGCAGCACGCCCAGCACCGCTATTATAAGCGGGAATATATGGGTCGTCGGGTTGTCTTTAGACAGGATAAGCAACAGCACCATGACCATACTTGCAAAGGAAGCTGCGATAATGAGCACGGATACAACCAGTCTGCTGCTGTCTTCTTTCCTGGCCAGCTCGCGCATCTGGATGGTAGAGCGGCTGCAAAACACTATCCAGGCCATGATAAGATAGCTGGTACAAAAGCTGTCCCATGCCAGCATAATGAGCAGGCGCCCGTTGCACCCGTTGCTGTCCGACAGCAAAAAAACAATCACCGCCAGCAGGAGACTAATGAGCAGCCGGTGCAGGGGCGTCATCCGCAAAAAGATATTTCCCTGCTCAGGCATTGTTGGTATCGGTTGCATAGACAAATAGGGAGTGAAGGATTTTCATGGAAACAAAAATAGGATATAATTACTGCAAGCCCTCCCTGAATAAGTGCAGCAGGGTGTTCACATACCAAAGCTGCACCTGGGCCGGGTCCTTTGGCCCGTTGGGCAGCAACAGCCCGCTTCTTTGAATTGAATCGCCTTTGGTAAAGCAGTAATAGGCATATAACTGGTTGTTGGACTCGGGAACAGGTGTAGCATAACCGGTAATTCCCATTCCCCAATGGCTGCTAAACAGGGTACAAACGTTTTTGGCCATCTCCATGGCTACACGTTCCGATACGCAATTACAAGCCACGGCATCGATGGGGTCAACATGAAGATGACGGATTTTTTGCTGCAGGTTATAAGTGGTGATGCCACCCTGGTAGAATTCATCGGCGCCGGGGGCCGAGGAAAAGGCCGCCTGCACCAGGCCCGATGTAACACTTTCCGCTACAGCGATGGTTTCCCGCCGGGCGGAAAAATATTCTTTTATGGCTTTAATAGTGTCGGCGTCAAATAAATTCATAGGAATACAATACGTTAATATTTAGCTGTTGATTACTGTTCCTATAAGACTATTTTTTCAAGGCCTTTATCGGCCGGGCCGGTGAGCACATGGCCTTCGGCATCGTACCGCGCGCCATGACAGGGACAATCCCATGATTTCTCCGTGTCATTCCAGGCCACATGGCATTTTAAATGTGTACAAACGGGGTTAAGGGTATGCAGGTTGTGATAGTCGTCTTTGTATATAGCCACGGTATGCCCTTCAATTTTTACCAGCTTGCCCTCACCCGGCGCCATATCGGCCAGTCCCGCTATCTTTTCCTTTGTGAGCCAGCCGCTCACAAACTGTTTTACCACGTCGGCGTTTTCTTTTATAAAGTTGGTAAAACCGGCAACGGGCTTTATCCTGTTGGGATCAAAAAGCCCGGCATAGGGATTCTCTTTATCTAAAACGCAATCGGCCAGCAAACGGGCGGCCACGGTACTATAGGTCATGCCATTGCCGCCAAAGCCGGTGGCGACCAGTATTTTGCCGGGCGCACCAGGCAGGTGTCCTAGGTATGGAAGACCATCCGCCGGTTCAAAATATTGCGAAGACCACCGGTAAGCCACTTCTTTTACGTTAAAAAAGCTGCGTATATGGCTTTCCAGTTTAAGGAAACAGGCTTCTGTATTACCGGTATGCGCGGTTTTATGATCTTCGCCGCCCACGATAAGGTATGGTTCGCCGTCTATGCGCTGTGTTCTGTAATAGTGATAAGGGTCGTACATATCATAGGCAAGTCCTTCGGGGTAATTGTCTCCTGCAAGGCGTACGGCCATAGCATAGCTTCGATAAGGCGCACACCGCAGGTGCAGCAGGTTCACGCCGGGAGGAATGTGCGTGGTGTAGAGCAGCCACGAGGTGCGCAGCTCGCCGGCATCGGTTTTTATCGTAAGCGGTTCCGTATTGTCTGCCGCCATCACCCGGCAATGCTCTACGATAACGCCGCCCGCTTCCTCAAACGCTTTTGCCAGCGCATGCACATACCTTACGGGATGAAATTTGGCCTGGTCTTTTACTTCCAGCGCCTTCTCAAAAGCGATGGGCACCGGTATCGTGTTTATATACGATAGCGATATACCCGCATCGGCGCTTGCCTGCCTTATTTCTTCCAGCTCTTCGGTTTGTTTTTTATTCTGTGAAAAAAGGAAGGCGTTGGCCGGTTCAAAGCCACAGTTGATATTGTATCGTGCTATATTGTCTTTGATGGTATCGATGGCGTTCCTGGCGGCCTGTGCTACAAGGGAGGCATTTTCTTTTCCAAAGTTTTTGGCGATGGTGGTATATGGGGTATCCAGCAGCGTATTAAGGTGCGCCGTAGTTCCGCCGGTGGTGCCAAAGCAAAGGGTATTGGCTTCCAGCAAGGCGCAGCGCAGGCCCGCCTGCTGCAGCAGTAAGGCGGTGCTTACGCCGGTGATGCCCCCGCCTGCAATGATCACATCGTACGATTTACCTGCCGCCATTACACCTGGCTGCGTAACAGTATATGCTTCCGACGTGTTCTGCCAAAGGCTGATATTGGCGCCATCTCTTGCTATCATACATACAGTTTACTGGGAACACCGCAAATTTCATTACCACCGGTGATTGTGGAAAAACCAAGGTATTCAGGGAAAAAATTCCCCGGCCACAGACCTGCGCGGCAGGCAGGGAAACGACGATGAGGGGCATGGTTTGTGTACCGCTTTTTTTATGGAAAAACCATTACAAAACAAACTGATAGCCGATTTTGCCCTGCGTACTTCCTATGATCAAATCGGCGCCGATAATATTGAACAGCTAAAGCGGCATTTGCTTGATAGTATGGGATCGTTGTTGTTTGCCACCCGGCAACCGACTATCGGTAAAATGCTCCGGCAACTTTCTATGATAGGGGAGGGCGGCAACTGCCGGGTGCCGGTATTGCAGCGCCTGCCGATAGACAGGGCCGCGCAGTTATTTACCGCACTGATACGATACCCCGATTTTATGGACAATTATATGGGGAAGGAGTCCACCTGCCATCCCAGCGATAATATCGGGTCCCTGCTGGCTGCGGCCCAATATAAGGGCGCCAGCGGCCGTGATTTCCTGCGCGGCATGGCCATCGCTTACCAGGTGCAATGCCGGCTGGTGGAAGAAATACCAGTTATGATCGAGGGAATAGATCATACGTTGATGCTGTCTTATTCTGCTATAGCAGGCATCGCTTCCATGCTTGAGCTCACCGAAGAGCAAACCGCGCATGCATTGGGTATGGCCGGCAGCTCCATCAGCCCGATGGCGACGAGCCGCGCTTCTTACACATTTGAATGGAAGGGCTTTGTGTCTTCTTTTGATGCGTTTAACTGTCTTAATATCGCCTTGCTGGCCAAAAACGGCCTTACAGGTCCTATTGCCCTTTTTGAAGGGCCCAAAGGGTTCAAGGAGATATTCAATATGAAACTGGAGTACGACTGGACAAAGGAAAACTTTGAGCTGATAAGGAAATGTGTTTTGAAAAGTTATAATGCCGAAGTTCATTCGCAATCTACGCTCGAAGCGCTGCTGGAACTGCGGGCACAGGCCGATTTTTCGCTGGAACATATAGAGCGAATCGATATCAGGACTTTTCTTACCGCCTACCATATCATCGGCTCCGGCGCGTATGGCAACAGGAAAGTAGTGAAAACAAAAGAGCAGGCAGACCATAGCCTCTTTTACCTGGCGGCCGTGGCATTACTGGACGGGAAGGTATACCCCGAACAGTTTACACCCGCGCGAATTATAAGGGATGACGTACAGCAATTGCTGCAGAAAGTGCATGTAGAAACAATTCTTCCCCTGCATAAGCCCACAACCCTGGTAGGGATGCTTGATCCTTATACAGAAGCCTACCCTGATAAAATGAAGACGAAAGTTGATATTAAATACACAAATGGAAAAACGCTTTCCTGCAGGAAAGAGGATTATAAAGGCTTTTATACACGTCCCCTGAGCTGGGAGAATACGGTGGAAAAATTCAATCGGTTGACCGACGGCGTGGTGTCTCCGGCGCAGCAATGGAAAATAATAGATACCGTGCACAATATTGACAACCTGCCCGTATCGGCTTTGCTGGATGTTATTTGTATAGAAAAAGCGCCTGCGGAAATACCGGTAAACGCCGATTCCCCGGTTGCGCCCTGATAAGGCAGGGTACTGGCTGCATATTTGATGTATTCCAGCTATGCAGTTACCCGCTCCCGGCCGGATAATACGATTATTGCGCGCTGCTTTCTCTGAGCTGCAGCAAAACGATCCTTTGCGCATGGCCGCCGGCACGGCATTCTTTACCACGTTTGCCCTGCCGCCCATTCTTATTATCGTGATACAGGTATTCGGTTTGTTTGTCAGCCGGCGTACCATCAGTCATCATATTTTTATCCAGCTGGGTAAGGTGCTCGGACCGAATACCGTGGAGCAGATACGGGAAACGCTCCGCAATGTGCGGCACTTGACCCTCAGCTGGCTGCTGGCCGCCGGCGGTTTTCTCTTTCTCATTTTTGTCGCTACTACGCTGTTTAAGGTCATTAAAGATTCGCTCAACCAGCTCTGGAGTATACAGTTAAAAGACAAGCAGGGTGTTTTATTCATACTCGGCTACCGGGCCAAATCGGTGGCTATAATTATTGCCGGGGCTATCTTATTCCTGGGTGTGCTGCTGGCGGAAGCCATCGGCGCCTTCCTGGGCAAACATGATGCGCAGCTGGGCCGGCTGGCCAGTGTTTTATTAACAGGGCTTATCAACCAGCTGGTATCGGCGGTGCTGGTCATTGCCTGGTTTACGGTGGTGTTTAAGTTCCTGGCCGATGCACGTCCCTCCTGGAAAGTAGCCATTGCCGGCGGTGTATTTACCGGGCTGTTGTTTACCGGGGGTAAATGGCTGCTGCGCTGGCTGTTGTCGTACAGCAATATGCAAACCATTTATGGCGCTTCTACCTCTTCGGCGCTGTTGCTGTTGTTTGTGTTTTACTGCTCCTTTATGTTTTATTACGGGGCCTGTTTTACCAGGGTGTGGGCGGAAGAGCACCAACAACCCATACTGCCTACGCGGCATGCGATGCGATACCGGTTGAATAAGATTGAAGTAGATGATAAAGGGCAATAAGCTATCCCGCCCATCCTTCCCTGTCGAGGCTCCTGTATTGTATGGCTTCCGCCAGGTGGTCGGGCCGGATGGCTGTGCTTCCATCCAGGTCGGCAATGGTGCGGCTCACCTTCAGGATGCGGTCATAGGCGCGGGCGGAAAGATTGAGCTTGTTCATGGCTGCTTTTAATAAGTTCTCACCTATTTTATCGATGCTGCAAATCTCCTTTAGCTTCCCGGCGCTTATCTGCGCATTGGCATACATGCCCGGCTGGTCTTTGTAGCGTTCCGCCTGTATATCCCGCGCTTTGATAACACGTTCGCGTATAACAGCAGAAGATTCCGTTTTTTTGGTAGAGGACAATTCGTTGAAATCAACCGGCGTTACTTCTACGTGCAGGTCGATCCTGTCGAGCAGCGGACCGGAAATTTTGTTCAGGTATTTTTGTACGGCTCCCGGGGCGCAGGTGCATTCTCTCGTCGGATGGTTATAAAAACCGCAGGCGCATGGGTTACAGGCAGCTATAAGCGCAAAATTACAGGGGAACTCCAATATTACTTTTGCGCGTGATATCGTCACCCGCCGCTCTTCCATGGGCTGACGCATCACCTCCAGCACCGAGCGCTTGAATTCGGGTAGCTCGTCGAGGAACAATACACCGTTATGCGCCAGCGATATTTCGCCTGGCTGGGGGATACTGCCTCCACCTACCAGGGCGATATCGCTGATGGTATGGTGCGGGCTGCGAAAAGGGCGTTTTGAAATGAGGGTGCCGTTATCCGGTAGTTTGCCGGCCACGCTGTGGATGCGGGTCGTTTCCAGCGCCTCATGCAGGGTAAGCGGCGGAAGTATCGTGGGCAGGCGTTTGGCCAGCATAGACTTGCCCGCGCCCGGCGGCCCGATTAAAATAGAATTGTGCCCGCCGGCCGCTGCTATCTCCAGCGCCCGCTTGATGTTTTCCTGTCCTTTTACATCTGCGAAATCGGCGTCGAAATCATTTTGCGCATGGTAAAACTCGTCGCGCGTGTCTACACTCACCGGTTTCAGGTTACCCTCTCCCCTGAAAAAATCAATCACCTCGCTGATGTGCTTTGCACCATATACCGCCAGGTTGTTGACGATGGCTGCTTCGCGGGCGTTTTGTGCAGGCACTATCAATCCTTTAAACCCTTCCCGCCGGCTGGTGATGGCAATGGGTAGCACACCTTTCACCGGCTGGATGGCGCCATCGAGGTTCAGCTCGCCCATGATGACATACTCTTCCAGCGGCCGGGTATTTTTAAGTTGCTCGCTGGCGCCGAGGGTGCCAATGGCCATGGCCAGATCGAACGCAGAACCGGTTTTGCGTATATCGGCCGGCGCAAGGTTGACTACCAGCTTGGTGCGGGGCATATGGTAGCCATTCGTTTTTAGCGCGCTCTCCACCCGCTGCAGGCTTTCCTTCACGGCGCTGTCGGGCAGTCCCACGATAAAATAACCGCTGCCCGCCATCACATTCACTTCCAGTGTTATCGTTATAGCATCCACCCCGTATACCGCGCTGCCAAAAGTCTTTACTAGCATAAAATGAAACCGGGCATGAAGTTTTCTCACAAAAAACCTGGCTGCGAGGTTCATCCGGTCCTAAATAGAATATTATGTGATGAAAGTAGACAAAAATTAAAAAACAATTAAGTTGGATGAAATTAAACACTCGTTTAGTTTTTTTGTTTTGGTAATGGTACCTTAGCGGCCTGTTACTGCCAAAGATCTAATTTTGAGCCATTTACGGTTCGTGTTTATGCAACGATTGCTTGTCCTGTTTTGATTAATCGTTATACTTCGTTTATGAAGAGATATACCCAGGTATGCGTTATTTTTTTAATGCTGGCATCCTCATTGGCGGCACAATCGCAAACGGTGAAAGATTCCGTCATGCAACAGGCTTCCCTGCAGGACTGTATACAGTATGCATTAAAGCATCAGCCGGCGCTTCAGCAGGCGCTGCTCGATGAAGAGATTACAGAGCGGCAGATAAAAGGCAGGCTGGCCGACTGGTATCCGCAAATTGACCTTAATTACAGTTACCAGTATAATTTCCAGCTGCCCTCCGCGTATTTCAATGGCAGCGCGGTAAAGACCGGAACAAAAAATACGTCTACCGTGGGCGTAAGCGCTACCCAGAATATTTTTAACCGCGATGTGCTGCTGGCCAGCCGTACCGCCGGCGATGTACGCAGGCAATACCAGCAAACAACCACCGGTACCAAAATAGATATCGTGGTCAACGTGAGCAAGGCGTTTTACGATGTGCTGCTGGCGCAAAAGCAAATCGATTTGCTGGACGATGACATTGCGCGGCTGGAAGGCAGTCTTAAAAATGCGTACGACCAGTACCAGGGCGGTATTGTTGACAAAACAGATTATAAGCGCGCCACCATTTCGCTGAATAATTCGAAGGCCGAAAAAAAGACTACGCAGGAAGCGCTGAAGGCGAGGCTTGCCTACCTGAAGCAGCAAATGGGGTACCTGCCGGCCAATGACATCACCCTTGTATACGACAGCGCCCGGCTGTCAGACGAGATCCCGGTAGATACTGCCGCCGGTATAAGATACGATAGCCGCATCGAATACCAGCAGCTCCAAACGCGCAAGCGCCTCCAGGTAGCCAACCTGCAATACAATAAATGGGATTATTATCCTACGCTGTCGGCTTTCGGTACCTATAACCTGGGCGGTTTTTTCAATAATAATTTCGGGCAGCTGTATGCACATAACTATCCCAATTCCTTTGCAGGGTTGCAGCTCGCGTTTCCCATTTTCCAGGGCGGCAAAAGAGTGCAGAATATCCGCGCGGCCGAATTGCAGGTGAAGCGCGTCGACTGGGATATCCTGGCATTGCAGTCGGCCATCAATTCTGAATACACAGCGGCGATGGGCACGTACAAAAGCAACCTTAACCAGTACTATGTGCTGAAAGACAATCTTGCGCTGGCGCAGGAGGTATACAATACCATCCAGCTGCAGTATAAAGCAGGTATAAAAACCTATCTCGACGTAATCATTGCTGAGTCGGATCTCCGTACCTCCCAGGTAAATTATACCAATGCCCTGTACCAGGTACTCAGCAGCAAGCTGGACGTGCAAAGAGCATTGGGCGATATCCGTTATTAATTGTTTTAGCGAAACGTAAACTGTTGTTTTATGATGAAAGGAATTATCGGCTGGTCGGCAAGCGCTGTAATAATAAGCGCGCTGAGCTCCTGCGGCGGAACCAATAAAGAGGCGGCGGCGGCGCCAAAAACACCTCCTGTGCCGGTTATCACCGCCACTGTGCAGAAGGGAGCGGCTGCTTATTACGATCAATATCCCGCTACCATCGTTGCCCTCAACGAGGTACAGATACGTCCGCAGGTGGCCGGTTATATTACCGGTATCTTTTTCCAGGACGGCCGGCGCGTATCCCGGGGGCAGAAATTGTATACCATCGACCAGCAGCAATACCTTGCCGGCTATAACCAGGCCGTTGCCAATCTCAACGTGTCAAAATCCAACCTCGCAAGAGCGCAGCAGGATGCCGACAGGTATGAAGAGCTGCAAAAAAAGGATGCCGTGGCGCGGCAGACGGTAGAGCATGCGCAGGCCGATTTACAAGCCGCCAAAATGCAGCTCGAAGCTTCAAAGGCCAATGTGGCCAGCGTACAGACTAACCTGCGGTATGCCACTATTTATGCGCCTTTTGACGGCACCATCGGTATTTCGCAGGTAAAGCTCGGCACGGCCGTATCGCCCGGGCAAACCATATTAAATACGGTTTCTTCCGACGATCCCCTGGCGGTTGATTTTGCCGTCGACCAGAAGGAGATTAGCCGTTTTGTACAGCTGCAGCAAAAAGGAACGGCGCCGGACGATTCAACGTTTACATTACTGCTGCCCGACCAGAGCGTTTATTCCTGGCCCGGTCATATCAGCCTCATCGATCGCGCCGTAGACCCGCAAACCGGTACCATCAAGACCCGTATCGTTTTTCCCAATAAAAAAGGCCTGCTCAAAGCAGGCATGAGCACCAATGTGCGCGTGCGCAATAACCATGCGGCGCCTTCGATACTTATCCCAGGCAAAGCCATCGTAGAGCAAATGGGCGAATATTTTGTATTCGTGGTGGGCGACAGCAGCAAGGTGGCGCAACGAAAGATAAGCCGCGGTGCAAATATCAATGATAAGATCATTGTAAAAGACGGGCTGCAGGAAGGCGAGACGATTGTAATAGAAGGCGTGCAGAAACTGCGCGAAGGCGCAGTGGTACAGCCAAAAGCCGACAGCACCACGAGGAAATAACCACAACAAGCCCCGTAGGGGCGCCATGTTCGTAGCATATTCGTAGATCATGATCGCAAATACATTCATACGCCGGCCGGTAACGGCCATAGTTATATCGATAGTTATCCTGCTGGTAGGCGGCATCGCCATCACCAACCTGCCGGTGAGCCAGTATCCCGATATTACCCCGCCTACCGTGCAGATAACCGGCGCCTTTACCGGGGCCGATGCGCAAACGGTGGAGCAAACGGTTACCACGCCCATAGAAACGCAGGTAAATGGTACGCCCGGCATGGCCTATCTGCAGAGCAACAGTACCAGCGACGGGCGCACCACTATCAACGTTAACCTTAAAGTAGGCACCAATCCCGATATCGCAGCGCTGGATATCCAAAACCGCGTGGGCATTGCCACGCCGGCGTTGCCCGATGATGTAAAACGGCTGGGCCTTACCACGCGCAAGCGCAATCCCAGCATCCTGATGCTGGTGGCCATGTATTCGCCAAAGGGTACGCATAATGTTACGTTTGTAGACAACTACACCAATATATTCGTACGCGATGCCCTGCTTCGCGTGCCCGGTGTGGGCGATATCTTTACCCGCGCCGACGATTTCAGCATGCGGGTATGGTTGCAAACGGATAAGCTGGCGCAGCTGGGGCTCACCGCCGGCGATGTGGTCAGCGCGCTTACCGAGCAGAACCTGCAGATAGCCGCCGGTTCGGTGGGCGCATCGCCGCAGCCAAGGGCACAGGCATTTGAATACACCGTGCTGACCAATAGCCGTCTCAGCTCGGTGGCCGAGTTTAACAAAATTGTCGTGCGCGCCAATCCCTCGCAGGGCTCCATCGTATACCTGAAAGACGTAGCAAGAGTAGAGCTGGGAAAATTCAGCTATGCCAGCAACTCTTTTGTAGATGGCAAAAGGGCGTCTTACCTGCTCGCATACCAGGCGCCGGGCAGCAATGCGCTCGATGTGGCCGAAGGCATTTATAAGGCGATGGATAATCTTAAGAAATCGTTTCCTACTGATATCGATTATGTCGTGCCTTTTGAAAGTATTTCCGTAGTGCAGGTATCCATCAGCGAGGTGGTAAAGACCCTGCTGGAGGCGCTGGGGCTGGTCATCCTGGTGGTGTTCCTGTTTCTCCAAAGCTGGAGGGCAACGCTTATCCCCGTGCTCGCTATACCGGTTTCCATCATCGGCACTTTCGCCGTATTCATTCCCCTTGGCTTTACCATCAATACGCTTACCATGTTTGGCTTTGTGCTGGCCATCGGTATCGTGGTAGACGATGCCATCGTGGTGGTGGAAGCGGTGCAGCATAATATCGATAACGGACTGTCGCCTAAAGACGCCACCTACCTGGCCATGAAAGAAATATCGGGCCCGGTAGTGGCCATTGCGCTTATCCTGGCGGCGGTATTCGTGCCGGTAGCGTTTATTCCCGGTATCGTAGGGCGGCTATACCAGCAGTTTGCCATTACCATCGCCATCTCGGTGTTGCTATCGGCATTTGTGGCCCTCTCGCTTACGCCCGCCCTGTGTACCCTTCTTTTAAGGCCGCAGCACCTCGATAAGAAATCCACCGGTATCAATAAATTCTTTTACCGCTTCAATGAATGGTTCCGGCGCGTGACCGGTTCTTATACGGCCGGCGTACGCAAGACCATCAAGGCGGCGCCCTATGCCATCATTATACTGGTATGTATTTTTGTAGGCACCTTCCTGCTTTTCAAATCCAAGCCCACGGGCTTTATACCTACGGAGGACGAAGGCCGTTTGTATGTTACTTATGAGCTGCCGGAAGCCTCTTCCACGACGCGAAGCCTCGAAGTGCTCGATACCATGATGAGTGTGCTGAAGCAAACGCCCGGCGTGGCGCACTTTGCGGCATTGGGCGGTCTGAACGTTGTTACCTTCGCTTCCAAATCAAACAGCGGTACCGTATTCTGCCAGCTCAAGCCCTGGGACGAGCGTACCGATAAATCGCTGCAGCTGACCAGCCTTATCGCACAGCTGCAAAAACGCTTTGCTTCTATCCGCGGCGCCAATGTAATCGTTATTTCACCGCCGGCTATCCCCGGTCTCGGGCAAACAGGCGGTTTTACCTTCGAGCTGGAGCAACGCGAAAGTACCGACGATGTAAAACAGTTTGAAAGGGTGGTGCAGACTTTTGTGGCAGAGGCCAACAAGCGGCCTGAAATAAGCCGGGCCTTTTCCTTCTTTACCGCGCGTACACCGGGTTACCAGGTAGATGTAGACAGGGAGCAGTGTAAAAAACTGGGCGTATCCATTTCCGATGTGTATAGTACCATGCAAACCTTCCTGGGCAGCCGCTATGTAAACGATTTTACCATTTACGGGCGCAATTTCCGCGTGGTAGCCCAGGCAGACACCATGTACCGATCCGATATCAGTAACCTCGGCCAATACTTTGTTCGCAACCAGGCAGGCGCTTTATTGCCGCTAAGCACACTGGTAAAGTATAAGATCATAGAAAGCGCTCCGCTCTTCAGCCATTATAATCTTTTCCGCTCGGCGGAAATAAATGGCGGCGCCGGACAGGGCTATAGCAGCGGCCAGGCCATTGCAGCGCTGCGCGAAACGGCCGATAAAGTATTACCTGCCGGTTATGGATACGAATTTTCGGGTCTTAGCCGTGAAGAAATCAATGCCGGCAGCAGCACGATTATCATATTCGCCCTGTCTATTGTGTTCGTATTCCTGTTCCTGGCCGCCTTATACGAAAGCTGGTCGGTGCCCTTCTCCGTGTTGCTGGCAGTACCCATCGGCGCCTTCGGCGCTATCCTTACGCTTACATTTATACCGCGGCTGGCCAACAGCGTATATGCTCAAATCGGCCTGATCACCCTGATAGGCCTGGCGGCCAAGAATGCCATTCTTATCGTGGAGTTTGCCAAAGAAAGGGTCGACAGGGGTATGCCGGTGGTATCGGCTACGCTGGAAGCCGTCAAGCTGCGCCTGCGTCCCATTATCATGACCTCGCTCGCCTTTATACTGGGTGTGCTGCCCCTCGCCTTTGCAGAAGGTGCGGGCGCGATAGCGCGTTCCACCATCGGCTGGACGGTGCTCGGCGGCATGTTGGCCGCCACCCTGCTGGCCATCTTTATCGTGCCGGTGTTATATGTAACCATTACCCGTATCGCCTATGGCAAAAAAGGATTGGAAGAGCTAAGCCGCAGGGCCAAAGAGAACGGCGATGACGGTATGCCGCAGATGCCGGTGTAAGGGAAGCTGCAAGCTACAAGCCACAAGCCATAAGCAGCAAGCCGTAAGCATTCTTTCGTGAATGAATACCTGCAATAGAAAAACTTACCGCTTGTAGCTTGCCGCTTCTTCCTCTACATATAAGGAAAGATCACATTTGATACCTTTTTGTATGGATTTATGTACTTTTTTATTTTTCTATTCTGTTTTTTCTGTAGAATTTTATGATACGGGTGGCGTTAAAGCACAAAAAGATCTTTTACTTCAGACGTTTGAAAAGGGTACTTAGATAATCTAAGGACCGGGTTTTTCTATTGGTTATGCGATGTTTCTGCGCCTGGTTAGTAGCTTTTTTTTCACCTGCCATTGTTCCCTGGTTTCTGATCACTCGATAACACCTCGTTTTAAGCCTTCTCCCAATGGAGCGCCCGTTTTGCAAACCGGAAACCACGACGGGTATTTTTACGTAAAATTACGGTTGTACGGGTACGTAAAAATGGAAGCACTCCTCTTCTGATTGCGAAAATGAATATCTACAACACGGCAAAACAATTACATACAAAGTGTAATCAATTGCATATGACAAGTTGTCGACCCTTTGCATCGACGATGTTGTAGAGAATGTAATGGGTAAAAACACGCGAATACAGGTGGGCTGTTTCCATGGCGCATGGCCGGGTTTTTGGCTGCCCGGCGCCTTATAAAACAGCAGGGATAAGGCTATCAGCGAATATAGCATGGCTTTTGCCTTACAAGCCCGTACGTCGTACCATGATTGTGATCAAATAGTTGATCTGCGAAATTCTTTTTCTGTTAAGCATCGTACATACATAAGAGCTTGTTGGTAACGTCATTGGGTATGGGATAGATTATAAAAAAAAAGCATAAGAAGGGCTACCCTAAAAGTGGTATTGTAGAAGAAAAACGACAGGGGTATTTTGGTCTGTTAATCGGCGTTAGCGTACCCATGGTTACCAGCAGCTTTATTTAATCCTGCTTATTTAAACAGATACTTATGGATATAGATGCTATACTCAACCGGTATGTTGCTTTAGAAGCAACACAGGAGGAAATTGAATTCCTGCGCAGCTTATGGCCCGGCTGTCCTGAGCTGGAAGAAGCCATGATGGGTTTTGAAGCGCAGGCCAACCTGTTCCTGGAGCAGCAGGAAGAGCTCAAATACCAGATGCGCAGAAGGGATGAGCTCAGGGGTAATCTTGGTATCAGGGATTGACATCGTTCTCCCCGGCTTCCAGCTCCCAACACCGCAGCCAGACAGGCAGTTAGCATTGCCCGCCCCGGGTATGACTACACTTAGCTTTTTTGTTTACACCTGTATTTTATATGGCATGCGATAATACCCAGGTTGACCAGGAAAGAAAAACTATTGGTGATGATTATCGGCCAATCCTTTTTAAGGTAACCATAGTAAACCCAGGTACCCACACCAGCCAGCAGTGTAATAAGCATCAGGAATGAAATATTTCCGCCTTTCTTCTCCATAAGTATCTTCAGCAGCTGCGGAAGCAAAGAAACCGCCGTAAGAATACCCGCTATTATTCCGATTGTCGTAGAATTTGCCATAAGCACTTTAAAAAATAATCATTACCCGTCTCTCCCGCTTGTTTACCGCCGGGGCAATACCAGCTCTGTTCATGCCTAAATTGTACCACCACATGGCAAGAGCGCCTTCCAAAACGTGGTGCAGTGCTGGAATAATCTTTTCGCTGTCGGCCCCCGTGACTTTTCTTCCTCGTTTTGTAGATTTTATACATAGTGATAAGATTAACCATCATTTAACCCCGTGGCACGGTTTCGGTTTATTAACATACAGGGCGTCCTGTTTCTATCGTGTGGAATTGCGGTCCTGCCGGACGGAGAATAGATAGGTGACTACGGTCACAGGCGCCTGTATTATCTCATGGTATGATTGATCTCGTTTTTCAAAACACATTGCAGGGTTAGAACAATAATGTAAAATTTTAAATGGCGGTTGTATGCAGACAATTATATGCTTTTCCCATTTAAGGTGGAATTTTGTATACCAAAGGCCCCAGCATCTGTTAAGCCGGCTGTCGGAATTATATAATGTCCTTTTTATAGAAGAACCCTTGTTTGATGCGGAGGGCGAAGCGCAGTATAGTATCACCAAAGTTCCCGGTACGGATGTGCAGGTAATCGTGCCGCATCTTTCGCCGGGTGTAGAAGAAGATAAAATAGTTTCCATTCAAAAATCGCTGTTGGATTCGCTGGTAAGGAACTACCGCCTGAACAACTATATTTTCTGGTATTATTCACCAATGGCAATGTTGTTCAGCAGGCATTTAACCCCGGGGTTTATTGTATACGACTGTATGGACGAATTATCGGCCTTCATGTTTGCTTCGCCGCTGTTAAAAATCTGCGAGACTGAGCTCATAGGCCGGGCCGATTTGCTGCTAACGGGCGGATATAGCCTATACTCGGTAAAAAAAGAGCTGCATAAAAATGCCTACTGCTTTCCCAGCAGTATAGACAAAGACCATTTTTACCGGGCGCGCAGGCGGCAGGCAGACCCGGTTGACCAGGCCGGCATTCCTTTTCCCCGGCTTGGGTTCTTTGGCGTGCTTGATGAACGGTTTAACAGCGACCTGGTAAAGGAAGCCGCTCTTCTCCGTCCACACTGGCATTTTATCATGATTGGACCAGTAGTGAAAATCGATCCCGCGGCCCTGCCCAACCTTGCCAATATTCACTACCTGGGAATGAAGCAGTATAAAGAGTTGCCCGCATATCTTGCCGGTTGGGATATTGCCATTATGCCTTTTGCGCTAAATGCGGCTACCCGGTTTATAAGTCCTACCAAAACCCCGGAATACCTGGCGGGCGGGAAACCCGTTATTTCAACTTCGATAAGGGATGTTATCCATACATATGGAAATAAAAAAATGGTCCGCATAGCCGATACCCCACAGGAATTTATAACCGCTGCGGAATGTTTTTTAAGTAACGAAAATAAAGAGGAATGGATAAAGGAAACGGATGCGTTGCTGGCAGATATGTCGTGGGACGGTACAGCCCAGGCCATCACCGCTTTAATTCAGCAGGGACAGGCAGAAAAAGAAGACCTAAAAAAAACTCATAACATTTAAATCTTTTACTATGTTCGACTATCTGGTAGTAGGAGCGGGTTTTGCCGGGTCGGTAATCGCAGAGCGGTTAGCCTATACCGGAAGGAAAGTGCTGGTGGTGGAAAAGCGTAACCATATTGCCGGCAATACCTACGATTTTTTCAATAATGAAGGTATACTGGTGCATAAATACGGCCCGCATATATTTCATACCAATTCAAGGGAGGTATACGATTACCTGGGACAGTTTACTACCTGGCGGCCTTATGAGCATCGTGTACTGGCCAGCGTAGACGGCATGCTGGTGCCCATTCCCATTAACCTCAATACCATCAACACGCTGTATGGGTTACAATTATCCTCGGCCGAAGTAGAACAGTTCCTGGCCAGCCAGGCCGAGAAGCGGACCCCCGTACTTACCTCGGAAGATGTGGTGGTAAGCAGGGTGGGCAAAGAATTGTACGAAAAATTCTTTAAGCACTATACCAAAAAACAATGGGACCTCGACCCTTCCCAGCTGGATGCGTCGGTAGCTGCGCGGATACCGGTGCGGTATAATAAGGACAACCGGTATTTTACCGATATCTACCAGGCTATGCCCCTGTATGGCTATACAAGGATGTTTGAAAACATGCTTTCGCACCCTAATATAAAAGTGCTGTTGAATACAGACTATAAGGAGATCCAGAAAATGGTGCCGTTTAAAAAGATGATATATACCGGCCCGGTTGATTATTACTTTGATTATTGCTATGGTAAGTTGCCATACCGAAGCATCGAATTCAAATTTGAAACCATTGAAATGCCCGTATTCCAGCCCACCGGTACCGTTAATTATCCCAATGAGCATCCCTATACCCGCGTTACGGAGTTTAAATACCTCACCGGGCAGCAACATCCAAAAACATCGGTGGTCTACGAATACCCACGGGCAGAGGGCGATCCGTATTACCCCGTACCAAGACCTGAAAATGCGGAGTTATATAAAAAATACCAGCAGCTGGCTGCCGAAGAGAAGAATACTTATTTCACCGGCCGGCTTGCTACCTATAAGTATTATAACATGGACCAGGTGGTGGCACAGTCATTGACCCTTTTTAAGAAATTAAGCTTGCTTCATCAAAACCACGAACATGTCAACAGGGAACCATTGTTTATTTCCTGAGGTTTGGGGCGGACTTGAATGTACCATCAACAGGATCGGCAATAAGTTCCGGGATCAGCTGCTGTATACGGGGCATTATTCCCGCGACAATGATATCGAACAATTTGCCGGGTTGGGAATAAAGGCCCTGCGTTATCCTGTTTTATGGGAGCGGCACCAGCCCCGGAGAAATGAAAACATAGATTGGCGTTTTGCCCGGCAACGGCTCGACGCCATCAGGCGCCATGGTATTATCCCGGTGGTGGGGCTGGTTCATCATGGCAGCGGACCGGCATTTACCCACCTGGGAGATAAAAACTTTGCTCCCTTGCTGGCAGACTATGCGCGGCAGGTGGCGCAGCAGTTTCCCTGGGTTCAATATTATACGCCGGTAAACGAACCGCTCACCACTGCCAGGTTCAGCGGCTTGTATGGTCACTGGTATCCGCACCACCGGCAAACAGCCAGCTTCGTGATCATGCTGCTGAACCAGTTAAAAGGCGTTGTTATGGCCATGAAGGCCATCCGGGAAGTAAACCCCGCCGCTCAGCTGATTCAAACGGAGGACCTGGCAAAAGTACACAGCACCCCGGTACTGGCTTACCAGGCAGCATTTGAAAATGAACGCCGGTGGCTGACATACGATTTATTGTGCGGAAAAGTAGACAGGAACCACTACTTATGGAGTTACCTCATTTCTGCCGGTATACCGGAAGCCGATATACTTTATTTCCGCGATAACCCCTGTATGCCCGGTATCATGGGCCTGAATTATTATATTACGTCAGAACGCTTTCTCGACGAGCATCTTACACCGTATCCCGTACACCAGCACGGTGGGAATGATTTTCACCAATATGCGGATACGGAGATGGTCCGTGCGGGACAGCCATCGGGCGCAGGTGTTTTATTACACGAGGCATGGCAAAGGTACCAGCTGCCGCTTGCGCTCACGGAGGTTCATTTGAGCTGTACGCGGGAAGAGCAAATGCGCTGGTGGTTCGACGTATGGCAGGCGGCTTGTAAGGTAAAAGCGGAAGGCGTTGATATAAGAGCCGTCACCGCATGGTCGCTGCTGGGGTCTTACGACTGGAACAGCCTGCTTGCTGAATATAAGCATCAATATGATACCGGTGTATTTACAATTATCAATAACAGCCTAAGACCCACCGCCACTGCCAGGCTTATCCAATCAATCGCATCGCAGGGCCATTATACACATCCATTGCTTAATTCACGTCCCTGGTGGCAGAAAGAAACACGATTCCTTAACCGGGTATGTGCAAATGAACCCATGCATGATTCGGCGGCTGCCCCGGTTCTTATTGTTGTACAAAACAGTCACCTGCACAGCGTATATGAAGAAGTATGTGCCGTAAGAGGCATTTCCTGTATCATACTATTCAATGCAGGCGCCGAAAACTGTGGCCACGAAAATATCCAAAGGGCAATGAGGACATACCAGCCCTGGGCAATCATTACCGAATCGGGGAATATAAAACTGGAGAACTTACACAGGCAAAGTTTTTGTTATGTAGTAAATGCTGTTCCGGGTTCAGGCAGCAGCCTGTCAAACCTGGTACACGCGTCTCTTGACTTGCTCATAGACGGAGAAACGGGCGTATGGCATTGGGACAAAGAAGGGTTAATACCCCGTGAGCATGAAATGCCGGCGCAGCACTTTGAAAAAACTTTATTATAACAGGTCGTTGTATGTCTGCAAACCAGTTTATGTTCTCTACGGGAATTGAGAATAGTTATCCCACTATAATATTACCGGGTGGCGCCACCAAAC
>Ga0307508_10002683_pt1 | contig 18640 bp, 21 predicted proteins | sample 9_EM_MG_FD_203089 | JGI IMG/M metagenome (GOLD analysis project Ga0307508, IMG submission 203089) | Populus trichocarpa ectomycorrhiza microbial communities from riparian zone in the Pacific Northwest, United States - 9_EM | ecosystem: Host-associated > Plants > Roots > Unclassified | place... | reverse complement strand
CGATTGCTTGTCCTTCTTATGATGACCACCAAGGTTGTCTTCCTCCGTGGCAGCACTTGCGCTTTCCCGGTCTGTGCCGGTACTTGGCCCAGGGACCTCCTGGTGCCGCAGAGTCGGTTGACCCGACCCGAGCCCCGACGCTGTCGGTTGCCTGGTCTCGGTATGCCGTCCTAAGACCGTGTGACGAGTTTCCGATACCTTCCTGCCTGGTCCGTATCCGTATTCCGACCCTGTAGTATTTAGGGTGTAACACCCGCGGCTTGTGCCACCACGATTCCTGCCCCTACCAGCTGGGCTATTTCTCCCAGCGTGAGCATGGTTGCCAGCTGGTTCTGGGTAGGTTTCCTCGTCCCAGGTGGAGGTCTCCCTGTTGGCAGGTTTCGCTCGTACAAGTCATTTTCGTTCTCGCGAGGAGGGGGTGAAGGCGATGCTGCCCTTCGTGGAGGCCTTGGTGGGGGTCCACCTCTTCCTGCTCCTCCTGCATCTTGGAGCTCTTGTGGCAGGGCTGGAGCTGGGACTGCTGGGGGTCTCTGCCGTCGTCGTTGGGTTCCGCCAAGCAAGGGGCTCCCTAGCACTAGCCGTATTGGCGGTGTTGTGGGCAGGGGAACTGTTGTTGCCACCCGCAACAATTCACCCTATACTCTGGCCAGCTGTTGCTCCAGGGCGGCCATTCAATCCCGGTCCTCCTTCCGTTGCTGCTCAAGCGTTTCTACCTTCTGCTGGTGGTTAGCAGCCCATTTTTCCACTTTACCTTGGAACTCCATCAAGTGGACGTTCCTAGCCATGTTTGCTTCCAACAGAAAAGCCACCGCGTTGTGCATCCGGGCTACTTGTATCACCTCATGGACTCAGTGTAGCTTGCTTGTCTTGGAGTGCTCGATGATGGCCCCCAAGACCTGCCGGGTGAATATCTGGTACGCGTTTGCAGATATCATAAGCTCGTTCCTTACCCAGTCTCCTGAGATTTGTTCCTTGGCTTCCATTTGCTCGTAGACGTATTGGGCTCCTTGAGCTAGTCGATTGTAGCCTGCTTCAATCCGTCTGATGCGCCGATCCGTGTGGTCCAATGTGTTGCCGCAGACGTCCATTAGCTGGCGCAGGTCTTGCTCAGCCTGCTGCTGGTGGTTGGCCATTGCCCACATCCATCCGACTGGGTTGGCGATTTCTAGGGCTTCTTCCTGAGGTTCTTCATCATTTGTGATCTGCAGCAGCCCATGGGGTGCCTCCAAGCGGAGCATGTTGTAGTCGGAGGTAGTGGACATTTTTCTTAATACAGATCGAGGAAGTCTCCACTGTAGATAGTAGTGTCGTAGTCGAAATGGTAGTCGAAGTGATCAAGGAGTTCGTCTTCGTCGAAGTTGGCCGGTTGGAATAGAAATGCACAGTTCCACCACTGCTGGGTATACCAATGGTACAGGGCGCACTCGATCGTCCCATGGATTGGCTCAGGTCAGTCAAAAATTCTTCCCACTGCTCGTATTTTGAGATTTCGTCGTCGACTGACTGAAAGGTGTAGTCAAACACGTATTGGGACTTTGGTTCCAGGAAGGTGGAAAGCTCAAGTAGGTAGCGGTGGTCTTCGAAGTAGGTATTGTCGAAGCCGGACATCAAAGTGGGGTGATTTGGAGATCAAGATTATAGTGTGATACTGGGGCTATATCGTATCCGGAGTGTGGGTAGAATTGTAGGTAATCAGGCTACTTTCGACAATGCACAACAGAATAATCTTAGATCTCGTTTGTGGGGTTTGTTCGTTGAGTGGGCATTCGCTACTGTCCTCTCTTCCTTTTCACCAAGCAGGATCTTGCCTAGCTATATATTCTTCCTGCAGTCACGTGGTTCCCCTAGAGAACCCATACTTCCTATCCTTTCTCCAGGAGAATTTGTCTGCCAGTCAAGGCTCCGGAACCCCATGGGCTCAGTCCTCACAACTCCATTGGCCCTGGTTGGTCTAAGGATAAGCCGACTGATGCCTGCACCGTGTAATCCCCTCCAGCCTTGCAGGTGAGTGGTTTTACCAGTGTGACACAGGGGTCGTATTGTGACCGGAGTGCAGCGAGAATCAACGGTAATCAGGCTACTTTTGATAATTCACAGCGGAATAATCTTAGATCTTTTGTTCGTGGGTTTTTGTTGAGAGTGCTTTCGATGCAGTCTCCTCTTTTCTCGACGGACGAAACTTTGTTGGCTATATAGTCTTCTTTTGGCGTCACATGGTTCCTCTAGGGAACCTGTACTTCTCATCCTTTCCCGAGGGTTTTGTCCGCTAGTCAAGACCCCGAAACCCCACGGGCCCGGTTCTTACAACTTCATTGGTCCTGGTCGGTCTAACGATATGCCGACTGATAACCGCACCGCGTAATCCCCTCAAGCCCTGCGGGTGAGTGAATTACCAGCCTATCAGAGAAAGAGGAATTATTGGTTCTATGACCTCACCCCTTGTATCTCGTATTTAGTTGCCTTTGCAGTCCGTCCGGAGATTAGCCCCTTAGGTCCGTCACAGCTGTAAGGTCTAATCCCGAGGCTATCTCCTGCCTAGACTCTCTGAAGCCGACTAGACTCTACTTTTTCCCCTTCTAGTGGCTTGAGTAAAGTCTCACGTGCCCTGACTATGTAACTAACTAAGTATCTTTTCCCGTGTTTCCTTTGAGGTGTAACACTACTCCCCCCTTCTCTAGCTTCGTCCCGAAGCTAAGAGAGATCCTTTTTCTCTATCTAGGTAGCCTGTCTTCTTTCTGTTTTTCTGTGGGGTAACTTTTCGGGTGGTTATAGTTACCCTGACTGTAGTCCTCCACCCCTACAGCCCTCCCAGCCACCGGATCAGGGCATCATTCTCTGTAATCCATCGGAATGGCTGGGCCCTCTGAGCAGGCCGGTGCGTGCTCACACTATCGTCCAGTCCCATGACAGGCCTCGCTTTATCCCTACTGGGATTAGGTTCTCCATAGGAACGGATAGGAATTGGGTGGGCCGAGTGCTGGTAACCAGGATTCAGATAGAGGCCACAACAACTCATCCGGATGAAGCAAGCGTGTCTGGAAGTGCCCACGCCTTCTCGGTCGTCGTAAGGTATCTCCCTTCCTGGTTTCCCTGGATCCTCGTTACCGGGTAGTGAGGTACCCCGCCTGGGTCTGACAGGGAGGCTGGTAATCATTCAACCCGGTGCCCAAGAAGCGGGTCTTTTCGTTCGATTCAGTGCCCGAGAAGCGGGTCTTTTCCATTCTATTCGGTGCCTGAGAAGCGGGTCTTTTCGTTCGGGTTGTTCCTCGTTTCGGACTTCAGTTCCGGGGTCAGTTCAAACCGAGCTCTTTGAGTGCGGGGAGAGCCTATGGTGCCCTTCGTGCTAGTAACCGGGATCCGGGTTGTGGCCTCCTGTGGGCATGCCGAGGAGTACCCGCGCTGTCGGGGTCGGGGTGCACCCGCAGCCCTGGATCCGAACCGCTGGTTCCTTATCCCAAAAGTTGGTCAACCGTGTCGTAGTTGTGCGTGAGATGAAGTCCTCCAGCCCCTTCATCCCTACTACCGCTCGTGCTTTTCCAGGACCTTTTGTGGACATCCCGTCTTAAGCGTTGGTGAGTCGGTAGTCCCTTGGCGCGTCTGGGTTCCGTCGGTGAAACTCCCTGAGTTTCTCCAGACCGCCTACCGAAAAGTTGTCGCATGGTTCTTCCGTCCTGTCCTTGCGTTCCGGACAGTCAAGCCATTTGACGAGGTAAAGGATTGTCTTGTTATTTCCCCAGCCACGTTCGACCGAAGACATAACTTCTTCGACATCGTATTCTTCTGATTGTTCGATGTCGTCTACTTCCCGGAGCACCTTTGATGGGTCCAGCGGTGCTCGGTGTTCGCTGGTTCTGTAGGGTTCAAGCAGCGAGAGGTGGAAGACATTGTGAATCTTCCACTTGCGAGGCAGCGTGAGGCGGACGGCCAGCAGGGAAACGATCTTCTCGATCTGGAAGGGATCATGATTTTTGTGGTCCAGCTTCTTCGAGGGTCGGCGCGTTTCGATGTTGCGCCCGTTGAGCATTACCAAGTCTCCTACTTGGTAAGCCGGAGGTTCCTTTCGGGCCGGATCGGTGTATCGGCGCATTCGGTACCGTTCTTCTTCCAGCCTTTTCCGCGACTCGTCGTGTACAGCGTGCATCCAGTGCACGTAGACCTGGCTCGCTGGGTTAAGGGGCTCCGTCGATGCGGGATCTATGGCCGCCGGATGGAAGCCATAGTTAGCGTAGGACTTCGTTTCTCGAGTATGATTCCGAGGACGCTTGGTGTTGTTGCCGTCCTTTTTCCTGCAATTTCCAAAGGTGTGGGTATTTGAATTGCACCAGCTACACCATTTCTGAGATTGCTGATCACCGCGTCCTCCGTTTGCTCCTCCTCCTTTGCTTCGGTGGTTCCCACGACCTCCTCGACTCCCTTTGTTGCCACCTCTTCCTCCTTGTCGAGAGTACAGTGCCTCTGAACCGGCGTCGGGGTTCATGGCAAGCGCTCCATTCAGCTCGCATTCTTTCAGTTCTGTCATGTTTGGTGGACCGTGATGTCTGCTCGAGACTGCAGCATCTTGATACTGATTTTAAACATTTCGGGGAGAGTTGTAAAGATGTGATTTCTCAAGATCATCTCGGGAACAGCTTCGGGGGTTCCAGCCAATTGATTGGTGATATTGAGGAGCCGGGAGAAGTAGACACTGATTGGTTCTCCGGGAACTGGGCGTAGTTGACTGAAGTCTCTGAAGGGTGTCAGACGACCAACTTTGGTGTTTGCTGTCGCCATATGCTCTTTTAGCAATTCCCACATTCTCGCTGGGTCTCTAACTCCCTTCAGATGAGTTTTGGCACCAGGGCTGCACAATCCGCAGATGATGGCACCAGCCTGAGCCCTTCATGTAGTAAAATCTCCATAGGCCTTCGTTCCGTTGATAGCAGCCTTGGTCATTCCTTCCGGATTCTCTGGCCCTTCCTCTTCGTTCATGACAATCCTCCAGGCCTTGATCCTACGCAAGACCTGTTCACAGTCTTCCTTCCAAGAGGCGTAGTTCATTTCGTTCAGGAGGGCAATGGTTCCGAGGGAGTGCTTGACGACTTTCTCGGCAGCAGCATCGGGTGCAGACATCTTGATTCGATCGTGAGGGGAAAAGGCGAAGAGCAGTTTGGTGTTCGGCTTGTGCGTGGCGGGTGCGGCACCCGGGCTCAAAGCCTATAAAAATTTAGGTCGTTTACGTGGCCGCCTGAGCGGAGTGCGAGAGAGAGAGAGGGAGACAAGCTTCTTCACTACGTGGAGGGAGTAGAGGTGACAGCGAAGTTGATTGCTATGAAAAAGTTTGTAAGAGTATCAAGAAAAAACCACAAAAACAAAGAACACAAAGTACATCTCGCTGCTTCCCCGCTTTATCCCCATTGGGCTCCCTGCCTTAGCTCCTCCAGCGTTCGCTACCCACTCAACGCCGCCCGTTCGACTCTGGCCGCCGTACGCCGTTCGCTTGGCGCCATACGCCGTTCGGTCAGCGCCGTATGTCCAGAGGCGAGAAGCTTTTCCAACATATAGCAACCAAATGTCTGCCAAGAACAGCAGAGCTGCCAGTGCAGGAGCAGCAGAGATTAAGGCAAGAGTAATTGCGCTGGACAGATAGCGCGGCTGCATCAGTCTCTCATGCGGCGATCTCGGCGGAAGAAGAGGGTGATGTGGTGGGTGTGGACGCTGCCTCTCATATTACTGGATGAGACACCCATAGGACCCCATGCGCCAGGGCAGCTCAGCCGGTGGAGAGGCCATGCAATTCTGATTCAGATGGACTTGCTCCGAAGTAGGGAGACTGGCATTCATCGTTGCAGCAGGCAGTTGCTACCGCGCGAGCTGGGTGAGCGGGTAGGAGAGAATCAGGAGACACACATATGGGCTCACCCTACAATACTGGACCGCTCTCCCCGGCCGGAAGAGTGGTTGGGTATGCCCCACGGGTGCCGTCGTGGCCCGACAAGAGACCTACCTGGATGGACGGGAGTAGTCCGAAGAGGCTCACAGCAGCTCGCCGTCCAGATTATCGCTCAAGAACGGCAAGCTCGCCAACGTTAGAGAGGATATATGTTGCGCAAGAAAGAGTGAGAGAATGAGAGGAGAGTGAGTGGTGCGAGGGCCGTGAGCGGTGTGGCTGAGAGGGTTGTCAGGTTGTGGGGGATCCGGATTTTTTTTTTTGTTTATTCATTACTCGTATGCGACCTACTTAGGTAGATCATGACGAGGGATATGTACAGTTTGGGTCCCCGCTGCAGGCCGCGTGTAGCGGCACAGTGCAAGCTCCCTTTTGCCCGCCGCCTAGGCCTGTCCCACAAATTACATAGAAAATGACAAAGGAAAGCAAGTGGCACCCCCCCCTAATCCTTTTCTGCCGATGCCATGAACGACGGGGTGGGCAAGAACAGCCGGGTGTTACCCCCCATTCCCTACGTCCTCAGCACCAAGCTCCTCCGCCTTCTTCTCCTCCTCCCGCTGCGATCTCTCCCGAAGCTCCCACTCCGACGCCTCACTCTCCACATCCTCTTCCCTCTCCTCAGCCGGCACTGTCTTCCCTACCTCCGTCACAGAAAGGAAATCTAGCACCGCCTGGCTGCAACTCTGCTCAGCTAACAGCTCGTGAGCTTTCCACCGCCACCTCCCTTCCCTGCCTCCTTCCTGTGCGGGATCCGGAGATGCAGCCAGGGAAGTCAGCCGTCTCTCTGAATGATGTTGGAGGTGGCACTGCGGTGGTCGGTTGCGGGCGACGAATAGCGGTGATGACGTGTAAATCCGCAGTAATTTCGACAGTCGAACCCAAATTCATTGCAACCCACCAAACATTTCATCGGGTTCTGGATGCAGTGCAGCAAATTATGGTATAGGGTTGGTCGGCTGGCGAGCGGCTGTTCTAAGACAACTCCTCGACAGGCGTTAGCATTACTCGCTCCTTGTTGAACCGGTTTGCGTAGATACAAAATCAGTAGGTTGTCACTGCCATTCCAAAGTTTGCCAGCAGACGAGGAGTAGGGTTGTGGGGACGGTCTTTTTTTGTCCTTTCCTTTGTCTCTTTTTTGTCATTTCCTTGGTGCGCTCTACATCTCCTTGGGACAAGCCCGGACGGAGGGCAAAAGGGGAGCTTGCAACGTGCCGCCACCGCGCGGACTGCGGACAGGAGAACCGGGCAAAATGTACGCCGCCATGATCTATACAGGTCGAATGCGAGTATGAATAAATAAAAAAAACGGCTATTTAACACGATACCCCCCCCTTTTTTCGTGACTTTAACCCAATACCCTCCAATTTTTGTATTTAACACAATATGTACCCCCCATTTTGGGCGAATAATATTTCGTGATCCCCCTAAGTCTACCGCACACGTGCCACATCAAAATACCCGACGACACTCACCACACACATGGTGAAGCCTCCTGACGGCAAGATCGACCCCCTCTCTCGCCCGCCACCCCGTCTGTGTCGCCCACCCCACACAACCGCTCTGCCCCGCCCCGTACCGCAACCAACCACCCTACTACTACCAATGAGCGCAAACGGAGCTGAGCCAAGCGATGCAGCAATCGGCTTGGATGACCAGTTTGCAACATTCATTGTGTTCAAAGCGGCAATGGCCGAGTGGTCTGCACGAGAACATTTCGATATCCGGTATAAGAAGTCAGACAACTCGGTCAACCTAGTCGACTGTTGGGTGGAGGAATGCACCTTCCGGATACGAGCGCAGAAGAAGGCAAAGGTTGGATGCATCAAGGTTACCGCTCTGAATAACACCCACACTGCGTGTGTCGGGTTTCTACGTAGCAAACGCAGGAGTGTCAGCACGTAGACTTTCTTGCAGGCGACAGTTCTAAAGATCATGCAAATAGACCGTATGACAAAGCCCAAGGAGATCGTTAAGGCAATCAATCACGAGTACAATCAGTCGATCTCATATCACGTCGCACAGCGGGTGCTTGGACCGATCAACGGAACCTCGATTGATGAGGAGAGAGAGCAATTCCGGCAACTGGGGCTGTTGGTTGAGATAATTCGTCAAGCGGATCCAGTGGGATACGTCAAGCTAGACATCGACCCTGATACTTCACGTTTTCGTACCTTCTTCAACTGCCCCTCTGCCGCCGGCTCTCTTTCGAAAATGGGTGTTTGCTAATGATGGTGTGTGACGGCACCTTCACAAAGGTCAAGTTTCGACAGATACTACTCTTTGCTGTGACATTGGATGCAAACAATCACATTTTGCTGCTCGCATGGGGGCTTCTTCCCAGTGAGAACGAAGCTACATGGAAAATGGGGGGTATTGTGTTAAATACAAAAAAAGGGGGGTATTGGGTTAAAGTCACAAAAAAAGGGGGGTATCGTGTTAAATAGCCGTAAAAAAAACCCCCTAGAAACAGCAGTCAGGAATTGTCTGCTTGTATTGTGAACGCTCCGCAACTCAGTAGGTAGCCTTTCGGCGAGGCGGAGAGAAATTCATACACGGTCGTGCCACAGCTGCATGAAAGGAGCTGCCGAATGTTGACACCATGGTGGCTGTCTAGGTGGTCGAGGTGGTGCGAGGATTGGGAGATTTTTGGTGGCAGCTAGTTATGTACATATGCAGAGGTACCTTCCTGCTGGCGGCCATCATTTGACCACCACAAAGTGAAAACGTGATTCAAAACGTACTTGTGGTTAACCTATGTAAATTGTGGAATTATGACGCAGCGCTTGCGGTGATGAGAGCGATTGGCGATGTGGTCCCGCGAGACTTCCGTTTCCTCACATTCCACCAATCCAATCATCACGGCGCCGGGAGCCAGACGTCAGTAAGGGAGCTCCGAGAGCGCAAGGAGCGAGAAGAGGGACAGGAGGCGGAGGCGGAGGAGCTGGGTGCTGCGGAAGGCTCGGGTACCGGAGAGGAACCTACCGCTGTTCTTACCCACGCCCTCCTTCATGGCATCGGCAGGCGAGGAGTAGGGAGACGGGGTGCGCTTTCCTTTATTTCTTTCCCTTTGTCAAGTTCCTTCGGCGCGTTTATTTCTTTTCTTGGGACAGGCCTGGGCGGAGGGCAAAGGGAAGCTTGCAACGAGCCGCCACTGCGCGGACTGCGGACAGGAAAACCGGGCAAAATGTACGCCGCCAAGATCTATATTGGTCGAATGTGAGTATGATTAAACAAAAAAAAAACCAATCCAATCATCACAACTAACTCGGCCGAGTATTAGCCCTAGCCCCGATTTCGGTGCACACTGCCCTACATATTCTTTCCTCCCTTTTCTTTTCCGTCGATCATCCTTCCTACCTTCCATCCCTCTCTCCGTTTGCACCACTCCGATTAACCCGCCATCAACCCTACTGATAAACCCGACTGAAGCTTCTTCACTTTGGGGCTTCCATACCGTTGACCATCGAGGCGGCAAGACCCACAAGCTACTAGTGACGGTGTTTAGATGGAAGGTAAGTCTCTACAACCCAATTGTTTCCTTTTCTTTGCCGTTAACTTGTACCCTCTGCCCGTGCACTCCAATGCAGGCGGCCCTCCCAAGATCTTCGCACTGATGAAGACAGCACCATCGTACGAGGATATCGACGCATTCAAGAACTACCACGGAATTTCTGAACAGAGCCCGGACAGTAAGAGAGCCTATCCTTGACTGGCCGTCATTGACCCTCTGTTTCCGACTTCACTGGTAACAAATTAACACCATGCAGCAATGACCGTCGGGAACGCCGATATGACGCATATTTCTACTACGGACGACAACTTATCTGCGATAATTGAGTTCAACAGATGCTACAATTCCGACATGAATGGCATTGCATCTCACTCAACTTCCACGAAGGGAAAGCGACCGGCCGATGTGGCCGACGATCGTGATGACATCCACAAGCGCCTACGGCTTAACGAAGGAGAAACCGATCACACCGCTTCACTACAATGGACCCCGGACGAAACAGTGCAACACCATACAAATGCGCACACATCCAAAGACACGGCAGAGACCACGCACGATGTCCACGAGGGAGACCACACGTACGAAGACCAAGTAGATGATGAGTGGATGAACGCACTGGCTTCGCAGCTTATCACCGAACCCTATTTCATCAGCCAGCAGGATTCGTATCTTCCGGATGCCGACAAACAAATGAAAATACGCACCTTGCCCGTCCTGGACAACCTCGTGGGCCCCCTCCCGCAACATTCCTTCTGATGTGCTCGTGGGCTAATAGGTAATCCGGCCACCAGGCAAGCCAAATTTTGATGACCCTTGGAAACGGCACGTATGCCGAAGCACTTGACATTGTTACGCAACCCGACTCGCCCCATGGTCAAGCCTACAACATAGCTAAGACGCTCTTCCAACAGACCAAGAAAACATACACAACAGAGGCTTTCCTTTCGGCCGATGAGCTGCAATTCAAGGCCATTGATCAGCGATCGACCATTCGGAAGTCTAACCTGGCTACGTTCCTTTCTGCAGTCTTTGGATCGGAGGAGATAGGGTTCTTTCCCCTGAATGAGCACTTTCTTGACACATTCGTACCAGATGGGGGAAGGCTTCTAAAGCCGCAAGGCTCGCTCTATCTCGACCTGAAGACCCAGGCCTACATCTCGGCTATCTCCGCAAACGAGCAGTGCAAAGACGAGATTCTCGACAACCTTTTTCCTGCGAACATGGGAGAGATCCTCATGTCGCGCAGAGGAGGGGGCAAACAATTGCCTCCGAGTGAACAAGACTTTGTGAATCGCCTCGGTCACAGGCGCAGCCATTTGATCCGGTTCCCGGCAGAAGTGAGCCTTACCGACAATTATGCGTGGCACGATTTCTTGAAAGGTATCAGTGGTTACGTAAACAAATATCACGAAACGTTTGTCGTACTGCCGTCGGGGAACTCCCAACTTCATTTCGCGACGGCTGGTATTGATTGCACACGGACGAAAAGTCGACAGAAAACCGCTTCCCACGGAGCACCACATCCAGATATGACGGGGAGACCCAGCCACCACGAAACCCCCCAGTCGCCGCTGCCACTGTCGGTGCGCCATGAAAGATTGGCAGCTCCAGCCACCGAACGTGTTTCCCTTGCGCCGGTCTATCAGACTCACAGTGCTGACAGCCATATTCAGCCAAATGCGCAAACAGGTGGCAATGAACAGGCTACTAGAGAAATCTCACCAGACGATAAGCTCTTCGGCCCCAGCCCATCGTTCGCGGGAGCGTCACCACTTGCGGAGCTGCCCGTTCCACAACAGTGGCTGCCAACAAAAGTTTTGTACGAACGTGCCCGCCTCGCTGCTGCGTCCAGCTACCCAGCAATTGCTCGCCGCTCAAGCCTCAAGTTGCAGCGTCATCCGTGGACCAACGAGGAGGAGACTGCTCTGATGGCCGCTCTCGATATTGTCAAGGGACCGCACTGGGCTCAGATTCTGGCTCTGTTCGGACCGGGTGGTACCATCTCGGAAGCCCTCAAAGATCGTAACCAGGTGCAGTTAAAGGATAAGGCTCGTAATTTGAAGCTTTTCTTTCTGAAGTCCGGGATTGAGGTTCCCTACCACCTGCAGTGTGTTACCGGCGATCTCAAGACTCGGGCGCATGGTCGGAGGGGTGGGGGCACCCCTGGGGGGGCTGCCGAGGCGGACGAAGGCGATGATGGCGCACACCAGGAAGCGGTCTCCGTTTTCAGTAATGCACATCATCAGGAGGTTTTAGCCTACAACCACATTTCTTCGGAAGACCTGGGCCAGCCGTCGGTAGAAGACGAGGGTGGTAGCAGTGATCAGGGAGAATGTAGTGAACTCAGCTGTGTCACTGATGCAGGCGTCGTCTTTCGTGGAGCGAGTTCTGGACAGGCCATACAGACTCCCGAGGTTATCTGTCACGATCCTCGCAACGGCAAGGAGAGAGGTAAGGCACAGAACCCTGAAATAGCGCTTGGAATCGAAACCTGCGCTGGATCGCTATCCATTCATGAGCACCAGGTCATCGGACAGTCACCGGTAATCGCCGCCGCACACATGGCACCGACTGAGGTCGGAGGGGATAACCAGCAGATCGAGGACACTGTCGACTACCCTCTATTCTCCTTGGCTTCTGGTGATCTCGACATGCGGAATGGTGCGGGGTCGGGGCCGGTGACGGATCGGGCTCGGGTGGTTTCGGGTTTTGGCCTTGGGATTTCGTCTGATGAGTTCTTCGACGAGTTCATGGCAAATTTGGAGTGTGAATTCCCAATTCAGTTTGCATAAGTCGCTCCCATCAGAGAACTTCTTCTCTCCATTACGTAGATATATGTCTACGTTTTGATAATTGTGTACCCTCCAATTTCTGAAAATTCTTTTTCGCCTTCCTCCTTTTTTAGCTCAATTGTTTTTCGTAGATAATGATTTGTTTGCATCCTCAGTGGGTAGGGTCATTGATAAAATTACCAGATTATTGTCGGGGGAGTTCGCAGGGATAGAGAGGAGAAAAGTTTTATGAGCGGCAGCAGGAAAGGAGGTTGGTGACAGCGTATCGAGTATATTCTGAAATGTTCCATTAAAGGAAAAGAATGCAAGCGAAGATACGCATTATTTAACAACCACCTCCCAGACCGCGATGTCAACATTGCCTATAATGCCTCAGATCTATGACATCCCACTTACGCCATTGACTTCGTCATCTATTGTTGAAAGGATATCGATTCGGTGGTGAAGTTCAGTGCCAACGGGGGCAATTGTGACCCTAAGCCAGTACGGGTACATGGGATGGTTTCATACAGGTGCATGTTTGCTCACGGCGGCACGTTGCCGGACGGCAGCATGCCAAAACAGCACCTTACCGGACGCACCTGACTGGAACGCCACCTTGCCGGAGGATAGCGGGCTGGCTGGCGCAGAGCTGCGCACCGCCGAAAGCAGAAGGGTGACTGCGCAGGAAGGGCTTCGCAATGGGAATGTAAGAAGCAAGCTCCTCCCGCTCGTAGATAGAATAACATGACTTTCTTTCTCTCTTCTTTTTTCTCCGCGTATGCGTGACACAATAATAACCAAGTCATTGCCCGGACACGCAGCAAGGCACGACTTGAAACCAATAAAGCGATTATGAGCAAGGCTCACGAAGAAGGGGGTGACTTGACATCTTCAGAACACCTTGCCTCCGCGTTTCTACTGGTTGGGATTGCCGAAATATCGGAAGAAGAAGCCAAAATCGAACCAACTAGCAAGTCTGTCAGAATAATGGGCGTCCGGAGATGACGGACCAGAGGTGGCGTCCGGGGATGACGGACTGCAGGTCTCGTTCAAACATAACAGACCGGAGGTGGTATACGGACATGACTGAGTCCCCGAGCACCGTCTCGGGGGGCAGTCTTCCGTCCTTTGTCCTGACGGCCCTCCTATATATACAGAGATCTTGTACCCGCATAATACTGTAATACAATCTTCACGTTTTATCGATCCACATATTCCAACAGGTTGTGAGCCCAGATTGAACGCTCTGCCAATCCGCTACCCATCGATAATCGCTCCCACCGTACCTGCCACTTAACGCCTCGCTCCTGCATCTCATCCCTGCACTCTCGCTTTTTAAGCCTCAACAAACTTTGCGTCAACATCATGACCGACTCCACCACGTACACCTGCAAGCATGGCTCAACACTCATCCTCAGTGCGAGAAGTACCACTCATGGAAGAACAACATTACAAACCTCCTCGCAATGGACTACTCCCATGACATTGTCCTTGGTACGGAGATTGCACCTGCTGGCAACGCAAGAGCACAGGCTCAAGACTTCTGCAAGTGGTCACAATGTGCCTTCATCAACTGAACCTAGCATTCGAATGTTACTCAATCGTCTTGGACATTGCGATCCGTACACAGCCTGGAAAGCCATCTGCGAATGATACATTGTTGCCACATCACCATCTGCACACGTCGCTATCCTTGCCCACCTCCACTCTGCCATGATGAAGCCTGGAATGTCTGTATTGCACTACATCTCCTCACTTTCGGATATTAGTCAGGAGCTGACAGGGACATCAGATGAAGTCACAGAGTGATATCTGATCCTACTCATCTTTGCAACCCTTCCTGAGTAATTTGCCAACATTGTGAACATCCTCAAGAACCGACCGATCGAAGAACAAACACTCAACTCCAGCAGAACCATTCTGATTGAACATGAAACCGTACAAGCTCTCCGCAACACCACGACTGGCTCCAATCTCAATCTGGCCGGAACCTCCAGCAATGCCCTGTCTGGCAACGTCGATGGTGGCAGGCACCATCGAAGCAATGGAAGAGGCAAACACTGTCGAAAGCCTTACAATAACAAACAGGCTACCTTAGACCTAGCAATATTATGTGCTAATACTGCACAAATAAAGAACAAAGATATTAACTGCGAAGTCAGGAAAAGAGCCACCGAAATGAGGCAGGGAAGAGAAGATAAACGCGGAAAGCCAGCATCTGCTACTTGTGCCAAAACTGGAAACACTGTAGTACACAGCCCCCCTGCAATGGCAAGAGTGGCTGAACACACATGCAAAACCAATGAATGGATAATCAACTCAGGTGCTAACCATTATAACTCACCAAATCTGATGGACTTTCATTAATACCAACCACTCGAGGAATTCTTACAAGTCGAGTCAGCTGACTCTGTCAGTTTAGCAATAGCTACAGGCAGCATCAATCTCAGGCTGGATTGTGGAATGCTCCTCAGGGTGAAAGCTCTATATATACCAGACTTCAGAGCCACCCTACTCTCAGTACCCCAGTTGGTCAAGGACTCATTAGCAAAAAAATGGAAAGTTGAAGTATATTGCTTTTTTTACAGGTGAGACATAAATTTGAACTAATATTTCTCGAGGTTTCAGCTAAAAATAAAGCACATTGTTTTTTTTAAATCCTTATGGGAGCAAAATATAACTTCTCCTGTTACGGGAGTTAGCGATGCTTACGAAAGCTACACAAGCTATGGGAGCTCCCTAGGAATTCTCAAATTTTTTGCTGATGGATAGCATTGATGTCAGTTACGGTTCCCATTCACGTACTTCTTACATTACATCCAAGCATTTCATGGAACAACTCCTAGGTAGATTCAAATCTGCATCCATGTCCTTCGTCCTCCTCGCCAATGTAATCTCCAAAAAAGATTATCCAAATTCCACTGTATATCAAGCAAATGCGGCACCTCGCATGGACTTGACATGTCAATCTACCAGCCAAGCAGATAACCAAACCTGGCACTAACGCCTTGGCCACATCAGCAAAAAAATTGAAAGTTGAAATATATTGCTTTTTTTACAGGTGAGACATAAATTTGAACTAACTTTTCTCGAGTTTTCAGCTAAAAATAAACAACTTTTTTTTTTTTTAAATTCTTATGGGAGCAAAATATAACTGTTCCTCTTACTGGAGTTAGCAATGCTTACAGGAGCTACAGGAGCTATGGGAGTACCCTAAGAATTCTCAATTTTTTTGCTGATGCATCTCAACGACAGTGATATACAAAAGCTATTGCCCAAGGGATCTTTATAAGGGAACTGCACCCACCACATGTGATATATGTATCAAAGCAAACGCAAAGGAGAAGTTTGAAAAGAATGCTCCAGCTTGGTGAGCGAATAAGCTAATGGAATAATCCACTCCGACCTATATGGATCAGCCCTCAATCTCGGTCAGAGTGCTGATACTACATACTGTATATTGATGACTTCAGCCACTATATCTGGGTATGCTTCCTACATTCATAGCCATCATTGAAAGTGTGCACAGTATGCAGAGATTTCAAAAACCTGGTCAAGCTACAAATACAGCATCGCATCACTCACTTTCGGTACGACAATGGCAAAGTAGAATACGACAACAAAGCATTTCGATCAATCCTTACAGAATATGGTATCACCTTCGCGCCATCACTGTGATTCACACAGCATAAAAATGGGGCCTCCAGAAGAATGATTCAGACCAATAATGCAAAGGCTTGGGCAATGCTACTAGACTGTACTCTCCCACCAAGTATGTGGGCAGAAGCTATCTCCATGGCAAACTACATGCACACTTGGAGTCCGACCTCATCGAACAATCGCATGACTCCTTATGAAAAGCACTTGGAAAGAAAACCGGAAGTTGGCCATCTATGTTACACCTCAAAGGAAACACGGGGAAAAGATACTTAGTTAGTTACATAGTCAGGGCACGTGAGACTTTACTCAGAACCACTCGAAGGAGAAAGTCGAGTCTAGTCGGCTTCAGAGAGTCTAGGCAGGAGATAGCCTCGGGATTAGACCTTACGGCCGTAACGGACCTAAGGGGCTAATCTCCGGACGAACTGCAAACGCAACTAAATACGGGATACGAGGGGTGAGGTCATGGAACCGATATCCTCTCTTTCTCTGATAGGCCGGTAATTCACTCACCCGTGGGGCTTGAGGGGGGGATCAGTCGGCTTATCGTTAGACTGGCCAGGACCAATGAAGTTGTAAGAACCGAGCCCATGGGGTTCCGGGGTCTTGACTAGTAGACAGAACTCTTGGAAAAGAAAATGAGAAGTACGGGTTCCCTAGAGGAACCACGTGACACCAAAAGAAGACTATATAGCCGACGAAGAGTTCTGTGTGTTGAGAAAAGAGGAGACAGCATCGAACGCGCTCTCAATAAAAAACCCCGAACAAAAGATCTAAGATTATTCTGTTGTGAATTATCGAAAGTAGCCTGATTACCCTTGATCATCTCTACACTCCGGTTATGATACAACCCCAGTGTCGCACTATAATCTTGATCTCAAAATCACCCTACTTTATGACCTACTTTGACGATACCTACTTCGAAGACCACCTTTATCTCCTCGAGCTACACACCTAGTTGGAACCAAAGTCCCAGTACTCCTTCGACTATACGTTTCAATCAATCGACAACGAAATGGCCAATGTTGAGCTTTGGGACACCTGCATCGACGGACCCGTCCCCACTCCCTACCAAGAAGGGGATTACGAACCCTGAAACTGGTACACACAATACTGGCTCAACTGTGCCTATAACCACCAAAGCGCCGAGTTCACTGAAGACGAACTCCGAGAACTCTTCGACTACAATTTCGACGACGACGAAACCATCTTCACGGGAGACTTCATAGACCTATACTAAGAAGATGTCTACCGCCTCCGACTACAACATGCTCCGACTGGAGGCACCACGAGGCCTGCTGCAGATCACCAACGACGAAGAAACAGAGGAGGAAACCCTAGAAATCGCCAACCCAGTGGGATGGATGCGGGCCATGGCCAACCACCAGCAGCAGGTGGAGCAAGATCTATGCCAGCTTCGGGACCTCTGCGGCAACCCAATGGACCGAACGGACCGACGAATTCGACGCATCGAGGCTGCCTACAAGCGGTTGGTGCACGGCGCCCAATACGTTTATGAGCAGATGGAGGCTAAGCAGCAAATCTCGGGAGATTGGGTAAGAAACGAACTCATGGTGGCCGCTAACGTGTACCAGGCATTTACCCGGCAAGTCTGGGAGGCTATCATCGAGCACTCCAAGAGGGAGGAGATACAGAGAATGCACAAGGCGACCCAGGTAGCCCGAATGCACGATGCGGTGGCATTCCTGTCGGAGGCAAACCTGATGAGGAACACACACCTCACGGAATTCCAAGGTAAGGTGGAGAAATGGGTGGCTGACCACCAACAGAAAGTGGAAACGCTCGAGCGGAAATGTGGGGAAGACCAGAGGAGATTGGCGGAGCTGGAGCAATGGTTAAACCAGGCCCAGAACGAGCTACTGCGGGTGGCAACCACCGTACCCCTACCAACGACACCGGCGGCACAAGCCCCAACGGCGCGCGACCGCCGAGGAAGTGTGAGGTAGCGGGTGCGGTGGTGGGGAATCGGGTAACCAAGCCGATGCCGATGCCGTGGCGCGCAACCGTGAGATGGAGGTGGAGGTGGTGGCAGTAGCGGGGGCCCAAGCCCGCGACCGCAGAGGAAGTGTGAGGTAGCGGGTGCCGCGGCGGGGAATCGGGTAATCAAGCCGATGCCGATGCCGTGGCGCGCAACCGTGAGGTGGAGTTGCAGTGTAAGCCAAAGCGTACAACCGCTGATGGTGGCTGAGGGACTGGGGTCCTGCTGCAGCCAAGCTGTGTGTGCTGGCGTGGGTGCTGGCAGACTTTTCAGGGTCGAAGCCATGCCCACGGATGTTGTGCGGGGTAGCCGTTCGCGTTGACGCAAAACGAGAACGGAGGAAAGAAAGATGGGATTCTAGAGCGCGAACGCAATAGAGAAAGAAAGTAGAGAATCTACTGTGCAAACACAATAGGGAGAATGAAGGAGGTGCCCACGGCCATCAGAGGTGGACTCTGATGGCCGTGGGTGTGGGTGTTGTGGTGGTCCGCGGTCAGTTGTGGGGTGGAGTGAGGATAATATTCGATTACGATCTAATGCGCTTTAACACTACAGGTTTTGTGCGCTCCTCCTCGCCATACCACCCCCATGGGGCTCCCATCTTTCCCGTCCGCCAAAAGAAGTAAACGCACCAAGGAAATCGGATAATATTCGATTTCGATCTATTGCGCTTTAACACTACAGGTTTTGTGCGCTCCTCCTCGCCGTACCACCCCCATGGGGCTCCCATCTTTCCCGTCCGCCAAAAGAAGTAAACACACCAAGGAAAT
>Ga0307508_10002682_pt1 | contig 18643 bp, 13 predicted proteins | sample 9_EM_MG_FD_203089 | JGI IMG/M metagenome (GOLD analysis project Ga0307508, IMG submission 203089) | Populus trichocarpa ectomycorrhiza microbial communities from riparian zone in the Pacific Northwest, United States - 9_EM | ecosystem: Host-associated > Plants > Roots > Unclassified | place... | reverse complement strand
CCCCAGTACGCTCTGAAGACCCGCGGATTGCTTGAAAGTAAAATTAGGAAGCGGAGCGTGAATTACATGATCAACGTCAGCAAGAACAATCAACGCATCGCAGCGGGTTTTTCAGCATTGAGTATGACCACCGGTCCAGAGTGTGCGGAAACTCGGAGCTGAGAGAATTCTTTGTGGAGGAGGAATCGCTCGAAACCAGGAAAGCGTCGTATTTCGTGGAGTAGTTTATCTCGCTCGATTGCGAGCGCACGGTGTTTGTCAGCCTCTCGTTGCAAGGACTCTGGTGCACGATGCGCTGCACTTTGAGCATGTTCGGACAAAGATTGTTCGTGGGTGGCACTAGCATTTTCTAATGCGGCAGACAGTTCCCGAAGTCTATGGGCATGATCTGGATGAACAGACGACAACTCTCCATATGAGCTGCGAAGCTGAAGCAACTCCCCCCAAACGATCGAGCGTCCTTGCTCAAGCCATTCTACAGCAACCTCTGGGAGTCCCAAATCCAAAGCTACAGCTGCAGCCTCCCGTATCACATCGGCACCTTGCGTGAGTTCAGAGTAGCGGTGAGTAAGAGAGAGGCCAATCCATGCGAGTTGAGGAAGGAGGGTAATGGCAACAGAACAAGCATCGAGGAGAGAGCGATGGTGTATATGGCGAGCACATGACATCCAATTCCGTGACGCATGAAATCGAGTACTGGTGGAGCCGACGGGGGCGGAAGCGGCATGTGAATACAGGGAAATTGCTTGTTCGATGTCACTCAGCTCCCCGAGGAGCTCGAAACGAGCAAAGAAAGAGCAGCCGAGGCTGTTAAGAAAGCCGGGACTGTGAGGGTGAGCGTAAGGAGAGAGGTCAACAGCATCCCTTTGCCTCGAAATTGCATCCTCGAGGTCACTCAGCTCCCCAAGGCGCTCGAAACGAGCCAAGAAGGAGTTACCCAGGCTATGAAGACTTCTGGGTTTGTTGGGGTGACCATGAGGGACAAGATAAACAGCATCCTTGAGCGACGAAATCGCGTCCTCCAGGTCACTCAGCTCCCCAAGGTGCTTGAAACGAGCGAATAAGGAGTTGCCTAGATTATGAAGACCGTCGGGTCTGTTGGGGTGACCACGAGGAGTGACGTGAACAGCATCCCTGAGCGTCGAAATCGCGTCCTCTAGGTCACTCAGTTCCCCAAGACGCTGGAAACGAGCGCCGAGGGAGTTCCCGAGGTTCATGAGATAGCCGGGCTTGCGAGGGTGACCATGAGGAGTCAAGGTAACAGCATCCCTGTGCCTCGAAATCCCGTCCTCAAGGTCACTCAGCTCCCCGAGGCGCTCGAAACGACTGACAAAGGAGTTGCCGAGGTTGCTAAGATAGCCGGGTTTGCAAGGGTGACCGTGAGGAGTGAGGTCAATAGCATCCCTGGACATCGAAATTGCGCCATCAAGGTCACTCAATTCCCCGAGACGCTCGAAACGAGTGAAGAAAGAGTTGCTAAGGCTGTTAAGACGGGTGGACTTGTCAGGGTGGCCGTGAGGAGTGAGATTAACAGCATCCTTCAGCATCGAAATTGCATCCTCGAGGTCGCCCAGCTCCCCGAGGCGCTTGAAACGACATCTGAGGGAGTTGCCGAGGTTCTCAAGAACACCAGGCTTGTTGGGGTGACCATGAGGAGTGAGGCTGACAGCATCACAGAGTGTCAAAATTGTGTCCTCGATATCACTCAACTCCCCCAGGCGCTCGAAACGAGCAAAGAACGACCTGCCGAGGTTGTTGAGAAGGCTGGGCTTGTGAGGGTGGTCACGGGGAGCGAGGTCAACAGCATCACGTTGCCTCAAAATTGCGTCTTCGAGGTCACGTAACTCTCCAAGGCGCTCGAAACAAGCGAAGAGGGCACTGCCAAGGTTAGCAAGACGGTGGGGCCTGTCAGGGTGACCTTGAGAAGTGAGATCAACAGCATTTCTGTATCTTGAGACTGCCTCCCTGAGGTCACTCAGCTCCCCGAGGCGTTGGAAACGAGCGAAGATGGAGTGGCCGAGGCCAATAAGATAGGTGGGCTTGCCAGGGTGGCCGTCAGGAATGAGCTCAACAGCGTCTCTTCGCCTCGAGATTGCATCTTCCAGGTCGCTCAGCTCCCCAAGACGCTGGAAACGAGCTGTAAGGGACTTGCCGAGGTCGTTGAGAATTGTGGGCTTGTGAGGGTGACCATGAGGAATGAGGTCAACAGCATCCCTTTGCCTCAAAATTGCATCCTCAAGGTCACTCAGCTCCCCGAGGCGCTCAAAACGAGCGGCGAAAGAGCTCCCGAGGTTGTTAAGACGGTCCGGTTTGTTAGGGTGATCGTGGGGAGTCAGGTCAACAGCACCCCCGAGCGTCGAAATCGCGTCCTCCAGGTCACTCAGTCTCCCGAGCCGCTCAAAACGATATATGAAGGAGTTCCCGAGGCTGTTCAGACAATTGGGTTTGCTGGGGTGACCATGAGGAGTGAGGTCGACAGCATCCCTGAACGTCGAAATTGCATCCTCGAGGTCTCTCAGCTCCCCGAGACGCGTGAAACGAGCTTCGAGCGAGTTGCCGAGGTTGATGAGAACGCCATGCTTGTCAGGGTGACCATGAGGAGTGAGGTCAACACCATCCTTGAGCGTCGAAATCGCGTCCTCCAGGTCCTCCAGCTCTCCAAGGCGCTGGAAACGAGCAAGGAGAGACCTGCCGAGGTTGTTAATAACCCCATGCTTGAAATGGTGACCATGAGGAGTGAGGTCAACAGCATCCCTGTACCCCGAAATCGCATCCTCCAGGTCACTCAGCGCCCCGAGGCGCTGAAAACGAGCGAAGAAAGAGTTGCCGAGGTTGTTAAAACGGCCGGGCGTCTCAGGATGACCATGAGGAGTGAGATCAGCAGCATCTCTATACCTCGAAATTGCGTCCTCCAGGTCACTCAGCTCCCCAAGCTGCTGGAAACGAGTGAAGAAGGAGCTGCCGAGGTTGCTAAGATAGTTGTGCTTGTGAGGGTGACCATGAGGTGTGAGGTTAACAGCATCACTGAATGTCGAAATTGCTTGCTCAACGTCACTGAGCTCCCCGAGGCGCTCGATACGAGCAAGGAAAGACAAGCCGAGGTTGTCAAGACTACTGGGTTTGTCGGGGTGACCATGGGGAGTGAGGTCGACAGCATCCCTGAGCGTCGAAATTGCATCCTCGAGGTCACCCAACTCCTGAAGGCGCTTGAAACGAGCTACGAACGAGTTGCCAAGGCTGTTGAGAAGGCTGGCCTTGCGAAGGTGACCATGCGGAGTGAGGTCAGCAACATCCCGGAGCGTCGAAATTGCGTTATCTAGGTCACTCAGCTCCCCGACGTGCTCAAAACGAGCTCTGAAGCAGTTTCCGAGGCTGTTAAGATAGTTGAGTCTGTGAGGGTGACCATGAGGAGTGAGGTCAACAGTGTCCGTGAGTGTCGAAATTGCATCCTCAAGGTCACTCAGCTCCCCAAGGTGTTCGAAGCGGGCTATGAACGAGCTGCCGAGGTTGTTAAGAACACCAGCCTTGTAAGGGTGACCATGAGGAGTGAGGTCAACAGCATCCCTGTACACCGAAATTCCGTTCTCAAGGTCACTAAGCTTCCCAACGCGCTCGAATCGGGCTTTAAAGGAGTTGCCAAGGTTATTGAGAAGGCCGGGCTTCTGGGGGTGACCATGGGGAATGAGGTCGACAGCATCCCTAAGCGTCGAAATTGCATCCTCAAGGTCACTCAATTCCTGAAGGCGCTCGAAACGAGCTGCGAACGAGTTGCCAAGGCTGTTGAGAAGGCTGGGCTTGCGAGGGTGACCATGGGGAGTGAGATCAGCAGCATCCCGGAGCGTCGAAATTGCGTCATCCAGGTCACTCAGCTCCCCGACGCGATGAAAACGAGTTCTGAAGGAGTTACTGAGGTTGTTAAGATAGCCGAGCTTGTGAGGGTGACCATAAGGAGTGAGGTCAACAGCATCCCTGTGCCTCGAAATTGCGTCCTCCACGTCACTCAGCTCCCCGAGGCGCTCGAAACGCGCTCTGAATGAGTTGCCAAGGTTGTTGAGATAGCTGGGCTTGTCCGGGTGACCGTGAGGAGTGAGGTCGACTGCTTCCTGTTGTCTCGAAATTGCGTTCTCAAGGTCGCCCAGCTCTTTGACGTGATTGTATCGCAACCATAAAGCCACACCGAGCTTCCCTAGTAATCCCCTATATCGGTCATCCCGAACCGAAATGGACCTGAACAATTCCTCCAAAACTGTGATTGCTTGTTGTAGGTCTGCTAGATCACCGAACCGTTCGAAGCGCTGCAGCAATTGTTCACCCGAAATCCATGGGTCCTCGTCTGTTAAGCGTGGAGCTGGTCCCTGCTCCATCGATGATTCCCCAACCCCCTGTACAGGGCCCACCCTTTGTCCGGCATGCAGTCGGAGCATCAAAGCCGCAGTTCGGTTTTCATGACTGTCTGTAGAGCCGAGTTCCATTGCCTCATGCAGCAATGCGTCTGCCCGTGCGCTCTCGACTGCATCCCTTTCCTTCTCGAATCGTGTGGAATGCACCGCGGCCAGCTGAATCAACGTGGATGGCCTATCAACGTGACCGACAGGACGGGCAACCAGTGCACTGCGATACAAGCTAAGTGGGACCTCGAATGAGGTATCTGCGTCGCCGACCTGACAGAGGATGAATTTCGCCATTGCCAGGTTTGATTCAGCTGCAGCACGGCAAGGATGGTCCGACCGACAAATATTGAGCGCTCGCTCAAACTCTTCAACAGAACACTCCAGATCCTGTTGTTCACCGTGCTTTCGGTAGCGCGAGAGAGCCATGTGACCCTGGTTTGTTGCATCTTCAAGCTCGCCTCGGGATTCGATAGTCGACTATGTCATACACTGATTAACGGGGGTCGTGTTAACACGAATCGTGAGCTTACACAATGAGGGCCAAGGACCATCGACACAGGTGAATCGCTGCTCTCGCTTCTCCGCCGTTTGACAGTTACCAAAATGGATGAACAAGGCGATACAACGTCCCCATCCTTTGGGAGGAAGGTAAATGCTGCGATCGTGTGAGCTCCTGGACCTTTAAGCAAACCCAAACCCACTCACGGACGTCTTTTGCACTGCAGTCCAATAGTTGTCCCACAGTAATTTTTAACTCTTGCAGCTGCTCCCCCGTACCCAACATAGGTTGCAATTCAAAGGACGCATAGACCTGAAGACATACGGTTGCCGACAGATCTGACGGTCTGCGAACTCTGTCAGGACCACCACCAGTTGGAGAAGGGAGAACTCACATTGGGATGGGCCCATTCCATTCGACGACATCGTGATTCACCGACGAACGTTTATTTTCGGTTCTCCATTCAAGACCACTGTGGTTGACCACGGAGTAAAAGCCGGCGGGGAGTCGTCTAAGGCCAAGAGCGACATTTGTCGCTCGAATACCTACCTTGTCATTAGCAATCTTTGCAAGCTGGTTAGAGAAATCAACTCCGTACTCGTAATAATGGTTTCTTCGTTCTCGTCCATGTGCGTTGCGGAGCCTGAGGAGAAGGGCACATCCTGTGGCTGGTCACCGTGCCCAGGGATTTCCTCATTCCCCTGCTCCTGCCCCGCATATCCGGGGCAGTGGTCAGAATCGCCGGGAGTTTTTACGTCGTCCTGCAGTGTGCTAGATCAGTTGATAAACTAGAAGCAAGGTGTAGAAACCCACGGTCAGGGCACCAGATGTCTCCGCCTCCAACCGTCGTTGCTCTCTGCTGGTCAAACAGCAGCTCATCGTTATGTAGAGCGATTGGGCTGTTGAGGTATCCAGTGAGGGACATACCTAGAACACTTTTAAGTCCACACTTGCTTCCAGAATCCACAGCACATCGAATCCTCTCCACGTATGGCTGCGGAGAAGAATATATGAATTCATATGCATCATCAGTGTTCCGTGCAGTACCGCAATGACTTGAAATAGCCACAGGTTCTTGAACAACGTGGACCCAACAAAGAGAGATCGGGGAATGGTATCACGACAACAGGAATTCTTGTCAAGTAGTCCCGTGCCAGCCGGGCGTAAAATTTAGGACACTCGGGGCTGACTCGATAATCGATGACCTTGCACATGGTATTGGACCAGTCATTTCACGCGGGTGATGGCGTGTCATAGATCCACATTCAAGTTGCATACTGCTTTGACATGCCAGTGAAGATTAGTAGGTTCGATTGACTAAGCTCTGTTTTTTTCCGCCCTCGGCGCTCGCATCGGGGGCTTGCCTCGTAAGCATGAGTCATATTGGTGTCCGACTTCCGCGGGTCCATCTCCCTCCGCATCACTCGGCGCCGACGCCGTCTGCCGTCCATCCACCAACAGTCTCCACGTTTGGGGCGGTCGTGGCTGGCGCCGTTGACATGGTCCGCTCGACCGCTTCCAAGCCGACTCATCTAGTAGCCCCACCCGATGTACCCAACATCGCCGACGCCATCTCCTGGGCGTCTCCCCACTGTCAACTATGACTCCGACCTGGCGGCCGCGTTCGGAAGCCACCGCGTCTCTACGCTGGCTGGGATACTACCTCGCTATCCACACCTGGCACACGCTCGCAAACGCACCCGCCCAACCCCGCAGAGGCGCTACCATTTGTCTCTCTCTTACGGCTCTGAGCCTCTCCCCACCTGCTTCGGAGGTCAGTTTCTCCCCTCCGATGCGATTCCGCGTGGGCCACTGACTCACAAGGTCCCACAAACCTGCTAGGCCACGTGTCGTTCCAAAGTATACCAGCACCGGTGTGTTCGAGCAAAGGGGCCCTTTTCACTGTTATCGGGACAGGACGAGACCGTGCACAGACCAGGGACCAGGGAAACCATGTTCCGAGGTAGATTGTCGTCGAGGTGTTTGCGCTCAGCGTGTAGACGCTACTCGCCACCGACCTCAGGCTTGCAATGGTAAAATATCCACGTCAACGGCCCCGCGGGATATGTGCACCCGTCGTCCATCGAACGGTGCGGTTAGGTGTTGGTCGGGGGCATCGAACTCTGAGCGAACGCAACGCGATATGAAAGGTGTATGTAAAGCACGAAACAAGTTGTCGTGATGTGGGTATCGCATATTGAATACTCCTCAAACGTCAATGAACCCTCCCACTTGTTTCTCCAATCCGAGCTGCCTGGTATTCCTGATTCACGCTCCGCCGGTCGCTCAACCCCACCCACTTGGTCAAGTGGTGTAAGTTTTACTATATGCGGGTCCATGAAGCTGCCCAGTGAAGTGGCTCAACAAGCTTTTGGTCTCGTGCCAACGTTCAGAAAAATCGGAATGTTCCATCTCCGGTTCAAAACAAAGAGCGAGGTGAGTTCGAAGCCATCATATGTGGAATGGGCGTATAGGCATATAACCTTATCCAATTCCTTCGCATAGTTCTAGTAATCATAGAATATTAGCGCCCTGATCTCGATGGACTCTCTGAGAGGCGCTCCCTTGGGACTATTCAGGTCCTCGAACCCAGTGTGTGGAGCAAGGATAGCCACGCTCCCATCTCGCACGGAGTCGAAGCTGGACGTCCCTTTGTCACGGCTGCTGAAGGTGTGGGAGGGGTACGCACCATTTAATTAAGACAAATTCATCCGGCTTCATTCCCTGCATGTACTTCCATTTGTGTGCCTCGTTAAACTTGACGCAGAATGTCTCTCCCTCTCGATCTGGGCAAATAAGCGCAACGGGAACAAGGTCCTTCTCGACGTCAACGCTACGGTAGTCACAAAGTGCGAGGGGCCAATCAAGCGCTGGGTGTGAGATGGGACGCCACAAGTTGATGATCTGAAAACGCCGTTTCAGCAGCACCGGCGCATCAGAAGGAGGAAGGTGCCGGTGAACGTGGGCAACGGAAGAAGTTGTTGTTTGGTCTACGTGCACAAGAGAGACGGGTTGGCGCCTCTGTGGACCATCATTTACCACCCCCGGTCGACGGCGGCGTATTGCTAACATCTATGTAGTTAGCAGCGCTCACCAAGAGACGATGGGAAACTCACTGTGGTCAAAGATAACGACCCTGCTCGCGCCAGTGATCTTCTTGATAAGGTTGATGCACTCAGGGTAGTATCCTACTTCGATCTCTTGATCGTCCAGGAAGGTAGTGTGTTTGGAAGCCTCCCTTCCAAACTGAAAACCAGCATTGTCGAGCTTGTATTGATCCTCTGACCCGCGGACGTTCTCAACCTCGACAACATGCCGATCTTTAACCCAGTTGTGACGGCGTAGGACTGTGACGCTGTCGGCACTGATGTCGGCACAAGGCCAAGAACCATCTGCAGTGGAGAGGAAGTAACTGAGGGAACCAGTCGTCAGGTAGTTGGTCAAAGACATGATCAATAAACCCGTCGTAAAGACAAGTGTTCCACCTAGTTAGAGCCCTTGAAGCCAGAGCCGCAGATACTCATCCACGAGAGTTGGCGACTAGTTGGAAGTTGTAAGTTTCAACGAGGATATCATGATCCGGGAAAACAAGTCACTCCGAGTCTGCCAGTGCTACCGCCAATCTTCCCCCAACTCTGCGATCACACGGTGAACGTATATTTCACATCAAATTCCTGTTTGCCCCCGCGGGTCCCAGCCTAGCTCAAGTTGAAGGAAGAGGCGCAAGCTCGGAGGTTCTGAATACGTCGAAAAAAAAATAGCATAAAATTTGACTCCTGATAATCATGATGTCACACAATCAACAGGGCAGCCGGCAAAACAAATACACTTGAGGAGGGTCGAAGGTCACCAGACTAGGTCGAAGCGCCAATGCCACAAGGGCGTCTGCGTGGACTGAAACCTATACTTATGGAACACAACAGCAACTCTCTGCATATCACAACTCAACCTGAACACGTTGTTTCTCGAGTTTGCGAAACCTACGAGCCTGCACCGTTGGGGAGGATGTCGTCAACGAAGGCCGGTATGTTCCAGCAGTTCTCGCGAGTGATTGGTACAATGCTGAGGAATCAGAAGAGAAAGCAATAGTACTTGACACGGGTAACACTTCTGCAATATACTCGGTCGCTTTCCACCCAGACGGAGCGTATTTATTCAGCGCGGCAAGGGATGGGGTTCGACGATGGCGAGTTGCAGACGGTCAAGAGGTGGGGACAGGAATGGGAACAGGCTGGACCACCGCCATGTCTGTGTCGAGGGATTGCAAGTGGATAGTGTGTGGGACTTTCGAAGGAGCAAGCGTGTGGGACGCGAAAACCCAGGAAAAGGCCATCGAAGTGGAGGGCGGATCATTCGTCAATACAGTGGACATCTCACCGGATTCCACCAGGTTTGCCACCTGTACTGAGGCGAGTCACGAGAAAGGGAGCATCACGATCTGGAACACCCTGACGGGGGAAAGACTGGTTGGCCCGCTCCAACATGTTGGTGCCGTCAGGGGTATCAAGTTCTCGCCGAACGGTGAACGAATCGCCACTGTCTGTCAGGCCGAGAACTCTCTCCACGTCTTTGATAGCCACAACGGTGGCCAGCTTGTCAAGATCAATGGCATTGGGTTTTCCTATGGATGGTCCTCGACTACCCCGCTTGCATGGTCACCAAGCAATCGGGAGCAAATTTTCCTTGGATCTGGCAACAGTAAAATCATGTCTTTCGATGTATCCACCGGGTCCGAACTGGCCGAATGGCAGGTTCACAATGCTGGCGATGTAGTGTCTATCGCTCTAGCCGCCAACAGGAAGTTCCTTGCTACCTTCACAGGGAATTCTGCTGGCATTTCCTTCTGGGACACATCGACACACTCTCAGATAGGTTCAGTCATCCAGGATAGCCAAAGGATTTGGTCGATTGCTCTATCGCCGGATTGCAGTTATCTTGCGACCGGAGGATTCAATGGGAACATCACGATTCGTAATCTTAGCAATGTCCTGCCGCACTCGTATATACCTTCCCTGGTAAGCATTTGTGCATTCACAATGTTCGCCCGTCGGATAAGCTACACATTCTCTTCCCTCTCTTGGCATTAGGCACCTACGCAAGAAGACCCTGGACCGGAGACACCTAAAGACAAGCCGCAGCAACGACAAGACGAGCAGCCTTCGATATTGGATGTCCATCAGAAAAAGCCACCAGACTCGACTCCGGTACGACTTTAGCATCCTGTCAAAAGGTCGCACTGATTCCTGGATTCCTACACAAGGAACAACCTACGACGTTGGGTCAACCAGAATTGGAGATCCACCGCGAAGACAGTGACGATGATCCGCTCGAGGTAGGACTTTGGTCATTTCTGTTTCCGATGCTGGTCCTTATGACAGCGCGAGATCGACTTGCCATCTGGCACGCCTGCACCGCCGTTTAACTATAGCGAGGTCTGTGACGATTTGATCGACTCGCTCTCGTGCTGACATTGTTCGAGCCACCGTCCCCGGCATCCTTTGCCGCGCCGCACGAAGTTCATGCAATTCCCCCATGCTCATTCCTGGCCACACCACAGTTGACGGGTCCCCTACCTATCATCTCTCCTCTTGAAACATCTTCTCCAACGAAACCTCTCGACACACCTCATTCATCCAAAGGCATTTTGGCGCTCGAAAGGTGGCTTCCAGCGAGATTCAAAAAGACTACCAGGAATCAGGGTTCACAACCGCCTGATCGGCCTGCCACAACGTCTGGTCGACCCCTCAACCTTCGCTTTCATTCCCAGTCACGGCCGAGGGAGAATTTCCCAAAAAAGGGACCCCCGAGGATGGCTGCAGGACAACGCGCACGAGTGAGTGTTCTTTTCACCATAGACAAACGGTGGTGGGCTATCTGACGAGCTATCTCAGCGAACGGTCTGGAAACGGGTCAATCGGGTTCATCCTTTTAGTTAATTTATCGACGCCGTTGTTTACCATGCGTTACAGACTAAAGGAAATATCAAGGCTACCGAAGCGAGCCATCAGAACAGGGACGTGGCCAGCAATGAACAAGGGTCTGCAGGTACAAAGGAAGCAGGTACCGTGAGCGTCTTTCTAATGATGGCCGTCCATATCGTCAATGTTCATGTCCTATTAGGTGCAACAAGGGCACGAACCATCTCAGCCGTTGGCCATGCCGGGGGTTCATGCGCATGTCACGGTTGTGGTTCACTGCTTTGACTCATATCATTGGACTCACAGATATTGTATATTAGCAAGAAGCGGGCAATGCAACTGTCTCGTTCGCATGCGCATTCATGTTGCCCGCATGGATGTTGTGTTTGCGTTCGGGTACCGAAGATGGGAGGCATTGACCTGTGCATTCCGTTCGTGCCATGCCGGAGCATTTATGACTAGGAATTCCCCCCAATATAATTAAGTACCGTATATCATGATAACAGTGACTAACAAGATGTGTGTGGTGTATGGAATGTTGGACGAACCGTGCTCGAAAGATACACGGCCTTGAGCCGAAGCCCTACTTTCTTGAGCATTGGGCGTCGCGGAGGACTTCGTGGGACAAATTATTAGGTGGAGAGACTCGGTTGGCAAGTCCATATATAAAATCACTGCGGCCAGTGCGTATGTCACAGATACAGTACATGGACGTAAAGACCCTATGATAAGTACAGACGAATTAAGTAAAATGTTGCCATCAAGTTGCTGTCAAGGAAGGTACTTTCCGTCTGCCAAACGTCAACAGAACAGGAACAAATAATGCCCGTTCTTTTCCGCCCTCGGCGCTCGCATCGGGGGCTTCCCTCGTAAGCATGAGTCATGTCGGTGTCCGACTTCCGCCCCTTCGTTCCACCGAGTATCTCCCTCCGCGTCGGCGCCGTCCGCCGTCCATCCACACCAACAGTGTCCACGTTTGGGGCGGTCGTCGACATGGTCTGCTCGATCGCTTCCGGGCCGACATCTAGGAGCCCCACTCGACGTACTCAACACCGCCGACGCCATCTCCTGGGCGTCTCCCCGCTGTCAACTATGACTCCGACGTGGCGGCCGCGTTCAGAAGCCACCACGTCTCTACGCTGACTGAAGTACTCCACCTGGCACAAGCTCGCAAACGCACCCGCCCAACCCCGGAGTGGCCCTACCATTGCCGCTGTCTCCCTCCCACGGCTCTGAGCCCGTCCACACCTGCCCCGGGGTCAGTCTCCCTTCCGAAGCGGTTCCGCGTAGGTCACTGACTCACAGGGTCCCACAAGCCCGCTAGGCATCTACACGCTGAGCGCAAACACCTCGACGACAGTCCACACCGCAACACAGCTTCCCTGGTCCCTGGTCCGTGCACGGTCTTGTCCTGTCCCGGTGACAGTAAAAGGGACGCCTCTTTGCTCGAACACGCCGGTGCTGGTATACTGTGGGACGACGCGTGGCTCCTCGCCGCCTCACCCCACCGACCTCGGGCTTGCAATGGCAAAATATGCGCGTCAACGGTTCCGTGCCATATGTGCGCTCGGAGGGAACCCGTCGTGCCTGCTGGGTGACTACTGTCGTCCATCGAACGGACCGGTAGCGTGTGGGTCGGGGACGTCAAACTCTGAGCTAACGCACGCGATTGAAAGAAGGTGTATGTAAAGAACAGAACGTCGATGGTTTAGATAGGTTGTCACGATATGGGTATCGCACCTATGCATGCACTCTCCGTGCACTCGTACTCCTCCGAGGACCCAAAAAAGTTAGAAAGGCTCATCCTGGTCGGCAGGGGCCGCGTCGAATACTCCTCAAATGTAAACGAGCCCTCCCACATAATCGCTGCCCAGTATTCCTGATGTACATCCCGCTGGTCGCTCAACCCCGCTCACTTGGTCGAGTGGTGCAAGTCTGACTATATGCGGGTCCGTGAAGCTGCCCAGTGAAGCGGCTCGACAAGCTTTTGGGCCAACGTTCAGAAAAATGTTCCATGGCCGGTTCAAACAAAGAGCGAGGTGAGTTCGAAACCATCATACGGAATAAGCATATACGCATGTGACCATATCTAATTCCTTCGCATAATTCTAGTAATCATAGAATACTAGCGCCCTGATCTCGATGGACTCTCTGAGAGGCGCTCCCTCGGGACTATTCGGGTCCCCGAACCCAGTGTGTGGAGCAAGGATAGCCACGCTCCCATCTTGCACGGAGTCGAAGCTGGACGTCCCTTTGTCAGTGACAGGCTGCTGAAGGTGTGGGAGAGGTACGCACCATTTAAATAAGACAAATTCATCCGGCCCCATTCCCTGCATGTACTTCCATTTGTGTGCCTCGTTAAACTTGACGCAGAATGTCTCTCCCTCTCGATCTGGGCAAATAAGCGCAACGGGAACAAGGTCCTTCTCGACGTCAACGCTACGGTAGTCACAAAGTGCGAGGGGCCAATCAAGCGCAGGGTGTGAGATGGGACGCCACAAGTTGATGATCTGAAAACGCCGTTTTAGCAGCACCGGCGCATCGGAAGGAGGCAGGTGCCGGTGAACGCGGGCAACGGAAGAAGTTGTTGTTTGGTCTACGTGCACAAGAGAGACGGGCTGGCGCCTCTGTGGACCGTCATTTACCACCCCCGGTCGACGGCGGCGTATTGCTAACATCCATGTAGTCAGCAGCGCTCACCGAGAGACGACGGCAAACTGACTGTGGTCAAAGATAACGACCCTGCTCGCGCCAGTGAACCTCTTGATAAGGTTGATGCACTCAGAGTGGTATCCTACTTCGATCTCTTGATCGTCCAGGAAGGTAGTGTTCTTGGAAGCCTCCCTTCCAAACTGAAAACCAGCACTGTCGAGTTTGTATTGATCCTCTGACCCGCGGACGTTCTCAACCTCGACAAGATGCCGATCTTTAACCCAGTTGCGACGGCGTATGCCTGTGACGCTATCGGCGCTGATGTCAGCATAAGGCGAAGAGCCGTCTGCAGGAGGGAGGAAGTAACTGAGGGAAGCAGTCGTCAGGTAGTTGGTCAAAGGCATGATCAATAAATCCGTCGTAAAGATTAATGTTCCACCTAGTTAGAGCCCTTGAAGTCAGAGCCACAGACACTCGTTGGCGACTAGTTGGCTTCTAAGTTTCAACGGGGATATCATGATGGGAAAAGAAGGCGCTCTGCTACCGCCGGTCTTCCCCTCTGCGATCACACGGTGAGCGTATCTTTCACACCAAATTCCTGTTTGCGCTGCGGGTCCCAGCTCACCAGCGTCAAGTTGATGGAAGAGCCTGAGGCACAGACTCGGGGCTTCTGAATACGTCGAAAAATAGCATAAAATTTGACTCCATCATGATGTCACACAATCAACAGGGCAACCGACGGAACAATTAGCACAGGTTACCTTCCGCATGGCTGATAAAGTTTAGGATTCTCCTTCTTTGGCATTTATTACATAACCGACAATCGTTTAGGAAAAATAACACGTGCAAACAACCCTGCATGTTGTGCATCCGTCCATCGCTGTGATCAACCCAACCAGCAATCGACTTCCGCAGAAACTCTGAATTGTAGAATTTGCAGCTCTTCGAGTTGCATTCTGCCAGTGAGTGGCAGGACTCAGATGACTTGGCACTGACAGCGCGGCGTTCGGGAGCGAATTCATCCAGTTACGTGAAAGTACGTTACGACTTACGAGCGTCGGCTACGTCGTATTTGATGCGAGCCTTTCCTTCCCACCTAGGGTTACGGGCCCACACGTCTTCTGACTTGCATGCTACCCTTCTTCTGCCTGCAGAAGCCAACTTCTTGACGTGTTTTCTTCATTTTCCGATCAAATAGTCAGGAAGCAGAATGCTGCACACGGTGCAGTCAGGTCAGTCCATTCAAATGACCGTGATTGTGATGTAAACTTCCGTCAGGTTCGCCATTGTGCTATTGTTAGTCACCGTCAGGGTTATCCCAGATTGGAACTCACTGGTACACTCCTGCGCTTAGAGGTGTATAAAAGCCACTCCTAGTCTGCTTGTTTTTCCCTCAGAGTTTCCACCTCTTCTTTGTCTCTTCACTCCAGTCTTTTGACACCCACACCCGTCACTCTTTACTACTCGCTCACAATGCGCGTCCTCTCGTTTATCCCTGCCTTCGTCTTGGCTGCTGCCAGCTTCGTTGCTGCCGCACCCACCAACAGCCCAGTTGACACCTCGTGTATCACTCCGGGTGGTGGCAACGATGCTCCTGTTCAGCCCGTTATTGTCATCCTCAACAATGCGACCACCTACATTCAGCCTTACAGCGGGCAACTCAGTAGGTATTCGCTCCTAGTTCTTGTTCAACGTTGTTGATCAAATTTGTAGGCGGCCTGCAAGGCGATGCTTGCACCCCCGATGCTGTCTCGGACATTCTTGTCGAGGTTACTGCTATCGTGTCCACCTGTGTCTCTCAGATCCAGGCCCTTGGCGACATTGACTGCACCGGCCTTGACCTTACCAACCTCTGCGCAACTATCTTTGCCCTCTTGGACGTGAGTAAACTGTTTTGAGTTTTGTTCTCTATTCTAATAAGTTTTCAATGTAGCTCGTCCTCGTGATCTTGAACACTTTGGTTACGATCGTTCTCACCCTCGGTCTATCAGCGGTTGCCACAATTTTGACCGTCATCTGCAATTTGTTGTATGTTGATTTCTTTGTCTTTCGTCAAGTGTTTGAACTGAAATCCGTCCAGGAATGCTGTCCTCGGCCTAGTGGCGTGCCTTCAAGTCTTCGTTGATGCTGCCCTGACTGGCGTTCTTGGCCCTGTGCTCGCCCTCGTGTGCAGTGTCGTTGACCTGCTGCTCTCTATCCTGAACCTTGGCATCGCCTGAGCTTGATCCGTTTATACCTTTATAACCCGTTGGTGCATGGCGAGTTTGTAGTGCCGGGTGTCACCTGTAATACGGTTCTATCAATACATAGATCTGGAGTTGTCTCATTTGTGTGATTTGATCGCGATTTAAGTCCACTAACGCGGCATTTCAACTCATTTTATGTTACTTGAGGTCACTTCCAAGGTATTCATCGTGCAGTGTCGGTGTAGTATGCGTTGTTACAACTACTATCTGAAGGGTTGCTTCCTTATGCAAGACTTCTTGCGACAAAATGTGCCAGTCGCCAGTAACACACCCTACTACCACTGCAGCCTAATCCAAGATCCGGAGGTTCAATCACTCACAGACACCGGCAAGACTTCGTGGTCAGTCCAAGTGAGTCGAGGTGCTAAAGTCCGCACCGTTTTCCAGACATTTGATGGCTCACTTGCTCCCATTCACGTCCACAATGCTTGTGAGACGAAACCGAACGAATCATCAGGGCAAGTGCTATTTTCCTCTCTTTCGCTATCAACTTATGATCCCTCCCATCATCCTTGGGAACCCAGGAATGTTCGCCCAGAGCTGAATGTTTTGGTTTGACGTATCACTGTGGCCAGCATCTGGCATCGTTCTCTCTTCCCCATGATGTATCCATGGCCACCGGGGCCGATACAAGACAACGGGCTTAGTCGGCGTCCTCGGGGTGGTTTATCGGACTGGGACTTCAAGGCCGAGGAATGATGAAGTAGCGGCGTTCCATCCACCACCCCCTCTGGCACCTGGTCGGTTTTAACAGTGTCAAGTGAAGCCGAGCTTGAAGCTCTCCTCGGAGCGGCCCACCAAGCTATCGCCGAGCACAAGAAAGGCGGTAATGAGAGTCCCCACGATCCGCTCGGAGACATACCACCCCATTGATTTCACAAACGATACCCTGGCGCTAAAGAAGACTGCGAGAATACTCGAAGGGTGCCTGTCAGCAGTTATGTGCGTCATTGGCCGCCACAGCACACTGTCCGGAATGTGTAAGTTGTTTATCAAAGCAGTCTCGACGACGAAGATACGTTACATCAAAGTACGCAATGTCTTTTGTGGGCATGTGTGAGCGTCATCATTCGTGCAAAACGGATGTACTAGAGAAGTATCCAAACGGTCTCCATGTCGACAAGCTTGCTCGCGTGGTTCGTCTCCTTGCGACCGAGGGGTGTTTCACTGAAGGCCAGGAGTTCTTCTTCCCGCCTAGCGCATTCATGCCTCGTATGTCGCGATTCATGATCTCCGATCGCATTTCAGCCAAATATCTTTGCCACCAACCGTTTCACTTGTTACCCTCTGGAGCGCGGATATTGGTTTCGACGTTCATCCAGCTACGTAACGTCATTCACGACTGGCTTGACGCCGAGGCTGCGGTTATTGTGATGAACGTGAGACCCCGGGCCCTCATAGTCGGTTGCTGATCCGTACGTCACTGTTTTTCTTACTGTTCTTTACACACCGATGGCCGAGCCGACTTAATTTCCAGCGCTGCGAATGGGCGATTTCGTCGTGGCCCCTGCCAGCTGCGATCCCAACGCAAAATCATTTGGCGCAGATGTTGCGCCAGAACCATTGTTCCCCAGCTTTGGGAACGGGAACAACCAGATATATCAACAGGACCGTACATGTGGTTTGTACCTAACGCAAAGGGGAGAACGCTCGACGTCATTTGGGTTGGGGTCAGTTGTTGGCCTCGCCTTTTCGCGTCCTGTTCTTGTGTGGTTTAGCATGACTGACGATGTGCTTTCTCTGGTCTGCGGCTGGAGAAGGTATATGATCTCGCCGGGTCAGAGGTGGTCGAGTTCTGCATGACTGCCTAATCAAGCTCAAAGAGGCCACGTCGACCACAATTCCGCGTTTATACATTCGATGCTCATTCCTTGCGAAAAGCCTTGGTTACCGCTCCGAAACGGCAGGACATCAATCCGAGTTGTATTCCTAGTTTTCTTTGCACGCGATCACAATGAAGCGCATGCTATTATTCTACGTCTGTAGCCGCCACCTTGTACACTCAACTGACACAGACACGCTCCACGAATGGATCGAAGTAATTCAACACCATCGTTCGCCCTTGGTTGCTTGTTTTGTGATGCAATCAGAGTGATATCATCATAGTCGAATAACGAGGTCCAGAGTCGCTCAAAGTAAACCGATCAATCATACCCGAGTGGAGTGATATTGCGCAAGGGGATTACGATCTGGGATCTGAGTCATAGATATTCCAAGGGGACATGTAGGGATAGTATCCGAGTTTTGATCTATTGACTTAGGATAGTGCGGACAAAAGATTCATAGTTGATATTGCCATCGCTGCAGGGAACGTCAAAACAGGCCAACGGGATAGTTTCCAGACGCACCTTCCAATCTGTACCCCCTTGAGCAATTCATCCACTTCCTCGTCCGACATCTTCTCCCCGAGCTGAGTTAGCACATATCTGAGCTCCCCAGCGCCAATGAAACCGTTTCCCTCTTTATCGAACACCTGGAACCCCCGAATAAATTCCTCTAAACCGACTGTTAGCGCAACCAACCCTCGCCACGGTTCCTGGCACGAGAACCCACCTGGCGTTCCTGCGGGCTTGAAACCATCAGGCCGGTTGAGAATCGTCAGAAATGTCTTGTAGTCCACTTCTCGCGGCGCGGAAGCGATGATGTCTGCGACCTCGGCCTGCGTTGGGTTCTGACCCAGCGCACGGATGAGATCGCCCAGGGTTTCCCTTGGAACAGCGCCGGTGCCTTTCTTGTCAAAGAGTGCGAACGCTTCTTTGTATTCTGCGGCACGAAGTCGGTCAATCGAGACGATATAGAGGAAAAGATGTGGACAAAGTACCTGAGTTATCGCTCGCCATTTGACTCGTTAGTAGTGGCAACAGTTGCCGGCTGTTACTAAACAAGACTGGCGTTGCGCGACATGGTCACTGCCACCACGCATAGGATTTCCGGACA
>Ga0307508_10002681_pt1 | contig 18643 bp, 21 predicted proteins | sample 9_EM_MG_FD_203089 | JGI IMG/M metagenome (GOLD analysis project Ga0307508, IMG submission 203089) | Populus trichocarpa ectomycorrhiza microbial communities from riparian zone in the Pacific Northwest, United States - 9_EM | ecosystem: Host-associated > Plants > Roots > Unclassified | place... | reverse complement strand
ATCAAGGGCTTCCGGCTCCTCCAGCAGAACTGTGCTCTCAGTCGGTCCGCCATGTGCAAGGGTGTTTGTGAGCCGCCTCCCGATTCCCGTTGGGGCTCCCACCACCTCCCGTGCCTGGTCTCCCAGATGTGGGAAGGCTGGTGCCGGCTGTGGAAGAGGGTGACGCGGGGAGGGTCGTGTCAGAGTGGGAGCGCCGGGAGCGCCGGGAACGTGAGGAAGAGCTGAGGGCGGAGGCGGCGGTTCTGGGTGCCGAGGGCGAGCTGGATGATGGGGAGGGACTGCCGCTGTTCCTACCCACGTCCTCCTCCATGGAATCGGCGGACGAGGGGGTAAGGGATGGGTCACGCTTTCCTTTGTTGTTTCCTTTGTGATTCTCTTTGGTGCGCATCTACTTTCTCTCGGGACAGGCCTGGGCAGAGGGAAAAAGGGGAGCTTGCAACGAGGCTCGAGCCGCCACCGCACGGACAGCGGACGGGAAACCGGATAAAATGTACGTCGCCATAGTCTAGATAGGCTGAATGCGAGTACGATTAAACCAAAAAAAACCAGTCCTGTTGTGCCGAGTTGTCCCTTTGCCGAATTCATCAATGGTGATCAGGCTTCGGCGGTTGGCGAGGCATAGGACGACCTTGATCTGCTGGAGGTCTATCATGAAGGCGCTTTGATTCTGTTCTGTTGAGAGACTACCACCGCAGGGGTGATCGGATGCAAATACCGTGGAGACACTCTCCCTCGTCAGGAGCCATGTGTGAATCTTGTCCGTGATTAACTCCGGGCACACCTTGAAAAGGTGCTCTCTCGTCAGTGTTGGGCCCTGGCACCACCAGCGCTGAGCGGTAGGACGGACCTTAGCCCAGTGTAGGTACTGTCCAATGCGAGCGCGACCGGTTTTCAGCTGGTAAAACCTCGAGGCGAGCCTTTTGGGGCTCCCAGAAACCGTGCCATCTGGCCTCTGGGTTTTCGGCATTCGGTATTTTGTCTTGGAGGTTCGGCCTCCAGCCCACTGGTGCGCCTCCACCCACTTCCTCTCAGAGATGTTCCTCTTGATATGCGCAAGAGACCTTGGGAGTAGCATCGCACGAGCCTCGTTACGGCCTGAGTAGCTCAACCATTCCACCCCACGGGCGCCTGGCTTCTCCGCCGCAGTCTTCGCCCACTCGTTGGCCTTTTCGTTGCCAGCGATTCCCTGTGGGCCGGGCACCACCGAATCTCGATGTTGATACCTGGCCTAGCCTTGCGCAGCGTGGCGATGTGCTACCTAGCCTGGAGCGCGTACCGTTGGCCGGGGCCAGGCCACTAGGCTCCTCCGAGGCCGTCCGTCTGATGGCGGCTTGGGCGTCTCTAAAAATCGTGCTCCGCTCCGGCATTGTCGGCCTTCGCGAGGCCGATTCCAGCGTCCTTGCAAGAACGGTACACTCTGCATCATAGGCCTCTTGGTTGTAGCCCATGTGGGTTTGATGCCCACTCAGGTCTGGCCCCTCTTGCACACCACCGAGTACCCTGCCGCACCGCTGTCGAGCCGTGACCCGTCGGCGAACATGGGTGAGTCCCGGTCGATCCTTCTCTGCCTCCGCCTTTGCCTCGGCCTCCTCCTCTTGTAGCCGCTCTGCGTCGAGGGTTTCCGGCTCCTCTAGCAAAACTGTGCTTTCCGTCCTTCCAGCGTAGGGCGAGGGCGTTGGTGAGCCTTTGCCCAATCGCAGTCGGGGCGCCGACGACCTCCCGCACCCGGTCTCCCTGCGGCAGGTAGTCGTAGCCCAAACCGCCGCTGCCTATTCTCCAGCTGCGTTGCCGCTGCCCGGAGTCCCGATTCCATTGAGCACCCAGGTTGGTGGTCCGGAAGCTGCCAGTGGTTGCTCTTGCCTCCCGGTTGACCAGCAACTGCAGCTCATTTGCCTGGCCCATGGTGCCCCGGACGTAGTCTCCCTTGCACCACAGCTCCGCCCCGAACATAGCAACAGACTGAACGCATGTCGTCATGGCCTTCCTGCAGTTGGTGGGCAATAGCCCCATCTGCCCTGCTAGCCGGCGCAACCTTGCCATCGCCTTCTTTCCACCCTTGAGCCGTATAGCGTAGTGGTTCTTGAGCGTGAGCTGCGAATCCAGCCAGACGCCAAGCCACCGCGTCGCCTCCTTGTTGAACGGGATAGTACTGGTGCCCACCTTGATCGTTGCCGTGGGAGCTGTCTTCTTTCCACGGAAGATTGTGGCTTCGGTCTTGCCATGATCAAAGGCTACTCCGCTGTTCGCAGCCCAGCCGATGGATGACGTGGCCCTACTATGGGTTGAGCTACCTCGCACCACGATCCATCACTCCACCATGCTGACAAACACCTCTGACCCGCCTCGGCGCTAACCCGTGATCGTCAACAACTCGCTATGCGCGTCTACTTCACTAGTAGTTGAGGGCACGTTGGTTTAGTTTGTCAGCGGCGGCGGCAATTCCAGTGGAGGGCCGCCGAAGCGCAACGTCAGTAAGTAAGTATGCACGAGGATATCACAGCAACCCCTCCGTCCACTTAGATTTCCAGGAAGGGGGCAAACAGAACACAGTATGTACACAGCGGTGAAACAAACGCAAATCATTTTTTATTTTTAATCGACCAGCAAAAGGCAACCATAAAGGCAACCATATCCGTGACTCCTCGCTGCCCAGCCATATAGGAAGAAATTGCGTAAATCCAACCTCTTAGTTCCTAATGAGAACAATCTTAACGAGGTGGCTCCTGAAGACCTGGCCGCCAACCCTGGTCTCCCCGTCAATCCTCTTGCTACACGACGTGATCAGCAGCTGCGCGGCCCACACGACCCAGTTGCACTTCATGCCATGCAAATACTTGCCGCAAGTGGCGATCCTGGCAGTTCGGTATACCGAGTGGTTCGTGCAGGAGCCGTCATAGGGCTTGGTCTGGGGGCAATTCTTTTTCGCAGGCCAGCCCTTCATATTGTTCGCGGCCACCTGAACGTCCTTGCTGAGTGGGCTACCGGAAGTCGTCTCACAGACATAGTTGGCATCCGCGAAGAACTCGCCCATGTCGAACCACTCGTCAGCAGAGACCTGGTTATCCTGAGCCATGTGGTACCTCACACGGTCGATATCGTCCTTCGTGACGGGAGTGGGGGTAGGACCACCAACGAGGTCGGTGTCGGCCGCGCCCCTGCGGGCCGCTGTGTGCGCGGCCACGCCGCGGCCAGCACTGGAAGAAGAAAGGTGAACCGCGGTGATAGAGGCACACTCCTCGTTCTCACAAGTAACCGTACGAGAGGAGCGCACGCCGTGGCCGAGCGCGTAGAGCAGCTCGTCCTTGCGGGTGGTCGATTTCGTAGTCGCACAACCAGTCTCGTCCCCGGCGGTGCGAGTGATTGGCTCCTCGTCGCTGGTGACGGTGCACGAGGCAGGGACGTCACGATTAGTGGAGCTGGTGTAGGGGCTCTTCTTCCACGTGAGGGTCATCGCAGCCTCCTTGAAGAAAGCAGGCGGGGCCGGATGAATAGCGTTGATCCTCCCCGAGGTGTCGGTGCGAATAGACGCTCCTGCGGACTCGGCGCTGCTGGGGACGGAGGAGTGCGAAACCGGATTCGGTGTCTCCAGATCGCTGAAGGTGCGTGAAGACCTGCTGGAGACGGCCGAGACGGCTGTGATTCCCCACAGAAGGACGAGAGCCGCGCGGAGGAGCTGCATCGTCGGTGAGTTGAAAATACGGAGGTTTGGTCGTGTCGCTCGGGCAGGTGGGGCGTGTGAGCGATGGTGGTGGGGGGAGGAGAGAGAGAGAGGTTAAGGAAGGAAGTGTATACCGAAAGGAGAGGTTTTTCTTTAAGGAGCTGTGTCGGGGGGGTCCGGCCGGCCCGCCGGCGGGCCCGCGGGTCAATTCCAGCACTAGTTGAATAAAATCTCATCGGGCAACTCCGTGGAGAACCCCAAGCCAACTGCCCGCACAGCCCACCAACCATCGATACCTCCGAAAATCAACCGCCCACACAATGGTCAAGCGTCGAGCCCGCTTACACACAACAGCCAACTACGTACCGGTGATTCCTGACAGCATACCAGCTAAGATCCCTATGCGCTGCCCCATTCCGCCCACCCGGAACCCGGAAACCCACTTACATACCACCCAAGATATATGCTAGGTCGCTATGAGAACATGAGATCTCACTCGTGTGCCCGGCCGGACTGTTGAGACCCCTGGGTTGATGATGATGCTTATTGCATGGTGGGTAGAACGGACAAGGAGGTGGCCGAGAAGTTGACAAAGGCGGCAGAGGCCGCTGTGGGGTGGGGAGGGAAGAACGGAGTGACCTTTGACCATGGCAAGAGCGAAGCCATACTCTTCAGTCGGAAGCGGAAGACCTCCACGGAAACGATTACCGCTGGAGGAAGAGAGATCCCATTCAACGAACAGGCGACTCGCTGGCTGGGAATATGGCTAGACTCGCATCTCACACTGAGAGACCACCAGAGGACGATGATGAAGAAAGGGAGAAACGCCCTAGCAAGGCTACGAAGACTGGCAGGGCAGATGGGGCTGATATCGGGAAACTGCCGGAAAGTCATGACGGCATGCGTGCAGTCGGTGGCCATGTACGGTACAGAGCTGTGGTGGAAAGGCGCGGGAAAGCAAGGGATGACAGGAGGGGCAGAGGAACTGCAGAAGTTGGTCAACCAGGAAGCGCGGGCAGTGACGGCATGCTTCCGGACGACGAACCTTGGAGCACTGGCGATGGAATCGGGACTGAGGCCAGCTGAGGCCCAGCTGGACAACAGGCAAAGGCGATTCAGCGCACGGCTCCTCAGTCTCCCACAAGGCAGCGAAGCTCAGAAGCTGGTTGGAGCTCCGTCGAACATTGGAAGAAGGCTGGAGGAGGCAATAGGATATTCAGGAAGGACAGAGAAAGTGGAAGTGGCAGCGCAGACTGGGAAGCTGGGAGCAGTGAGGATAGTCGAGGAACGAGGAAGGGCGAAGGAAGAGGCCGGCAGAGAAAGGAGGGGCCTCACTTTCTTTACTGATGGATCGAGGCTGGAGAGTGGGGCTACTGGCTACGGGGTGGCGTGGAAAGCAGGAGTCCGCTGGGTGGGAGTGAAGGTGCACACTGGCTACAACCAGGAGGCCTTCGATGCCGAGTGTATGGCAATAGCCAGGGCGCTGGAAATAGCAGCACGAAGACAGACGGCTCCAGAGGAAGTCACCATCTTCACGGATTCGCAGGCCGCCATGGCAAGGATCGCGTCAGACGAGCCGGGCCCAGCGCAACAGCAGGCCCTTCGGGCCAGAGAGTGGGTGGCGAAGCTGCGTCAGAGAAACCGGAACGTCAAAGTCGAGATTCGGTGGTGTCCAGCCCACGAAGGCGTAGCCGGGAACGAGAAGGCTGATGAGTGGGCAAAGACGGCTGCAGAGGAGCCGGACGCACGAGGGGTGGAATGGATGGGCTACCAGGATCGGTACGGGAGGCGACGAATGCCACTCCCCAGGTCGCTAGCCAATCTGAGGCGCGAGATCGCGGAAAGGAAGTGGGAGGAGGCATGGACTTGGGCGAAGAACAGGGTTAATAGGAAGAAGTACCGCATGCCCGAATCGAGGCGCCAGAGCAACTGGGTTGCAAGGGGGCCGAAGAGACTAGCAGGACGGTATCATCAGCTCAAGACAGGGCACTGCCGCACGGGCCAGTATTTCAAGTGGGCCAAGAAGTCGGACACGGCAGAGTGCGGGTGGTGTCGGTACAGGATACAGACAAGAGAACATCTGTTCAAGAACTGTAAGGAATGGAAGATGCAGCAGAAGATCCTGTGGGCAGAGGTGCGGAAGGAGACGGGAAGGGGGAAGAATCGATTCACGATCCGAGACCTGTTGGCTGACGAACGATGCACCCGAGCGGTCCTGGACTTCGTCCGGACAACGAAGGTAGGGGCGAGGGTAGGGCCGCGGGACTACGAGGGCAGAGGGAAGGGGGGGGCCACGGCGGCTGCCGCCGAGACGGGGGGAGGAGGTGGAGAAGGGGCGGGGGGCGAGTGAGCGGGGGGTGTCTCTTTTCCTAGTAACGGTCGCTACAGGCTCTGCCTTTCATTCCTTTTCGTGTACGTTCGGTCGGGACAGGCCAGGCGGGGGCAGGGGGAGTTACCACGAGCCACTACAGACTGTGAGAGGTCGAGGTGGACGGTGAACAGGAGGGGACTGTACATAATATCGTCATGATCCAGTAGGGTCGCACACGATTAATGAAGCATCATCATCATCATGATGATGATGCTTCGGTGAACACGATCAATGAAGCATCATTATCATCAGCATGGTACTTACTGGGAGCTGCCGGAGCCTGGCCAGGGCATTTTTTCCACCGCTTTTTGGTGATCCCTCAAGGCGAGATGCGACTCCAGCCATATCCCAAGCCACCGAGTTGCTTCCTTGTTGAACAGGATTCCTCTACCGCCGGTCGTAATCGACCGTGGGCACGCTTTACATAGGTCAATCCTCCTTTCTCATTCTCTCTCTCTCCTCCTGCTCCTCCTCCTCCTCCTCTGGGCCTGCTCGTCGATAAGCCCCTCCTCCCGTGCTTCGTGCCCTTCTAGCAATGGCTCCTGGAGTAAGGGGATGGGAGAGGGACAAGGGGTGAGAGACGATGGGCAAGTGACGAGCGATGAGGAACGCGCGTAGAGGAATCAAGGTCAAGTGATGAGGGATAACGGGTGATAGAAGAGGGACAAGACAATATGGACCTGGCATGACAGGCTCATCGGCACTCTCGCTGATGCCATTGTCACCACAGCAAACCCGTGACTTATCCTCATTACCGGCGCAATTCCGTAACATCAGCTTCGATCGTGCTTCTGTCCGATTCCGTGGTTTCCCTGTCTTTCTGGTGTCAACACATTCGCTGCCATCCGCTATCCGGAGGAACGGGGCCAGGCTCGCAGGGCGAGCTGTTGACGGGAGGATTAGATGCGGTCAGGAGATGGAGGGCGTGGTGGCCTACCCGATGTCTTGCTCGATGTCTTGCTCGACCGCTTACCCGATGGCTTGCCAGGAGTTAGTACATCAACGAGCGGGAAAAGGGCGGGAAGACACAACAATGCACGATAAAAATATCACAAGATAAATGGATTACGAAAGATGGGATAACATTAAACCGATTACAGAATTCCAACCGGGCCATGACCTTGTTGTCCACCTTCCGAACTCCCACGACCACATCACCTGACGCCCCAAGAAAACATGACATGCTGAATGATCACAACAAAAAACTATCTGCTCTTGCCTGCACCTCAGACTCGTCACTGATTTGGTCAGAGTCTCCACCCTCATCACCTGAAAGCTCTGGCACCTTGAATGCAGGGTCCTGAGAAACGTCAACCTGTCGAATCCTCTTCTCGCGTTTGGGAGTCCCCTTTTTAGGCCAGAATACAAAGATTTCGCGTGGGGTGTAGTTCAACTGAACGAGCTGCGCAGCTGCACCACGGATATGCGCGTTGCACTTCTCCTGCGTAAACTCCATGGGTCTGCAGTGATGGATATGAAGCATCTTCATTATCTGGGGGAAAAGGTGCTTGTAAACCTGGCGGCATTTGGCTGATGTGGCCAGACTCTCGTGGAAGTTGACAGTGTGAGAGTTGATTTTCTCGAAAAGTCGGTAGATGTAATCGGCAGAGAACTTTTTCGCATAGACCTGGATTCACTTAGTATAAACAATACATTAGAGGGGTATGGAGCTCACTCCGAGAAGAGCATCATCCGGAAGCTCCTTCCATCCGTTCTGTGTCATCAGCTCCAGCTGTATCCGCTTGGCCTCAGCCATCACCCGGGACCACCAATTCCTCCGCCACTCTTGGAGACGTTTACAGGCAATGCCATACTCCCTAGTGTGCGTGCTAATGGTCTCGCAGCCCGTCGCCCTGCAGATCAACTCCTTCCAGCTGTCTTCAAAAATATCAAGATAGATAAAGAAAAAAGTTCTTCCAGCATCCATGAGTTTCGCGTGGACTTCCTGCCCATCCTCAAAGACATTTCCGAACTTCGAGGAGTCGTATCGGCGTTTCTCGACAATCCGACCTCCTAACCACATTGTCAGTCATTAAGGTATTGAAATATTTTCAGGTAACGAGTGCCTACCGAGATCTTTAACTTTCCCCAATGCCAATGACAGCTCCCGTCTCTTGGTTTTCGGAATGATTATCTGAATCGATACCGTCTCTTCGGTCTCACTTTCAGAGTCCTGTTCGCTTGATTCGGACTCGATGTCTCGAACCCGGTGTTTGCCGAAACGAGCCGATTTCCCATCTGCTGGGCGTGGCGTTCGCTTCGGGGTTTCGTTTGATAGAGGCAATGCTTTAGGATTTTGTATTCGGCTCTGTACCGGAATGTCCGCAGTCCCTATGGGCGAGGGAGTCCCATCGGAGCGACCATGTCCACTGGAAATGACGGTTTTGTTTGAGGAACGCGGCGGAGTCCGCCGCTTTCTCTTCCGGTGAGATCCATCCACCATCGTTGTGTTCAAGTGGCGATGCCAATGAACAGTGTCGAGCTTGAACAGGGGCCTGTCAAACAGGGTGGAGAAACAATAACCACGTGATGATCTCGCGCTGTGCAATATGGTCACGTGGTATCGCGGTACCACAGAGCGTGGGGGGAGGCAGGAACAGTTGTGTATCTAGGTGTGGGACGTGGGGGGAGGAGGGGTTGTGGAAAGGAGGGGTGTGGGGTGTAGAATATGTACCTGGTTATGGGAGCCGGGAAACGTACGATTGTTAAGTACACGTTACCCGGATACTAACTACACACCTTTACTCTGCTCAACCGTGAGAAAAGATGGCAGTGAATCGAGTGTCCACAAAACCTTGCATGACGAAGGATAATGGTGCAGGGGACACCTAAGTGTAGGAACAATCCATTGGTTATAAGGAATATTGCTAACTCCTCATCAGTGATTCATCACCCACTGTCTCCAATTGCGGGGTTTCCAGATGCGCACACTCCCTCGAGGAGGTCAGCCAAGTTGGATAGGCTTAAGGTTGTGTGTTCCCCTTAACCTGGGCATATTTCTTGCATTGAAGGGTAGCCTTGATTGACACTAGTTACTGCTTGTACGCGTTGCTCCTCTGCCCTCATCCTCCTCACTGGCTACAACAGGCCTACGACACGAAGTGCGCCAGAGTGCTGGAGACTGATTCGAGGAGTCAAACGACTCCAGAATGAGTCACGATCCTCACTGATGCGCAGGCGGCATCAGGCGGATGGCCTCGGAGGAGCCTGGCCCAGCAGTACGCGCTCCAGGCGAGAATGCATATCGCAGCTATGGAGGTCCAGACCGGACATTACGGTAGATCTGGTGGTGCCCGGCGCACAAGGGAGTCTCCAGAAACGAGAAGGCCAACGAATGGGCCAAGCTAGCGGCGGAGGAGCCAGATGCCCACGGGGCGTAATGGCAAGGCTATTCGGACCGAACTGGGGCGCGCGCAATGCCGCTGCCCAGATACCTCGCGCACCTGAAGCGGGAGATCACGGAGGAGGAGTAGCCGGAAGCCCGGCGAAGAGCTAGAGGCCGGACGGCACGGTGGCTAGGAGCTCCAAGAGGCTTGCCTCGAGGTTCTACCAGATGACGACAGGTTCACTGCCTCTCCGGGCAGTACCTCCATTGGACGAAGAATCGGCCCTCTCCACCACGGATGTGAGAATTCTGGTCCCGGTTGAGGAAGACGTGGGGAGCAAGGTGCCAGAACGGGAGCTCCAGGAGCGCAGGGAGCGGGAAGAGGAGAGGAGAGGGGGGCGGAGGCGGGGGAGTTGGGTGCTGGGTGGGAGGAACCGCTTTTCCTCCTGACGCCCTCCTTCATGGCGTCCACAGAAGAAGAGTAGGGGGGCCTACGACCTTTTATTTATTCTTTCTTTTGTCAGAATTCTTCCTTTCCTTTGTGGTTTCATTGGTGTGCGCCTTGTTTTCTTAGGACAAGGCCTAGGCGGAAGGCAAAGGGGGAGCTTGCATCGTGCCGCCTCGCGGGGACAGCGGACGGGAAATCCGGATGAAAAAGCGCGCCGCCATAGTCTAGCAAGGCTATATGCGGGTATGAATAAACAAATACCTTCCTCCCAGCCGTACATACCCGAAAATCCACCCCGAGATATTTAGGATGTGATGTTCGAGATTGGCCATATCGCAGAACAACTGAGGATATGCGGTGATGTGTGAGTGACGGTATGCAGGCCTTCTGCATGATGCGTGGATACCTGAAAACCGCCTAATGGACTCCCTCAAGAATATGCTCAGTATGACGAAAACCGATACGAAGCCGGAAGATTTTCTCACGCACCTGGAGGTTTTTTGAGCCTACCCTCGAGAAGAGCGTGGAGTGTCTCGCGGTATTGCTCTCATTTCGAAGCGAGGCAATAGGTATCGGTCCGGTGTATCGCATCAGAAGGATAAGCCGCGAAACCAGAACCACAGGGAAATCGTCTGCTACAGCTGTGGGAGGAAGGCGCACGAGAAGAAGCAGTGCCGTGGCTGGGGGCAGTAGAGCGACTCGGGAAAAGGTGATGGCATGTATTGTGTATCCGTATCTAGTCGCATTAATTATTCTTCGCACTAACTAATCCCATCGGCCGATTTGAGTACTGTATTGGTGCAGTGATGCAGCCAACACGGTGTTAAGAGGCTATCAATTTTACCCCGTTTTTGCTACTGTAGTTAGTTGTTTACATGTTTCGTTCCTGTTGACAGTGCGCAGTGATCATGCCCGCGATGCAGTGCTACAATACTACTGCTTCTGGGTGGCGAAGGTTTCCTCCGGCGAAGGGTGTTTCTTGGCTTCGTCGTTACCCGATGCGGCTCGCAGGCGTACACGCTGAGCCGCATTGCGGGGCCTGAATCAGTCTCCATCGCTAGCAACGACGAGCAGCAGCCGTGCCACCCACCCCCAGAGCAAATTATCCTTGACGCCGACCGAAACTCCGCACCGAGCGGTACCACGCATTTGAGCCGATGTCGAAACCTACTGCTGCGGCAGTCGCATCGCCGCCTGTGGCCGTCTCCGAATCGAGCATGCCAGTGACCGCTCGTCCAACCGAGAGCCCCACTCTACCTGCCACCGCGAAGAAGCCCGCCGCGAAAACAACGTCCGCATCCGCCGCGTCCGCTCCGAATGCCGTTTCGCCGGAAAAGAAGCTATCTCCGAAGGAGCTGAAGGAGAAGAAGAAGGCGGAGAAAGCTGCAAAACGCGCACAGAACAGGGAAGCCGGTTCCAGCGGAGGCGCGGGCGCGGGCGAGAAGGGTGCTAAGGAGGCCGCTGCCGCTGCAGCGAAGGGAGGGAAGAAGCAATCCGAAGGCCCCGTTTCGACTATCCGTATCGGCGGGTCTACCCAGAAGTCGAAGCAGGCGGCCATAGCAGCCACAGAGGCCGAACCAGCGAAGGAGGCGGAGGCGGTGCGCGAGCATGGTCTCGTAGGACTACTCAGGGATCTCGAGGTCGAGCAGAATGGAAAGAAGAAGAGTCAGATTTTCGGAATCGATAACGCCCACCCCGATGTCCACCCTGCTATCATCACGCTCGGGATGCAGATCAATAAGAATGTCATCGTCGGCTCGAGCGCGAGGTGTATGGGTTTCCTATTGGCAATCAAACGAGTACGTGTTGCTGTCCGGATCGCCTCTGGGGACGGCTGCTGACTTTTGCTTGCGGAACAGGTTATCGAAGACTATGAGACGCCCCGCGACTCCTCCCTCAACCGTCACCTTCCCGGAGCCTACCTCTCCCACCAGATCAACTACATCACTTCTGCACGACCGATGGCGACTGCGATGGGCAATGCAGTAAGGTGGCTGAAAACCGAGATCTCCAACATTTCCCCCGAGATCACCGACGAAGTCGCCAAGCGCACGCTCGTCGAGAAGATCGAATCCTTCATCCACGAGAAGCTGACGGCCGCGGACGAGGTGATCATCAACACGGCGTGCGAGCGGTACATCGAGCCTGGCGATGTCATCCTGACCTTCGCTAAGTCTCGTGTGGTCGAGGAAACCCTGATTGAGGCCCACCGCCGAGGCTTGCACTTCCGTGTCATGGTGGTGGACGGTCGCCCCCTCGCGGAAGGCAAGAATCTACTCATGAGCATGATCAAGGCGGGCATTGCAGCAGACTACGTCCATCTTTACGCAATAGACTACGTAATGGACGACGTGACGAAGGTTTTCGTAGGCGCACACGCGATCATGGCGAATGGCGCGCTCTACTCGCGCGCTGGTACGGCTGTCGTTGCAGCCGCCGCGATGGCCCTGGGAGTACCGGTCATCACGCTCTGCCAGACGATAAAGTTCACTGAAAAGATCAATATCGACGGGATAGTTAATAACGAGCTCGGTAAGCCTTCCCCTTCTCCCCTTCCCGACTTTCCCGTTTTCGATACAACTGACACCAACCTCAGCGGAACCCGATCTGCTCGTCAACACTTCCCACTCGCCCGCCTTCCCCGCCCTGGGCCCTTTGGCCGGCTGGAGAGACGTGCCCAACACGACGGTGGTCAATTTTAGGTACGACGTCACCGCGGCGGAGAACATCACAATGGTCGTCTGCGAGCACGGCTGCGTCACTCCCGAGGGCGTTAGCAACGTGCTTAGGGCTAGTGGGATGGACCGGTAGAGGGAGATGTTTACAGCATGCGCGGACGGAGCATAAATAGGGGGCGGGGCTGCTGGTACCGGTGTTTGTTAACTTTGGGTGTGCTCGGTGTGCTCTTAGAAGTCGGGGTTTTTTTTTTATATTTGGCTTTTGCCTAGGATGAGCCACTTCTCGGCGCAATTGCTAGCAAGATCTATTTTTTTTTTGCCACATAAGTAGTACACATGAGTGACAGCGCGCTGCACAATGCCGCCGTCGAAAGCATTGCCGCCGCCGAACGCCTCACCTACATACCCAAGTACTTCCTTACGAAAGAATTCTGTGACAACATATCCGTGTGCCGTACCAATTGAAATTTGTTTAGAAATGCGTACTAGGTATTACTGGAGCTGCCAAATAACTGGTTCGCCATTACGAAATAAGCGCAGATAAGCACTAGTTTATATTAGGAGCGCACTAAGCCAGATACGATTAAATGAGACTGTGGTTATGACTAAGTTGCTTGGGGGGAACTCATGCCTCACTCGCTCAAATTTGTCGTCGCCGCTCTCCAGATTGATGCCAGCTCTCAACCTCGCAGGCAAACTCTCTACTAATGCATTTAACCTTTCCTCTCTATGTAATAACCTGAGCCCAACACACAGCTAAAAAATACAACCGCAATGCTTCAACATCCGCTGTTCGTCCCCATATCTCGCCCAACTCCGTCTCTGCATCTTCCCCGCAAGCCTCTATTAAATTGAGACCAGGAGATCCGGCCGGCCATTCCAAAGCCTCCATCCCATTCAACCCTCCGTAGGCTTTGACACACCCTTTATGCCCTTTATGCCCTGGAGCGTTCTCCTCTTGCACGATACCCACACAAGAGCAGGCTCAAGGATCATTCGTACGTAGATTGCAGATTCGAGCTTCACTCTGCCGGGAACGAAGATAAGATCAGGCCTGGTTGTACCGCAAAAGCCACCCTCCACCCCTTCCCCCCCCCAAAAAAAAAAACCATCTTACTCGTCCGAAACTTTAAATCGACGCGGTCGGGGTGATTCTTCACCCGCTTCCTGGATGGCCCATGGACGGTGACCGAAACCTGCCGTTGAGAAGGAGGATTCATCCGTCCAGATAAGCAACTTCCACTCTTCTTTGGTCTAATGCAGTCTGGCTTGACACCGAGAAACCCGTTTGGGTTTGTATTTCGGTTTTACGTTGAACTTCATCCTTGGTACACGTTTGTGATATCCCAGTGAAATCATGGCATTTCGCACAGTCTTCGGATCACAGGCGTAGTCCATCTCCATGCAGATTGCCTCCCATATGCGCAGCAATCGCGGGTTATACAGGCAACGAGACGCGGTTTCTCTTCATCGCCGAATATCGGCGGACTGCCGGATCGTACCATGCCGGTTATAGCGGTGATATATTCTTGAGGCCGTTCGAGGAACCACCTCTTCTCCTATTTGCCCCCAGCTCCATCTAATGAAATAACACGCATCCGTTCGTCCCGTGTGGTTTCTCGGTGGCTCACTCCAACTGCCGGATCATGGACTCCCTTCCACTTCATGGCCGAATATTTCGTGCAAAGATGACATTTGACGGCGGGCGGGTGGCGGGCGGTTGATGTTGATGATCGATGCCCGCCCTATTGTCAGCTCCTTGCCATGCCAACCCCCCCGGTCCGCCAAGCACACTAACCAATAGTGGTGAGGTAGCTTGCCCTTACACCCGTGCAACATCTAGATATGGGCGTAATTTGCTTGTCGAGCAGCTTATGGGGGATGTAAGCGATGGCTGGCATACATTAATTCTTTTGGGAGGAAGTTACTAGGTGCGGGCATTATTGTGCGGTGGCGTTGCATGGCGCGCTGTCACTCGCTTCGACTACATACCTGGGCAACACTTTTTTTTGGATCATGCTAGCAATTGCGGCTACATACTCCTAAGTTTATTTCCTTTGGTCCAGTTAGCGAATGTAATTCTGTACCGATATGTCTGGAATTGCGTGTATGTGCGAAACGTGTGCGGGAGCTGTGAATGTGACCAAAAACGCTGGTTCCACCATCCTTGCGGCTTAACTTCTAGCCATCACAACAAACTTGCACAACCTTCACACGTTGTATCCAACTCAATCAAACCCAGTGAACTCCTGCTTCTCCTCCCGCACGCCGCTCAAGTTTCCCTCGTTCTCACTCTCCAGGCTACTAGCCTCGTCCTCGCTGCCGCTTTCCTCCGCCATCTTCCGCCTCCGACTCCCCTCCAGCGCGCCTCTCTTGCGATGCTCGAGCTTGCGCTGGTACCCGCTCTTGGTCGAGATCCTGTGCTTCGCGTCCTTGCCCTGGCGCGCCTCGACCCCGTGCAGCTTGAGCTTCTTCTTGTCGTTCTTGCTCGTCTTCGGCAGCGCGTCGAGGAGCCACTTCTGCACGCCGCCGCCATCACCGTCGCCGGATAACTTCGCCGAGGCGCTTATGGCGTTCGCAATGCCCTTGATGTACGGGATGTCTTCCTTCGTGCAGTAGGTCACCGCCGATCCGCCCTCGCTCCCTGCGCGCCCCGTGCGGCCGACGCGGTGGATGTAGCTCGCGACAGTGGTGGGGATGTCGTAGTTGATGACCATCTTCACTCCGCGGAAATCCATGCCCCGAGACAGGATGTCGGTCGTGATCAGGACCCAGATCTCGCCGAGACGGAAGCGCGCCATCGTCTCAGAGCGAACCGTGTCCGTGAGCTCGGAGTGAATGACTGCGATGCGGTCGGGGGTGGGCAGATCGTATTGGATTTCGTTGTAGAGCGCTTGTGCGCGCGGGATCGATTGCATGAATAGTAGGAGCGGAGGGCGGAGACTGGTGCTGAAGAGGTTCCGCAGTGCCAGGAGTTTTCCAGCTTCGGTGGCGGCGTAGACGATGGTTTGGGAGATGGATGGGAGAGACGTGTCTTTGATACCGACAACAAGGCGCAGGATGATGGGAGCAGACGCGGGGGAGGCGAGAAGCGTCTTTGTCATGAGGTTTTCGGTTGTCGAGGGCATCGTGGCCGACCAGAGCGACGTCCTCAGGCGGCCATCTTTTGCACGATCGCGAAGTGCCTCCCAGATGCTGAGCGTCTGATCGAGGAACAACTCATCGAGGAGCACATCGGCCTCGTCGAGGATCAAGCCCATCAAACCCGTCATCGCGCCGTCGCCCGCCGCCTCGATGGCATGCTTTAACAGCAGCGGTGTGGAAACGATAATCTCCGACTTAATGCACGGCGTATTTTCGTCCGCCGGCACCATATCCTCTGAAGACACCGGTCGATGGCCCTTCTTGAACTGCGAAACCTTGATCCCCGTGCCTCGGATCAGCTTTTTCACCTCGTTGACGATCTGCCCCACTAGCTCCTTTGTCGGCGCGAGAACGACCGCCTTGACACCCTTCTTCCCGCCATCTTCTTTGCGTGCGCGCAAAAGCCGGTTGATGAGCGGCAGAATATAGGCCAATGTCTTTCCACTTCCCGTCGGTGCGCACACCAGTAGATCCACCGGCCTTCCCTTCTCGACTCCCTTGACGTCCAGATCCGTCTTCATCAACACCGGCAACGCACCCATTTGCACCTCCGTCGGCGTCGCGTATCCCTGGGCCAGAACGTTCGCGTACACTCTTTTCGATAGGTTGTAACTGCGCAGCTGGGCGAACGTCGTCATCGGTGGTATTAGGATGCCGGCCTTCTTCGCCTTCTTCTTGGCCTTTTCCCCCTTTTCCTCCTTCTTGTCCCCAGCTTTGTCCCCCTTCATCTCCTGCTTTTCTTGTTCCGCGCTCAAGACAGTGAATTTGAGTTTGTTAGCCCGCAATCGGGTTCGCACTTCATCCTCGGTGACAGTCTCTTCCACTGCTTCTTCCTCTTCCTCCTCCACCTCCTCCTCCTCCTCCTCGCCGTGGTCTTTCTCCAGCTCCCCCGAATCCAACGGCCCCCCGCTTCCTTCCCGCTTCACCCTTTTCCTGGCCGACGCTGCAACTACAAGTCGTCCCTTCGCGCCCTGCCCGAAGAAGTCCGGGAGAACGGCATCCAAGTCAACCGCAAGTTTCCGTTTCTTCGCGGCTTTCGAGGCGGGGGTCACTGGAGCCGGTCTTGACGGCGACGACGGCGGTTTCGACGGTACAGGCCGCGTAAAGGTTGCGGAGCGCGTGAGGAGGCGGAATACGTCAGTCATTGCGGCGACCGCTGGTAGCGGTGTGAGGTGAGCGGGGACTGATTTGGAGTGGGACTTGTATGGAATTTTTTGTGAGGCTCGTTCAACCGGAGAAGCCAAGACGTAACTATCTAAATGCAGCTCGGCAAATGCACCGCAAGCCACAAATCGCAAGCCACCCCTACGCCACACCCAGCAGCGAGTGATATTTGACTATGCAGAGGCACGGGAAACCAGACCCAGATCCATCCGAACCCGATCAAAGACCGGGAAAGGTTAGGAGGGAAGCGTACAAATGCTGAAGGTCGCTTTGTCCGCATTATCGACATTGGTAATGGGCAATGAGAAATGTACTACTTGTGTCGCTTTGTAGATACTACAGCGCTAAAAATAGGTACTAGTTACAGGAAAGCCGGAAGACGGCATTGATTGTCAAAACCGATACATAGCGATAGAGCCCTATGGGAACGCATGTTGTCCCCTAAGATTGCCCGTTTTGCCATACCACCGAGTATCTGGCGGCTCCGTCGTCAAGTCGCGGCCCGTTTGAGCCGGCTACCTAAACGGCTGGTGCGAGACAAGTGGGACCCAACACAAGCTATCCACTCTCACCCCCGCGCCGCAACTTATGTACCCAAACTACAACCCTCGTATTACGAAAACCCCTCGATGGCGTCGCAATACGGCACTGGCAAGACGCGTTCCGAGACGTGGCGCAATCAGTTGTCGGGTCTCTTCCAACTTATCGCGGAGCACGTCAAAGAAGTAGACGAGTCGGCTCTACACACGCGTTTGACAACACTCCTTTCTCTCAACGACTTCGCCAGTTCTCTCAGAGCTCAGCTTTCAACGACGTTTGTCCAGGTCCTGTGGGCTCATGATCCTGACTCTGCCCTGATGAAAGACCGCATTCTCGCAGTCCTCCCTGACGTACCCACATTTTTCACCACCCGCGTCGATACACTGGTACCCTTCTTGTCATCGGTCTATCATTTTTGCTCCCACGATGACTTTCCCCTGAAAAACACTATTGAGTGCCTACAACAGTTGATAGCAATTCCACGGCCTGTCACTCCGTAGTCCGCCGAGCGAGCATTGCCAGAGCAGATATCCTTGCTACTCCAGTGAAGGCTACGTCCGCAAGCCTCTATAGCCCCCTTTCTACTCTCGACTATGTCACTCCGCGGTTGGAGAACGAGCTGAAACGCCACGTATGGTTCTCCGAGTTTGGGGATATGAGCTTCTTTGATCGCTTAAATCGATGACCCGCCGGCCCCGAAACTCTTTCCCGACCATCCACAGCAGAATGATGTCATCAAGTGGTTTGAGGCCTACGACAAGGAGTGCCGTAAGGTTATGAAGCTAGATAGCTGCGGGCGGTTTTTGGAGACATCGGCGAACCAACCCCTCAGCCATCCCACCGTTAAGAGAAAACTTGACCTTTTCCTCTACGCACCTCCTCAGGAATCCAGCGTCAAGGCGGATGTGATCGGACTTGAACAGGATGCCATGGGCACCAACCAGTCAGCTGGAAGCAAGAAGAAGAAGGGCGTGGGAAAAGGGAAGGGAAAGAAGGGTGTGGGAAAGAAGAAGGGAAAGGGGAAGGGAAAGAAGGGCGTGGGAAAGAAGAAGGAGAAGAAGGGGGAGGGAAGGGGGAAGGAGACGGAGGGCGAGGGGAGGAAAGAGTATGATTGGAAGTATGTTCATGTTATCGCTGAGTTGAAGTGCGTTCAGGGTCTTATGGACCTCAATCCGAAGGTGGTATTGTAATTGGCCGGATATGCGCGACACGTCTTTCATCGCCAGCCAGATCGCCAGTTCGTCCACGGCTTCACAATCATCAACTCCACCCTGCGCTGTTGGGTGTACGCACGCTCCGGCGCATTCGCTTCCAG
>Ga0307508_10002680_pt1 | contig 18647 bp, 17 predicted proteins | sample 9_EM_MG_FD_203089 | JGI IMG/M metagenome (GOLD analysis project Ga0307508, IMG submission 203089) | Populus trichocarpa ectomycorrhiza microbial communities from riparian zone in the Pacific Northwest, United States - 9_EM | ecosystem: Host-associated > Plants > Roots > Unclassified | place... | reverse complement strand
GATTTGCGAGTCGCTCCTGATGGTGAGCTTGGCCAGCTCCGCGTCGCGCTCCACGAAGGCTCTGCGCGAGGCGGTCATCATGTCTTCGACCCGAGCGCCCATCAAGAGCACACGCTCGCGCACTTGGGCCAACTCGTTCTCGTATTCCCGGTCGGTATGCCGCCGATCCACCATGTCTCTCTCCAACATGGTCATCAGCCGAACCGTCCCGTGATGTAGTCTTCCGTGCGCTGTTCCTTGGGGCGCGTGAAGATGACCTGCGTCCGATTGTACTCAATCAGCTGCCCCAAGTAAAAGAACGCCGTGAAATTGGCGACGCGGGCGGCTTGCTGCATGTTGTGTGTCACGATCACGATCGTGTACTGCTCCCGCAACTCGTGGATCAGCTCCTCTACGCGGGCGGTGGCAATGGGGTCGAGCGCCGAGCACGGCTCGTCCATCAGCAGCACCTCGGGCTCGAGCGCCAAGGCGCGCGCGATACAAAGCCGCTGTTGCTGGCCGCCGGACAGCCCCGTGCCAGCCATGGCGAGGCGATCTTTTACCTCATCCCAGAGCGCCACCTGACGCAAGGCCCGCTCGACCTGGCCGTCCGGATCCTTTGGCCGGATGCCGTTCAGCCGCAGCCCGGCCAGCACGTTGTCGCGAATCGACATCGTCGGGAACGGATTCGGCTTCTGGAACACCATGCCGACTCGCCCGCGAACCCGTACCGGGTCCACATCGCGAGCGTAGATGTCTTGCTTGTCGAGGAACACCCGGCCCTTGGCGGTCGCGCCCGACACCACCTCGTGCATGCGGTTCAAGCAGCGAATGAACGTCGACTTGCCGCAGCCGGACGGCCCGATAATGGCCGTCACGAGCTTTTCGGCAATGGGCAGGCTGATGCCCTTGATGACCTCCGATTTGCCAAAGCTGGCGTGCAGATCGTCGGCGCGCATCTTGGGCGTGATTTGGCTCACGCTGACCTCGTCCCAGCGAGGTCGGCTGGTGACTTCCGGACTGGGCGCTTGGGCGGCGCCCATCTCGGCGGGCTTGGCCTGCGCCTGGGGCGCTTGGTTTTCGGCGGTTGGCGGCTCGCCCTCGGCGGTCTTCTTCTGCGCGGACTTTTTGGCGAGGCTGGTCGATAGGTCCATGTTCATCGGGCCCTCACGCGAGTGCGCACCAGAAAGCGCGCGGAGACGTTCAGAACGAGCACGGTCATCAGCAAGACGAGCGCGGCGGCCCAGGCCTGCCGATGCCAGTCTTCGTAGGGTGACACGGCGTTGGTATAGATGTTGACCGAGAGCGAAGCGGTGGGTTCGTTGACACCGGTCGACCAAAAGCGATTGTTGAAGGCGGTGAACAAGAGCGGCGCCGTCTCGCCGGCAACGCGCGCCACGGACAGCATGATGCCGACGGCGATGCCGGGTAGCGCCGTGCGCAGCATGATGCGCAGCGTGGCACGCCACTTCGGAACACCGAGTCCGAGCGCAGCCTCACGCAACGACTCCGGCACGAGCTTGAGCAGCTCCTCGGTCGTGCGCGTCACCATCGGCAGCATCAAGATCGCCAGCGCGAACCCGCCCGCGAGCGCGGAAAAGTGCTTGGTGGTGACCACGACTAGGGAATACACGAACAGACCGACCGTGATCGAAGGCACGCCGGACATCACGTCGGCCGCGAAGCGCACGGCCCGCGCGAACTTCGAGTGACCGAACTCCGCAAGATAGATTCCAGCCAGAACTCCGGGCGGAATGCCGAATAGCCCCGCTAGCCCGACCAGCTTCAAGGTGCCAAGCACCGCATTGCCCATGCCGCCACCGCTCTCGCCAACTGGCTTGGGCAGCTCGGTGAAGAAGTCGAGATTGATGCCGCCGATACCACGCACCAGCACGTACCAGAGCACGCTGAAAAGCGGGACCAGCGCCACGATCGTGCCCAGCACGCACAAGCTGCGCACGACGCGATCGGTGAGATGGCGCCGCACATAGGTGGCAGAGCCCAGGTTCACAGTTGCCCGCCTTCAGGCATCTTGCCCACGCGCCACACCAAAAGTCGGGCGAAGACGTTGAGCGCCACGGTGACACCGAACAGCAAGAGCCCCACCTCGGCCAGCGCGGCCAGGTACAGCTGCCCCGTCGCTTCGGTGAACTCATTGGCGATCACGCTGGCCATCGTGTACGAGGGCGCGAACAGCGAGGCGGCGATTTCGGAACGATTGCCGATCACCATCGTGATCGCCATCGTTTCACCCAGCGCTCGGCCCAGCCCCAAGATGATGGCACCCACCAAGCCGGACTTGGCATACGGCAGCACCGCCACGCGTACGACCTCCCAGCGCGTCGCGCCGAGACCAATCGCCCCTTCGCGCAGCGCGGCCGGCACCGCGCGCAATACCTCGCGCGAAACCGACGACACCGTTGGAGTTATCATGATGGCTAGGATGATGCCGCCCGCCAACATGCCGAAACCGTGCTGCGGCCCTTGAAACAGCGGTAAAAAGCCGAGGGTCTTGGCCAAGAGTGGCTCGACGCTTTCACGCAACCAGGGCGCGAGCGCGAAAATGCCCCACAAGCCGTAAACCACGCTCGGCACAGCCGCGAGCAACTCTACCAAGAAGCCCATCGGCCCGCGCAGCTTCGGATGCGCGAGCTCCGAAAGGTAGATGGCGATGCCGAGCGAAATCGGTACGGCGATGACCAGCGCCACGAGCGACGACACCACCGTGCCGTAGACGAACGGCAAGCCGCCGTACTGGTCGCGTACCGGATCCCAATCGGTGGACGTGATGAAGCCAAGCCCGAAATGAGCCAGACTCAGCCTCGACGCCAGGCCCATCTCCCACGCCATCCACAACAGCAGCACGATCACAGAGCCGGCAAACAGCGCCGTGATCCGTCGAAATGCCAGATCGCCGAAGTTTGCTTCGCGACCGAGCATCAGCTGGAGCTTCGACCGCGGTCGGACGAGCGAAACGTCGGAGCGGACGGTCATGGACCTAAAGCAGCTTCTTGCCGCCGGCCGTGAGTTCTTTGAGTCGAGCTTCGACCTGCGTTACGACCTTGGCCGGCAGCGGCGCGTAGTCGAGTGCTTCCGAATACTGCTGGCCGTCGTGCAGAGCCCACCACAGATACTTGGCGATCGCTTCGCCCTTGGCGTTGTCCTTGGCATCGGCGTAGACCAGCAGATAGGTGTAGCCCGTGATGGGGTAGGCAGTCTCGCCGGCAGAATTGACCAGCGAAACGTAGAGCTCGGGCGGCATTTCGACGCCATCGGCCGCTGCGGACATGGCGGCGGTGGTGGGCGCAATGAACTTGCCTGACTTATTCTTGAGCTCCACCATCGGCAGCTTGTTCTGCGTGGCGTAGGCGCGCTCGATGTAGCCGATGGTGTACGGGGTAGTCTTGAACGCCGCGGTCACGCCTTCGTTACCCTTGGCGCCCAGGCCGACCGGCCATTTGACGCTCTTGCCGGCGCCGACCTTGTCTTTCCACTCGGGACTCACCGCGGAGAGGTAGTCCGTAAAGATGTTCGTCGTGCCACTGCCATCGGTGCGGTACGCGACCGAGATGTCCTTGGCGGGCAACTTGGCGCCCTGGTTGTCGGCGGCAATCTTCGGATCATTCCACTTCTTGATCTTGCCCAAGTAGATGTCTGCCAAGACTTCCGGGCTCAGCTTCAACGCTTGGGTGACTTCGGGCACGCTATAGCTGATGACCACGGCACCGATGGTGGTCGGAATGTGCAAGAGCTTGCCGGGCGCCTGCTTCGACTCGTCTTCCTTCATGGGCGCGTCGCTGGCGCCGAAGTCGACGGTGCCAGCGATGATCTGGCGGATGCCGCCGCCGGAACCGATCGACTGGTAGTTGATTTTGACGTTCGGAAACGCCTTGGCGTACTCCGCGTTCCACTTCGAATACAGCGGATTTGGGAAGGTGGCACCCGCGCCGTTCAGCATGATTGGCGCGGCCTGGCTTGGCACTGGCGCTGCCGTAGCGCCGGCTCCGCTCTTGTCTTCAGCGGGGGCAGGCTTGTTACAAGCGAAGGCGGCACCGGCCGCGAGAACCAACAATGCGCGTCTTGCAAAAAACATCGGATTTCTCCTAACTGAAGCCGCCGGGGTGGGCGCGGCGGCGCCGAAACAGCTCTGTGACAGTTGCGTGACAAGTTCCGTACGCAGCTTTGCATCCGCGCATGAACCTAAACATTTCATGCAGTTGCGGAGCGACGAACGCGAGCCCCCTCGGAGCCCGCGTTTCGTCGCCAGGCGGTGGGGTCAGAACGCGACTTGGGAGGCCAAGATCATGTCGAACGTGGTGTTGGCGCCGCGCTGCTCTGGATCAAAGAAGCTACCGGAAAGCTGCAGCTTCGCGTCGTGTTGCTTCAGGTAGTAGTTCAGCCCGAACTCGTAGGCCGTAATCTCGTCGTTCGGCGCGTACGTTTTGGAGTCGCCAGGTTTGGCGATCAGCGCGTGCTCGTCAACGCCCACTTCCGGATCGATCGAGCCGATGCGCACGACTGGCTGCAGCTTGTCGAACAGCGTGTAGCCGGCGAGCACGTAGAAGCCTTGGCCTTCACGCTTGTCCTTGCCAACAGCCGTGCGGTCCCAACCGCGGATGGCTTCGGCTTGCAGCAAGAAGCCACCTTTGTCGATCTTGAGATCGCCTTCGATGCGGTCCTTAGTGCCGACCTGGTCGCGGTCGAAGATGCTGGTGTAGCCGACCACGCCGATGGTCACGTCTTTGACGGGGTAGTACTCGAGCCGCAGTGACACGTCTTTCTGGTCGTTCGTATCGAGCTTGTTCTGGCCCTGGCCGTTGTAGATGCCCAGCAAGTAACCGAAGCTGTCGAACTTCTTTTCGATCTTGAAGCCGAGATCGCGCATGTCGCCGTACAGGCGCGAGATCAGGGCGCGCTCGGGGAAGTACAGCTTCGCGGCGCTGCCCGAGCCTTCCAAGCTGACCGGGATCTTGAATTGGCCGATCGAGACGTCGGCGTAGTCGGTCATGTACGTGAGCTGCACGTCCTGCAAAACCGAGGTATTTGCCCCAGTCAGAATCGTGGAGCCGCCCTGAGCGCCGACGGTGCTGAGCGTGTTCACCGGCGTCGTGGTCGACGTCATCATGCCGGTGGCGTCGGTAGTGGTGACGGTGTTGTTCACGGGCGTCGTCTGCAGGTCGAGCAGCCGCGACGGGTCGAACATCACCATGTAGCCGACGGTCTTCGGAATGATCTCGCCCTTGGCCTTGATCTCGGCGCGGCGGATACGAAACGAAGTGGCCCAGGCGTTGTCGCTCGTGCGGTTGTTGCCGAGGTGCTCGCCAATGGCCCAGACCTGCAGGTTGACGCTCGGCTGAAAGAAGCCGGTCTTGGAAACGGTGACCTTGTCCGGCGCGGCCGGCGCTTCGTCCTTCTTCACCTCGGGCGCCGGTTCCGGGGCCATCACCGGTGCCGCAGGCGCAACGGGCGCAACGGCGACGGGTGGCGGACCAGCTTCGGCTGGTGGCGCCGGAACGGGTGCAGTTACCGGCGCAGGCACCTCAGCGGGGGGCGGCGTCTGGGCCAGAGCGGGGATTGCAGCCAAAAGGAGGGGCAGAGCAGACAGGATTGCAATTTGTTTCATCAGTTCGTCCTTCGCGCGCCACAAAGCCCGTACCAAGTGACGACTCGGCGACGGCCCCGTGAACTCACCGCAAACCGGCGTAACTTCAGCCGCACGGCCTGTGGGGGCGCGCGCCTTGTACTACACGCGCTGCGGAATCGAGCGTCGGATCGGGCGTGCCACGCGCAAGTTACGAACTAGCCACATTTGGCTGAACACCGATTTCATACAAACTCTGGTCGGGAGTAGCCGCTTTCGCCCGGCGGGCCGCCGGGTCGCCGATGCGCCTAGTCGCCCTAACCCTTCGGAATTTGGGCTTTGTCAGGTCACACGCGCTGCCGGCCGAAAGAAAATCGCGGCGGCAGGGGATCTCAGCGGGCGCCTTTCGTATAAAAGTAACTGGCTCTGGGACCGCGTCGCTTCCGGGTGGCCAAGCGCACGAACCGACCTTTCAAGAGGGCTAGGAACTAACTGATGAACATCAAGCGATCTTATTTGCAGTTGCTTTGCGCGTCCGCAGGCGTGGGGCTTTTTCTGGCCAACTGCACGGTCAAAGAGTCGAGCGGCGACACGTGCACCAAGGGCGACAAGACCAGCTGCCAATGCCCGGGTGTCGTCGGCCATCAGGTTTGCGGCGATGACGGCACGTACGGCGCGTGTATTTGTCCGGGCACAGACGGCACGTCCGGCAGCAGCAATTCCGGCGGCGGCGAGTCGAGCACCGCGGGCAAGACCAGCGGCGGCACCGCGGGCAAGACCAGCAGCACCGAAGGCGGCGCTGGCAGCAAAACCGAAGGCGGCGCGACCACGGCAGGAACGACCACGACCTCGCCGGGCGGCGCGAACGCTGGCGGCGCGAGCGAGGGCGGCACAGCTGGCGCCGGTGGCGACAGCGGCATCCTACCCGACGACTGCTTGAGCTGCTTGCAGGTGCAGTGCGCACAAGAGCTCGACGATTGCCTGAATGACGACGCGTGCGGCGACCCGACGACCGGTCAATACGCTGCCGTGTTTGGCTGTATCGAAAACGCGCGCGCTGATGGGCTCGTGAAACGTGACGGCGTGCGCGGCTGCGGTTTCACCATGGGCGAGAGCCCCGATCCCAACACCGCCGACGTCTGGGCTCCGCCGCAGATGGTGGACGCGACGACCAACCTCATGAATTGCATGGCAACCAGCCACGCAGTAACCCCGAGCGCCGATTGGGCGGACCCGAGCAATCCGGCCAGTTTCACCGATAGCAACGGCACTTTGACGCCGGCCCCGTGGCCCGCCGACAGCTGCGCCAAGCTTTCGTGCACTAGCGCAAAGTAGTAGCTTCGCGTGAGACCCCGCAGCGCGTGCGGGGGAATGAGGCTTCTCCGATGAAATCAAAGTCTTGGATTGCCGCCACCCTGCTGATGGCTTCGGGCGTCGTCGTGGCTCAGGCGTTTGCGCAGGCGACACCGGCGAAACAGACCGCTGCGCAGCGGTTGGCACAGCTGAAGGCGCAGCAGGCTGCGGTGGCCGCGTCGGCCAAGTTTCGGAAGAGCCAGACTCCGCCGCCGGTGCCCACGCCAGCTCCCACGCCAACGCCGACGCCGACGCCGGCGCCGACGCCCCTTGCGACGACCCCACCCAAACCCGTGCCAACCGCGACGCCCAGCGCCGCGACGCCCACGCCGTCGGCGAGCGCGAAAGCGGCGCCGAGCGCCAGCGGGTCTGCCGCGGTTCCCGCTCCTTCGACCAGCGCCGTACCCAAGGCGCCCGGCGTGGTCAGCCTCGATCTCGACGAGCTCAAGAAGACGCGTCCCGACCGGCGCAGCACCGAGATCCAGCAACTCAAAGCGCGTTGGGGCGAGCTATTGCACAACGACCAGGCGCTCGGCGAGCTGAAGCTGCACGCGCAGCGCACGGCTTACCTTCAGCGCATCCGGGCGCTGGCCAGCAAGGCCAACGACGCGAAAACCGTGCAAGCGGTCGATGTGCTCATCACCAAAGAAGACGCCCGCGACGCGGACGCGATGAACGCACTGCGCAGCGGCGCACTACCGGCCCCGACCCCAGCCCCGTCCGCGGCAGGAGCAACCAAATGAACTACCGTAACTGGCTCGCCGCGCTGTGCTTGAGCATGCTTCCAGGCCTCTTGGGTGGTTGCGGACTCCTGAAAAAGAAGACTCCGGACGCAGGGCCGTCAGCGACGGCTGCGGCCGCATCGACCGCATTGGTCGCGCCACCAGCGCCGCCGGCGATAGAGGCGCCGGTCATCGCCGCCGCCCCGCCACCCGACGACGCCACCATTCCCGCGCCTCAAGACTTCGAAGACGAAGCCTTCGAGAAAGTCACCGCCGCGAACTTCAAGGCCGAGCTCACACAGCTGACCAAAGACGTCTCGACAAAATAGCGACGGCTAACGCCTGCTCGGTCGCGTGATCATGTCCGGGCTAGCGCCCGCCCGGTCGCGTGATCATGTCCGGGCTAGCGCCCGCCCATGCCGGTCGTCGAGATGCCCTGGATGAAGGTCTTTTGGGCGAAGAAGAACAGCAAAAGGATCGGCAGCACGAGCAGCACCGACGCTCCCATCAGCAGGTGATGCTCGCTGCCGCCGTTCTGCGATTGATATTGCTGTAGCCCAAGTCCCATCGTGTACGTCTCGGGCTTGGTCAAGAAGATCAGCGGCCCCAAGAAGTCGTTCCACACGAACAAGAAGTGGAACAGCGCCACCACCGACAGCGCCGGCCGCGCCAGCGGCAAGATCACGCGCCAAAAGATCATCAGCTCGCTGCAGCCGTCGATGCGCGCCGCTTCCGAAAGCTCGTTCGGAATGGTCATGAAGAACTGGCGCAGCAAAAAGATGTTGAAGGCGCCGCCGAAGAACGCCGGTACCCACAGCGGCATCAACGTGCCAACCCAGCCCAGTGCGCGAAACACCGAGTACAGCGGGATCATCAGCACCGGAAACGGAATCATCATCGTCGAGAGCGTGAGGTTGAACAGCGCTTCTCGTCCCTTCCATTGAACGCGCGATAGCCCGTAGGCCACGAGCGCGCTCGAAAGCACGGTGCCGGTAACGCCCAGCAGCGCCACCAGCAACGTATTGGACACGTAGGTGATGAACGTGATCGTGCGTCCCTTGGTGCCCTTCTCCGTCCACGGAAACACCGACAGTCCGATCAGCTCCGAGAGCGGGCGCGCCTTGTCTTTCTCGTCCGCGGTCAGCGCCTTGATGGCTTCCGGGTAGTTGCCCCAGACCGGCTTGATCTCCGACTTTACGTCGCTCGCCGGCACGTAGAAAACACGCGCTTCTTTCTTCGTGTACTTGCTGACCCACCATTCTTTGACGATGACGTCGCTCGGGGCCACGTTTTGCACGAGCCGAGCCGGAAAGGTTTGGTCTTCCAGGTGCTCGGCCACGCGCACGGGATACGTCAGCGTTCCATCGTGGAACTGCTTGGGATCGACGAGCAGGCGTTGGCCGCGGCTCGGGCCACCGCCTGGGATCACCAGCACTTTCGGCAAACCAATCACCTGAGGCGGCGTGACGAAGACCTGCTCGGTTCCCCGCGTGACGTAGTACTGCCGCGGTAACAGCTCGGGCGGGACCTTGCCCACCTGTTCGCGCGGCTGCAGCGAAGTCGCGAACAACCAAACCATCGGACCGAGGAACAGCACCGCCAGCATGAGCAGCGGCAGATGAACGATCGGGGTCGTACGCTGGAGCGGATTCGGGCTTGCCATGAGTTGGTGATCAGCGGTCGTAGGTGACCCAGCGCTTTGACAGCCGGGTTGCAGCGAAAGTGAGCCCCAAGATGATCAGAAACAGCACCCAAGCCATGGCGCTGGCGTAGCCCATGCGCAGGTCCATGAAACCGACGTTGTACAGCTGCAGCACGTAAAACAGCGTCGACTGTTCGGGGTAGCCGGCCGTGGTGGGGCCAAACATGATCAAGGACTGAGCGAACGCCTGGAACCCGCCGATGATGCCCATGATCACGTTGAAGTAGATGACCGGTGAGATCATCGGAATCGTGACGTTGCGCAGCCGCTGCAGCCAATTGGCGCCGTCTATGATCGAAGCTTCGTAAAGCGACACGGGCACGTCTTGCAGACCGGCCAGAAAGATGACCATCGAATTGCCGGCGCCCCACACGGCCATGAAAATAATCGCGATTTTGGCCCAATGCGGGTCCGACAACCAGGACGGCCCCGTGATGCCGATCTTGGCGAGCAGCGTGTTGATGATGCCGCCCTGCCCCGCGTACATGCAGAACCAGAGCAGGCTACCGGCCACCAGCGGCATCAGCGACGGCAAGAAGAACGCCGTGCGGTAGAAGGTCAGCCCCTTCACCTTCGAGTTGAGCAAGATGGCCAAGGTGAGCGCCATGAAGGTGCCGAGCCCGACCGAGCCCAGCGCGAAGAAGGTGGTGTTCCACAGGCTCTTCCAAAACAGTTTGTCTTGAAAGAGCTCGATATAGTTATCGAGGCCGACGAACACTGGTGGCAAAAGCACCGAGTAGTCACACAGCGAGTAGTAGAGCGCGGCCAGCAGCGGATAGAGCAAGAACACCGACAGCCCGATCACCCACGGCGAGCTGAAAGCCAGCCCGGTGAACAGCTTGCGCCGTTCGAGCGGGCTCATCGCTGCCTCCGCAGGATCATCGAGCGGTCGCGATCGTAGGAGATTTGTACGCGGGTTTGCACCTGGGTGAGCGCCTCTTGCGGGCTGATGTTCAGGTTCGCGATCTTGTCCGCCGCCGTCGTGAGCTCGCGACCATATTCGTTCCACACGCCGGTTTTGGGCGACGACCAAGCGTTGGGGCTGGCGCCCATCTCACGAAACAGCCGAATGTAAGGGTTCGGGTGTTTGGCGTAGAACGCCTCGCTGACGTTGGCGAGTGGCGTGTGCTTGCGCTGACCGAGGCACAGCTCCTCCATCACGTCTTGGCGCTGCGTGTACTTGATGAACGTCCAGGCTTCGTCCGGATGCTGAGAGCCCGTCGGGATGATCAGCTGGTCGACCTCGGCGTTGGCGGTGCCGCGTCGTTCGGGATGTGCGGCTGGGGCGGGGAAAGGCGCCGCTCCCCAAAGCATGCCGTCGGCAAACTTCTTGATGAAGTTGTACATCCACACGCCCTGGATCTCCATCGCCAGCTGTCCCGACAAGAACGGATTTTGTGCGCTGGCAAAGGCGCCGAACCCGGAGCGAAAGCGCTGCACGGAGTCGACCCCGAGCTTCTTCGAATACGACGCCAACCACTCGTAGGCTTGAATGTTCTCGGGCGAAGCAGCCGTGATCTTGTCGCCGTCAATCAGCTTGCCGCCGAATACGAAACCCCAACCGTAGGACCACCACGCGGGCTCCATGGGCAGGAAGCCGACCTGCAGCAGCCGCTTTTGCGAGGCGGGCACGTCGGGCAGGTAGCCGACCTTGATCTGCTTTTCGCCGCTCGCTAGCGTTACCTCCCAGCGCGTGAGCTTCTCGGCCATTTCGTCGAGCTGCTCGAGCGTCGCGGGCGGCTTTTCCGGGTCCAGCCCGGCCTCGCGAAAAAGGCGCTTGTTCCAGTGCAGCGCCACGGAAGCCGGCGTGCTGGGCAGACCCCAGAGTCTGTCGCGGTGGACCGCCAGGTCGTAGTAGCGCCCGACGTACTGCGAGCGTTCGACGCCGTCGCGCTTCGCGCGCTCGGTCAAGTCGGTCAGCGCGCCCTTGTCGGCGTAGCTGGGCATCATGAAGCTATAGATGCCGGCCAGATCGGGCGGGTTGCCGCCAGCGCTGGCGATCAGCAGTTTTTGCTCGATGGCGGAGATGGTGACCATCTCGACTTCGATCGGCCGATAGCTCGGCTCGGCCCGGGCGTGCTCACGCTCCTTCGCGTTGAAGGCGTCGACCACGCGGCCCATCGCTTCACCCTCGAAATCGGTCCACTTTTCCCAGTAGACGACGTGCCGGACGCCGGTGCTCTTGTCGCTTTGACTATCACTGCACGCGCTACTGAACAGAACGAGTGCGCATAACGCCGACGCCAGACGCATTTGTTTGTGGTCCCACTGTGTCACTTTTCAGCGGGGTCGTGAAGTCAATCAACATCTTTTCCGGGCCTTGACGGCAGCGCAGAAACTTCGCGCGAGAGCAGCGACGGACGGAGTTAAAAGCCAGCTTTTACCGATCGCCGGATCTGCTCAGATGCATGGACGGCCGCCACCGGCCCACCGCTCACCTGTATCTAGACTCAAACATCCTCTCGCAGTTGTCAGCCTAACGCCCTGTAGTCAGGTTTGGGGAATGGCCGAGTTACCCGCGGGCAGCTGCCCGCGCTGCCCCGGCGCACACCATTCGAAGCCGGGTAGGACGACCTTGTCCCACTGGAGAACGTTGGCAGGTTGGCCGCTTGGGAGCCGAGAATGCGTGTCCAAAATCGGACAGACTTTCCTCTGCAATTTCGCCGGCCGTTGGGCGCGGAGGAGCCTTGTGCGATTTCGGACAGCCGCGCTGGCCCGGAGGCACGCTGTCCGATTTCGAACAAGCGGCGGTCGAGTAAGCCGCCCCTCGAAATCGTTGGAGAAACCCTGTCCGATTTCGGACACGCATCTGGGTCGTGAGCAGGGCTCCGCCTGCACCGAGCGGTCGGCTCGGGTGCCGCGGCTTCGACCAGCGGCCCCTTGCTACAGCGCCTTGGCCAGGAACAACGCGCGGTGCGCGGCACCGGCCAGCTCGAAGTCGCGGAAACCGCGCTCGTGATAGAGAGCGCGAGCGCGCGCGTTGTCCTCGCGCACCTCGAGCGTGAGCTTGGCGCAACCGCGCGCCCGGGCTCGCTCTTCCACGGCGACGAGCAGCGCGCGACCGACGCCGCGCCCGCGGAATTCGGGCAATACCGCCAGGTCGTGCACGTTGAGCAGCGGGCGTGCAGCGAACGTGGAGAAGCCGAAGAAACAAGTTGCGATACCTACGACCCTCGCCTCGTCGAACGCTAGCAGGACCAGCGCCTGCGCTTGCTCGCGCAGCGCCGGGATCAGCCGGCGCTGCACGTCGGCGTCGAGCGGGGCGCCGCCGCCCATCTCGTCGGACGCATAGGCGTCGAGTACCGCCAAAAGGCCGGCGGCGTGCGCTTCGTCCGCCAAGTTTGCCTCCCGAATCTCGATCGACAATGCTCGCATGCTAGAGGCCAAACGCTAGCAGAAGCCCATGAACGAGCGCTGTCCGAAATGTGGTGCCAGTGCGCTGAACGCGGTCGAGCACACCATCGTGCTCCGCTGCCTGAAGTGCTGCGGCTTCTGGGTGCCGCCGTTGGCCTTCAACGAGCCGGGCATCGTAGAGCTGCTGAAGGAGCGCGATCTTCGACCCTCTCAGCCGCTGGAGCAAGACCACCGCACGGGTCCCTGTCCCGAGGGCCACGGCCTGCTGCGCCGAGCGCGAGTGACCAACACCGATCCATTTTTTCTCGAGCGCTGCGCGCGCTGCGGCGGCGTCTGGTTCGATCCGGGCGAATGGTCGCGCCTGGCCGACGCGAAGCTCTTGGCGGACGTCACCACTTTGTGGAGCCCAGCCTGGCGCGAGCACCTGTCCGAGGAGCAAAACCGCGCCTCGCTCGCCGCGGACTTGCGCCAAAAGCTAGGCAACGACACCTTCGAGCAGCTCGAAAAGTTGGCCGACGCGTTGAGCGAGCAGAGCTTGGGCGCGCTCGGGTTAGCGTACCTGCGGGAACGCTTGCGTGAGCGCTGAGCGGCATTTTCTGGCAATTCTGGCCGGCGCTTCGTTGAGCGTCTCCTGCGCAAACCCGTCCGGGCGGGCCGCCCGCGCTTCGCTCGACGTCGAGCTGCATCCGCCGGCAGGCTTCGAGGTCGATGGTCAGCCGCTGTGCTTCGCTGGCTCGAACAACTACTACCCCATCTACCAGCCAAAGCCGGTGGTCGATGATCTATTCGCGGCAGCACAGGCCCTGCAGCTCAAGGTCATGCGCGTCTGGGGCATGCTCGATCGCGGCTCACTCGACGGTGCGGTGCCGAACGCGGACGGCGCCGGTCAAAAAGACGGCGTGTACTTTCAATACTGGGATCCCGTGGCAAAGCGGCCCGCCTACAACGACGGGGAAGACGGCCTGCAGCGTCTCGACTACGTGCTGGCTGCGGCCGCCGCGCACGACCTCAAGCTTATCGTGGTGCTCGTCAACAACTGGCAACAATTCGGCGGCATCGACCAATATTTGATGTGGTATGGCAAAAGCCAGCACCACGAGTTTTTCACGGCCCCCGAGCTTAGGCAGGCCTATCAGGCCTGGGCCAAGCACGTGATCACCAGAAAAAACAGCGTCAATGGCCGCATCTACCGCGAGGATCCGACGTTGTTCGGTTGGGAGCTGGCGAACGAGCCGCGCTGCAAAGACGGCAGCAGCTTCGACAGCGAAAGCGGCTGGGACAAGCACACGCTCACCAGCTGGGCAGACGAAATGTCGTCGTACGTCAAAGCACTCGATCCGAACCACTTGGTCTCGGTCGGCGACGAAGGCTTCTTGGACGGCGGCGGCGAGCACTGGGCGTACAAGGCAGAAGGCGGTGTCGATCACGCCGCGCTGACTGCCCTACCCAACGTCGATTTCGGCACCTTTCACCTTTATCCACAAGACTGGCACGCGCCAACAGGCTTCGCCGAAAGTTGGATTTTGGACCACCTGCAGCTCGCGCGCGCGCTCGGTAAGCCCACGCTGTTGGAAGAATACGGCGTGAAGGTCGAGCGGACGCCGGCTCGGCTCGGCGAGGTGACCCGCGGTTGGCCGGCCCGACGCGACGCTTACCGTGACTGGAACGAGCTGATGCTGAACAACGGCGGCAACGCGGCTCTTTCGTGGATGCTCGCAGGCCTGGACCAGCAGCAGACGCGCTATCCCGACTACGACGGCTTCGCCTTCTATCGCGACGAGGCGACGGGCAAGCTGCTAGGCGAGTACGCCCAAGCCTTCACGAGCGCGCCCGCTTGTCGGGTAGCGACCGCAAGCGGCGCGCTGGCATCGCCGTTCGTGCGCGTGCGGCGCCTACGCTGAACTCAAGCGACTGCGCGCGCCGGCTCTTGCTCGCTCTCAGCGCGCTTGAGCGTAAACGAAAAGGTAGTGCCCTGATTCAGCCGGCTCTCGACCGAGACCGTGCCACCCATGGCCTCGACCAAGTGCTTCACGATCGACAAACCGAGCCCGGTACCGCCCACTTCGCGCGAGCGCCCAGCGTCGACGCGATAAAAGCGCTCGAAGACGCGCGGCAAGTGCCGCTCGTCGATGCCGGGTCCGTCGTCGGCCACGCTCACGGTGACGGTTTCGGTCGACAGCGTCACGCTGACCCAAACATGCGTGCCCGGGCCGCAGTACTTCACGGCGTTGTCGATCAGATTCGTCAGCACGTGCTCGAGCGCGCGCCGATCGGCCCGCACCTTCGGCACTTCACCCGTCGCGCGCTCTTCGAGGCTGACGTTCTTCTTGATGGCTCGCTCACGAAACAGGCCCATCACCTGCGAAAAAATCGGCTTGAGCTCGACGGCTTCGAAGCTGAGTCGGAAGCCGCGCGCCTCGATGCGCGAAAGATCCAGCAGATCTTCGACCAACTGATGTAGCCGGGTGGCGTTGCGATCGATGATGCCGATGAACGCCTGGGCGGCAGCCGGATCGGCCGCGGCGCCGTCAATCAACGTTTCGGCAGCCGAGCGAATCGAGGTCACGGGCGTGCGCAGCTCGTGCGACACGTTGGCCACGAAATCGCGGCGCATCGACTCGAGCCGCCGCACCTCGGTCACGTCCACGAACACGGCCACCAGCTGCTGGGCCTCCCCGGGCATGCGCGCCACGCGCGCCAACAGCCGCCGCGGCTTGATATTGCCGATCTCGACCTCTTGCGTGGTCGGTTCGTCGTCGCGCCAGGCCTCGTCGAACAGATCGCGTAGCTCGGCGTTGCGCACCACCTCGAGCAGCGGCTTGCCGATGGCGTCGGCCGGCAGCAGCAGCATCTCGCGCAGCGCGGGATTCAAGAGCACGATGCGCCGCTTGGCATCCAGCAAGATCACGCCTTCTTGCATGCCTTCGAGGATGCCAGCCATGCGGTCGCGCTCGCCGCGCAGCTCTTTCAACGACGATGACAGCCCGCGCGCCAGCTTGTCCAGGGTTCGACCCAGCTCCGGCAAGCGCTCTTCGCCTTCGAGCCCGGAGCGCGCCTCGAGATCACCCGCGACCATGCGCCGCGCCACTTCGGTGAGCGCGCCCAGGCCACGCGATGTGAAGCGGACCATCAAGCTTGCGACCAGCAAAAATAGCGCAAAGAGCAAGACGAACGCGGTGATCAGCGCGTCACGAAACTGGGCCAGCCCGGCGTCGACGACGGCCAGCGATTCGCCTACGCGCGCGATCGCTTCGGATTGGTCGGCGAACTGAAAACGGGCCGAGGTGTAGAGCGTGTGTCCGTCCACCGTGAAGCCCAACGAACCGCGACCGCGCCGCGCGGCCCGCGCCGCCACGAAGTCGGGCTCATGTGCGCGGCTGAGCGACGGGATGGTGCCGTCGGAGCTTGCCACGGCGGTGCCGTCGGCGCGCAGCAGCTCGACGGAAGCGTGGGCCTCGTTGGCCAGCAGCTTGGCAAGCCTGGCGAGCGCCGCTGCGTCGAGCGCCGACGGCTTGTTGGCTTCGGCCAGCGCCGCCACCAGCTGCGCGCGGCCTTCTGCCTCATGCTGCAAGCTGCCCATCAAGTAGGCTTCGACCGCGGGGCGCGCCCGCATGTTCACCACGAGCGCGGTGAGCAGTACCACCCCGAGCGACAGCGCAAACAGCCGAGCACGCAGGCCTAGATTCAAGCCGAAGCCTCTTCGGGCGTGCCCACGAAGCGATAGCCTACGCCGCGCACGGTCTCGACGTAGTCGCGCGCGGCTTCCAGCTTCTCGCGCAGCCGTTTGACGTGGGTGTCGACGGTGCGGGTCGTGATGTCCGCCTGGATGCCCCAGACGTCGTCGAGCAAGGCGCTGCGCGACTGCACGCGGTTACGCCGATCGTACAACGTGACGAGCAGCCGAAACTCCAAGGCGGTAAGCTCGATCTCCGCGGCCTCGACCCAGACGCGATGCGCTTCGCGGTCGATGCGCAAGACGCCGAACTCGATGCTGGCTTCGCTCTCGACCGGCGCCTTGCCGCGCCGCAAAATCGCTTGAATGCGTAGCGACAGCTCGCGCATGCTGAACGGCTTGACGACGTAGTCGTCAGCGCCGAGCTCGAAGCCGACGACGCGGTCGATCTCCTCGCCGCGCGCGGTGAGCATCACGACCGGTACGCCGCGCGTAGCCGGAGCTTCCTTGAGTTGCTTGCAGACGTCGGTGCCGCTCAAGTCGGGCAGCATCAAGTCGAGTAAGATCAAATCAGGGTGCAGCTCTTTGCCGAGCCGTAGGCCATCGCGGCCCGAGCGGGTCGTCGTCACCTCGTGACCTGCCTGGCGCAGGTTGTATTCGAGGACCGACAGAATATCCTGCTCGTCTTCAACAACTAGAATTCTTGCCATCCGCTCTTTCCGGTATCGGGCGGCTGTGACGGTTCGGTGACAGCCGTGTAGTACTACCGCACCAGCGAGCAGGCAACGGCCGGGCGACCGATGCTAAGTCGCGGGAAAAAGCTCAGATCCGCGCCCGATGCGCAGCACGCTGCCGCGCCAGACGACGGTGCGCTTCACCCCCGCAAATCCCCAGATCACGAGCAGCATCAAGTCCTTGCACAACCAGCACGGCAGCTCGCCTAGGCGCAAACGCTCGCCGCGAACGTGCGAAAGCACGTGGGCGTCGGAACCGAGCTTGAAGAGCAGCCCCGAGCCGAAGAACGCCAGCAGGGCCGCCCGCGAAACGAACCCCATCTGACCGCCGCACAGCAGGCAAAACAAGCCAAACAGAATGAAGGGCAGCGGGCTGAGTAGCGGCTCCCCCAAATAGATGGCCGGCGCGATGCGGCGCCGCATTTGACCCCAGCGCACGTGACGCGCGCAGAAGTCGCGTATCGAGCGATGCGAGCTCACCGCCTCGACCACATATGAGGACAGCGCGACCTTGAAGCCGGCGCGCAGGAACTTCTGTCCGAGCACGTAGTCCTCGGCCAGCACGTTGCAGACGCTCTCCAGACCGCCGAGGCGCTCCAGGTCGCTCAGCCGCAGCAGCATCGATTTCCCGATCACGCACGGGTGCGCGACCAGCACGTCCGCTCCGCACACCGCGCGCGCGATGTGGTTGTTGAGGTGCATGTTGTCGAGCTGAGCACCGAAGTTCCGCTCCCCAGCGCCACACAGCACGCTCGAGACTAGCCCGACCTTCGGATCGCGCAGCTCGGAAGCCATGGCGCGTAGGTAGTCGGGCCCCACCCGCACGTTCGAATCGGAGATCAGCACCTGATCGTAGCGTGCGTAGGATTCGAGCGAGATCAGGTTGTTGACCTTCGGATTGAGCCCCGACGTGAACACCCCCGAGACGACCTTGATGCGCACACTCGGAAACTCGCGACGCAATTGGTCCGCGATTTTCAAGGCCGGATCATCGGGATCCTCCGCGCCGAGCACGAGCTCGAACTCGGGGTAGTCCTGAGCGGCCAACGACGCCAGGTTGTCATAGAGCCCGTCGTCGATGCCCTTCAGGGGCTTGAGCACGGAAATGCCCGGCGTGGGCCCTGTGTAGTCTCGTCGTCGGCTCACGCGCAGCACCGACAGATGGGTAACCAGCGTGAGCAGCAGCGACACCGCGGCAGCCATCGCCGAAGCGAAAAGCACTGCGTTCATCAGCTACTCCTTCTTTTGATTCTCGATAGTCAGAGTGCAGGACGCAGGTGTCAGTCGCGTGGACCTCGGGAAAACTTGTGGAAAAGTCGAGCAAGTAGGCAAATGTAGGCCCGGTTTAGCCGCCCAGCCCCTCTGGGCTCGCGCATTGGGCGGCGGCCAACCAAACGCAACTGGGCCTCACCCTGTTACGACTCAGATTTTTTCACAGGAAGTCGGAGATGGCGGTGGACCGCCGCCCTGACGCAACGAAACCGGCGTACGGGCCCTGCCCAGGTGGGGGTTAGAGCTGCGAAAGTCACTTCGGACCCGCGGACCCGAC